>FWWM01001343.1_pt1 | contig 74345 bp, 64 predicted proteins | sample 2228351 | NCBI WGS metagenome assembly FWWM01 (sample SAMEA103939774, study PRJEB20133) | metagenome | reverse complement strand
GCGTGTCGACCGGTTAGGACCCGGGAGCCCGGTTGACAGCCGGTTTCTTACCGGCTTCCATCTTTTGAGCCGGTCGGCTTTAGCCACCGGCGGGCGTGTCGACCGGTTAGGACCCGGGAGCCCGGTTGACAGCCGGTTTCTTACCGGCTTCCATCTTTTGAGCCGGTCGGCTTTAGCCACCGGCGGGCGTGTCGACCGGTTAGGACCCGGGAGCCCGGTTGACAGCCGGTTTCTTACCGGCTTCCATCTTTTGAGCCGGTCGGCTTTAGCCACCGGCGGGCTACAAAGAAGCCGCCACGCGGCGGCGCAAGGCATAGGTGCCGGCGAGCAGGGCCAGCAGGCCGCCGGCGAGCAGGGGCAGCGCGGCCGGGCCGGCGCCCTCGGCGTCCAGCGTCTTCACAGCTACGGCGTTCGGCGAGCAGAGGCTGGTGCTCCCGTCTATGTTGAACACGAAGTACTCCTCGATGGTGTCGCTGTCGCCCGACGTGTTGTCGCTGCCCGGGTTGCGACCGCCCTGGCCATGGGTGCGGCCCACGTAGGGGGTCTGATCGTTGCCTGCCGCCGAGGGATCGTCCTCGTTGTCGTTCTCGTCCGGGTGGTCGCCCAGCCGCTCATGAGAGCCCAGGCCGTTGGCGCCCTGGCCGATGCCCGGCGCTTGATCGTTGGTGTCCCAGCCGTCGGGGTTGCGGGTGGTGTACACGCCCACCTTGATATCCTGCCCGGCCGCCGGGTGCGGGTTGCCGGGGGTCAGGCCCAGCGCCAGCCAGGGGATGGCGAACTCGTAGCTGGTGGGTTGCCGGCCGAAGTAGAGAGAGCCGGCCGTGGGCGGGTTGCCGATGGTGTGCCAGCTTGTGTTGAACGGCACGCTGCCGCTGGGCGAGGTGCTGGTCGTCTCCACCGTGGTGAAGGATCCGGCTATGACCCAGCTCGAGCCGTTCCACTGCCACAACTGCGCGTTGCCCACGGTGCCGTCGTCCCCGGCCCAGATCATCTCCACGATGTAGTCGGGGTCCCAGCCGCGGAAGTTGATGGGGCGGTTGCCCGGGTGATTGGGGGCATCCACGCCGGCCGGCGCATCAGGTGGCGTGTAGACCTCCGGCCCGCCGCCGTGGTCGCCGGTGTCGGCGCCGCTGACAATCTCTGGGATGTCTATGGCGATGAACAGGTTGGCCTCGTCAGGCGGCTGGCCGGCCATCTGGCCCAGGCCGCCGAAGGCCGTGAGCCCGGGGCCGCTCATGTCGAGGTAGAGGAAGAACCCGTCGCTCTGTGCGTGGACGTTGCGGATGTCGGCGTTGCCGAAGCCGGCATAGGTCTGCATGGCGCTGCCGTCCCAGTAGCTGTAGGCCGAGGACTCGCCGCCGAAGTCGGAGTGGGCTGCGTCCCCGCCCTGGTAGGGGCCGGCGAAACGCGCCTCGGTGAGCAGGGTGTAGGAGCCCTCGATGTTGCCGTCCATGTTGAGCCCGATGCTGCCGCCCAAGCACACGTTGCCCGAGGTCAGCGCGTTGACGGTCTGCCGGGCCGGCAAGGAGGTGCACTGCTGCGTCGGCGTGTCCCCCGGCATCGGCCGGTTATCCTCCACGCAGTTCAGTTGGGTGTCTATCTTGGTCGGCATGGGGCCGTTGCCGCCGGTGTTGTCCAGCCGGTAGCGCGTGTCGCAGCCGGTGACCGAACCGCCATTGCCCAGGTCGTCAATCACCTTGCCGCCGTCGAAAGGAGCGCCGTCGGTGTTCTCGGTGGAAAGCAACGCCAGGCAGATGGAGCTGTTGGTCGTCAGATCGGCGGGCACGCCTGAGTCGTTGGGCAGGCGGAACTCGACGTGGCGACGGAAGTCCACGACGCGCGTGTTAACATCAATGGTGCCGACCAGCAGGGTCTTGGCCGAGCCGCTCATGCTGTAGAGCTGACCGTTCATGCTGTCGGGGCCGGTGGGATACATGCCCACGAAGTAGTCCACCCCGGGGTTGCCGCCGTTGAAGGTCGCGCCCTGCCAGCTAAAGAAGCGCCGCCAGGGGGTGTTGGCGTTCATGTCGCCGGCCGGCCCGCCGTTGCAGCCCACATCAATGCCCAGGAGGTAGGTCACCTGGGTGGTGGCCGGCTTGCCGAAGAAGCTGCCAGTGGTATCGTCCAGCGGTTGCGACGAGTCCACCACGAAGGCGAAGTGCCAGGCTTCGAAAGGAGGGTCCACCGGGCCGAACCAGGCGTGCAGCTCCATCAGGTTGCCGCGGTTGCCGTCACCGATCGGGCAGACCTCGGAGTCGCCATTGGGGTCGTCGTTGCCGGCGCCGTCGATGGAGCGGGTGGAGCCGTAGGGGGTGTCAATGATGCCATCGTCGAAGCCGTCGGCGAGGGCGGGGGTGACGGCCCCTGAAAGGGCCAGGGCGGCGACCAACAGCAGGATCAGGGCGCGAGAGCACAGAGTCCAGAAAGGCAAGTAACGGCTGTTCATAAGGTTCCTCCTTGATGAAATAGGTTGTGGTGAAGCGGCGGGGACAAACCGGGTTTCTGGGAGAAACCTGGTTTGTCCCCGCCTTTGTCCTCGCTGGCTGGCAGAGACCGGGCGAACAAAGGACGAAAGCCTTAATAGCTTATGCTGGCAAGATTAAATTCGCATTACACAGCCGGCAGACTAGACGTTCCCTCCAAACGTGCGCGCACGTGCGCCCACACCGCGTCGAACATCTCGACCGTCAGCCGACCGGTTTGCGTGTTCTGGCGCGAGGGATGGTAAGAGGCGATGAGGACCGGCAGGCCGGGGCCCAGGGAGGCGGTCGTGTTGTGGGCGAAGGCCGGGGTGATCAAACCAGGTTTCTCCGAGAAACCTGGTTTGATCACCCCGTAGACACGCAACACTGCATCAAACGCGATGCGCCCTAGCGCAACCACGATCTGAATTCGGGACAGCAGCGCGATCTCCCGGGCGAGGAACGGCAGGCAGGCAGTCAGCTCCTCCCTTGTGGGCTTGTTGTCCGGCGGCGCGCAGCGGCACGCAGCCGTGATGTACGCGTCGTGCAGGGTCAGGCCATCGTCCTGGCTGCGCGAGGTCGGCTGGCTGGCGAAGCCGGCCCGGTGCAGCGCAGCGTACAGAAAGTCGCCGGAGCTGTCACCGGTGAACATGCGGCCGGTGCGGTTCGCGCCGTGCGCGCCCGGCGCCAGGCCCACGATCAGCACCTGCGCATCCGGGTCGCCGAAGCCGGGCACAGGCCGGCCCCAATAGTCCTCATCCCGGTATGCGCGGCGTTTGACCCGCGCTACCTCTTCCCGCCAGGCGACCAGGCGCGGGCAACGTCGGCAGGATATGACCTCCAACTCCAGGCGGCGCCAGTCGTCGCGGGCATTGAACATCGCGTCTGGCTCCTAACGCGCGCTCAGCTCTGCCAGCAACGTGACCGTCGCTCCCACCACTTGTGCTTGTTGTTCGGCGCGGGTGATGGTCGCCTGTCCGTCTCCTCCTTGAGGGCCATACCAGCCAAACCCGGCGTGATTGCCGCCCCAAATCGCTGCGACGCGCGTGTTGGCCGGGAGCAGCGGGAACGAGGCCTCGATCTTGTCCGGCGTCGCCAGGCCGTCCTCTGTGCCGTAGATGGTGATGGCGCGCAAGGAGCGGCCCGCCAGGCTGTTGTTGCTGGCGGGATAGGATGCCCAAAGCACCAGGCCCTGCACGGCGTCAGGATGGGTATAGGCGTAATTCGCCGCCATCGCACCGCCCAGGGAATGGCCGCCGACCGCCCACCGCTTGATCTCCGGATGGGCGGCGATGACTCTGTCCGCTGCAGCGGGGTTGAACACCGCCAGATTGAACGGCATGGGCACGATCACGACCAGGTAGCCCCGTTCGGCGATGGCCCGTGCCACCGGCGCGTAGGATCGCGCGTCTACCCGGCCGCCGGGGTAGATGATGAAGCCGGTGGTCGGCTGGCTGCCGACCGGTGTAAAAGTCAGCCAGGGGGATGTTTCAACCTGCACGGCCGCATCCGACCGGAGCGCGGCCAACGCCTCGGGCATGGGGCCCAGGGGCGTGTAGGCCCAGGCCGCAAAGCCGGCAAGAGCTAACAGGAGCACGAGCAGAAGCGCCAGGGCAACACGTTTGATGATACGCACAGAGAGCGCCTTTCTGAATCGTGTCAGGGATCAATCAAATAGCAGTTCGGCTACCCCAACCTGACCGACGGCAACGCCGGATCCGGGTGGAAGACCAACCGCTGCCAGGCGAACACGGTCACGCCAATCATGATGGTTGCGGCCGCGACGCCCGGCGCCCATGTGCCCACGGCCCCCAGCATCCACCCGCCAACCGCAGGCGAGACGACGCGCGACAGGCTCTCGAACGCCCCTGCGATGCCCAGCGCGCCGCCCACCTCGTGCGGTGGTACCGCGTGGGTGATGGCGCTGTTGATCACGGTGTTGAGCACCCCTGTCGAGAACGATGTGGGGATCATCACCACCAGCAGCACCGGCACGCTCGGCGTGAAAGCCCATGCCAGCAGCGACACCCCCTGAATGGCCGCAGCCCAGGCGATCAGTTTCGGCTCGCTGAAACGCCTGGTGAGCGGGCCGATCAGCCCGCCCTGGACGATCACTGCCAGAAGGCCGACATAGGCCAACAGGTATGCGGTGGTCTGCGCGTCCAGCGCCAGGCGGTCTTTCGCCCACAGCGTGAACATGGTCTGGAACAGGGCTGAGGCCAGGGCGTAGAACAGGCGAATGGAGACCAGCGGGCCGACCCGCGGCTTGCTCAGCTCTTCGATCATGGCCGGGATGCTGATCAACGCCCGTTTCTTCTCGCGAGCCAGCTCCGCCTTGCGCTCCTCGGTCAGCGATTCGGGCAGGAACGCGATCACCCCCAGCAGGTTCAGGGTCGCCAGGCCGGCCGCGGCGAACGCCGGCATTTCATAGCCCCAGCGGCTCAGCGCACCGCCGATGGCCGGGCCGAGGATGAAGCCCAGCCCGAACGCGGCGCCGATCAACCCCAGCCCCTTTGCCCGGTTCTGCGCGTCGGTGACATCCGCGATGTAGGCCTGGGCCACGGTGAGGTTGCCGCCCGTGACGCCGCTCAGGACGCGCGAGATGAACATGATGCCCAGGATCGCGCCGTTTTGCAGCGCCAGCAATTGCTCTGGCGTGGGGTTGTCCAGCACGAACGAGGAGAGCGCCCTGCCCAGCGGATCGGCCAGGCCCAGCAACAGGAAACCCAGCGCCGTGCCGCCGATGCTGAGCACCAGGATCAGCCGCCGGCCGTAGCGGTCCGACAGGCGGCCCATCAACGGCGCGCCGATGAATTGCGCGGCCGCATACGATGCCACCAACAGGCCGATCAGGAAATTGCTGGCCCCGTACTGCCCGGCATAATACGGCAGCAACGGCAAGATCAGCCCAAAGCCCAGCAGGTCAATGAAGACGACGAGAAAGATGTTGAGCAAGCGAGAACGTTGCATGTGACCTCGGATCACTGCGTATTGCGTATTACGTATCGCTTCACCGTCTCGTTATCCGTCCCCAGGAACAGCACCAGGCCGAAGACGATGAGCATGTTGGTGACCAGGAAGAAAGCAGATTCCTCGATGGGCAGCACGCCGCCCAGGAGGATGCCGGTGGACTGCGCCGGGTCAATGGTCCATGTGCCGGAGCCGATGGCCAGGAAATCGGCCGCGGACAGGTAGAGCCACGGAACGACCACGCCCGGGATCACCACCCGGCGCTGATGCCACAGCACGTCTGCGCCCAGCAGCATCTGCGGGATGATCGGCAGCAGCAGCCAGCCGAACTGCAGGCCGAAGTAGGTGCCCGGTTTCCAGCCGGAGAAGAGGAGCACCACCGAGGCCAGCCAGATGAGGGCGGTCACGGCCGCCGCAATCCGGTTGACCCGCGGCCGCTTGACCGCGGGCCAGGCGGCCGGCCGGACGTGGCGGCCCAGCCACAACACCCACAGCCCGGTGAGCAGCGTCTGCACCACGAAGAAGGTGTACTCTTCGATGGGCACCCATCCCAGCACGATACCGGTCACCAGGTTGGGGTCATAGTACCAGACGCCGGTCGCCACCAGATAGTTGTCCCACGGCGTCGTCCAGATCACAGCCGCGATCACCAGCCCGGCGATGAGCGGCCAGGCCGGCAACTGGCTCAGGGACGGCGGCAACCTTCGCCCCCGCCGCGCGTCCAGCCACGTGAGCACGGCCAGGATCAGCAAAGGGATCCCGACGAAGCGCAATAAGAATCCGAAATAGGTCATGGTATGGTCGGTAGCCTTGTAGATTAGTAGATTGGTAGATTGGTAGATTAGTAGATTGGTAGATTGGTAGATTGGTAGATTGGTACATTGGCAGGTTGATGGAGTCACCAGTTTACCAATCCACCAGTTTACCAATCTACCAAGTCATCGTCTCCTCGTCAGCGGCAGCGCGGCCGGGATCATCGCCACCTTGACCTCCACCGGCGGCGCAGGGCGGCGAAACAGCCTGCGCAGGCCTTCGCGCAACGCACCGCCGAGCATCTGCGCCGGCCCCATGTAGTTCAGGATCAGGCCGGTTTTGCCGTCCGTTGCGGGGGAAGCCAGCCACACCACCCGTTGGGCCGGCCCTTCCGGCTCGCTGGCCCACATGCGGATGATGGTCGGCATGACCTTGAGCCGGCCTTCGTAACCTGAGACGGCCTGCAGGTCGGTGAGGAAGTCGGTGCGCATCATGCCCGGGTTAAAGCCGAAGATGCCCACCCCGGCTTCCCGGTACTCGCGCGCCAGGCCCAGGGTGAAGCTGCGTTCCCAGGCCTTGCTGGCCGCGTAGCCATTTTGCAGCGGCGCGGGCCGGCCATCTGCCCCGCGGCCCAGGATGTTGATCAGCTTGCCCCGGCCTGCAGGCAGGAACGCGCGCAGCGCTACCAACGAGCCGTGATATGTGCCGATGATGTTGGTGCCCACTGCGCGCATGAAGGCCGCGGGCGCCAGGTGCATGGTGGGCCCGTAAGGGGGCGCATAACCGGCGTTGTTGACCCACGCGTCGAACTGCCCGTAAGTGCGCATCGCGAAATCGGCCAGCGCTTCCACCTGTGCCAGGTCGCTGACGTCGCAGGCGATGCCGCTGGCTTCATGGCCGGCCGACCGCAGGCCATCCACCGCCGCATCTACGGCATCGGCCGAGCGGGAGGCGAGCACTACCCTGGCGCCTGCGGCGGCTGCTGCCCGCGCGATCGCCAGTCCCAGCCCCCGGCTGCCGCCCGTGATCACCATCACCTTATCCTGCAAAAGCCCCATCGTCACCTGTCCCCTGACCCCTGCCCCCTGACCCCTGTCCCCTGACCTCTGCCCCCTGCCTCCTGTCACCTGACCCCTGCCTCCTGCCCCCTGATCCCTGTTACCTGACCCCTGACTCCTGCCGCCTGACCCCTGTCGTCCCCTGCCCCCTGATCCGCCGGCCGATCCACAGCCCGCCGCCGATGAGCCCGGCCAGGACGAAGACGGCCAGGTACTCGATCAGCGGGATGCGGATGATCTCGTTGAGGCGGGCCCACTGGCCGTTGTAGACGACCAGGGTCAGGGCGATGAAGACGGCCAGGATGGCCCATTTGGCCCACTTGGGCAGCCCCAGCCCGTGCATCTGCGTGATGACGAAGATGCCGGCGAAGCCGAAGAAGAACATGGGCCACATGCCGTTGCCCTGCATCACGGCCACCAGAGTGCCGTGCACCAGCACCATCACCTCCAGCGCCGTCGTCCAGACCCGGTTCAGGTGCACCCGCGTGTAGAGCAGCGCGCCCTGCACCATCAGAAAGAACATGTACAGGAAGCCGATCAGATGCCCGCTGGTGTTTTCCATCGGGTGATACCAGAAAGTATAGATAACTGCCCAGGCGAAGATGTAACCGTGATTACGCCGCACGAACCCGATGATATCACGCGAGATGGGCGCTTTCTTGCCGAAGAACAAGCCGCGGCGCTGGTTTTCCATCAGCAGGATCAGCACCAGCATGATCACCACCGAAGCCTGCGAGCTCCAGATGGACACATCCTCGGCCAGGCCGCCGTACCAGATGTGGGTCTGCACGAAGTGCAGCAGGATGAAGAAAGCGCTGCCGGCCAGGGCGATGATGTTGATCTTCTGCAACCCCGGCGTGAACTTGCGCACCCGCGTCTGAGCGTAGTAGATCAGCCCCCAGGCCGCGAACTGGTGCAGCAGGTAGAAGCCCCACGCCGTGATGCGGGCCGCCGGCGTCGTCTCCATCAGCCGCCAGTAATACCACGATGGCCCGAAATCGGGATAGTGCGGGATGTCCGCCAGCCAGCGGCCTGCCAGCCAGATGATGCCGGTGAAGACGAAGCTGAACAGGATGCCGGCCCACAGGGCGATGGTATCGGAGCGCCGCAGAACGGGTTTGGTTATAGGGGTCATAGCCCTCTCCTTTTGTGTTTTGACAGAACTATTATAAGAGTATGTCTATATTTTGTCAAATGTGTGTCTATAGTAAACGTGTGCGGCCTGCGAGTCTGTCACCCTGCAAGACAGACCGGGTTACGCTCAGCGTGACAGGCTCAACTGTGGAACTGCCGATGCCAGTCGCCTTTGCGACAACCCCGAAGCCGTGATAGAATCAAAGTTGCTCCTGTTGATCGTCTGATCCGTGTTTCAGATTGTGAGGCGACTCCTTGGCATCCATCCTCGACTTAGACCTGCGCCTGGCCGCCGCAGAAGTCGCGTATGCCGTTGAGGTGCAAGCCTCGCCGGCCGGCCAATGCCCGCCCGTCACGATGTTCGGCGACCCGCTAGCGATTTTGCGGCCGGAGGAGAGTGCGCCCGAAGCTGAACTGCGCGGCTGCGGCCTGGCGCTCTGGCGCTGCGCGTTCGGCTCGCGGCCGATCGGCAAGCTGTGGCGCGCGAACCTGGCCGCGACCAGGCGGGGCGATGGACTGCGCTTGCGGCTGATCGTCGGGGCGCCGGGGTAGGCCGGCCTGCCGTGGGAGCTGCTGTACGATAAAGCGCATCCTGGGCATTCGTTGTCATAGCGCTGGGGGACGTATGACAACGAACGAGGGGGATTGCGCGAATACTGTCGCCGCGACGGTGGTATTCGGTGCATCCTGGGCATTCGTTGTCATATCCTCCTTCGTCTTTCCGCATGCGAGGACTCATGGCTGATATTATCTATCCTGAGCTCAGTTACAAGGTGCAGGGCGCATTCTTCCAGATTCATAATGCGTTACACCATCTCGGTTTGTCGGAAGCGGGCTGGGAGAAGGCGTTGATGATCGCGTTGGCTGATCGCCACATCTCTGCCCAATCGCAGGTGGAATACGCGTTGTACTACAAAGAGCATCGTATCGGGCGCTTCTTCATAGATGTGGTGGTTGATGATAGGCTGGCGGTCGAAATCAAGGCCGTGGAGGCGCTTCAGCCGATCCACAGAGCACAGATCCTGGCTTATCTGAAGGTCAGCGGCCTGAAGCTAGGCGTGTTGGTCAACTTTGGCGGCGAGCGCGTTTTCTTCGAGCGCATCCCCAACTTCATCAGCCACCCTGCGGTCACCACCAATCGCCGGGGTCAATTGCCGAATCCAGCCGAAGATTTGCTCCATGCTGAGCTTACAGGCGAGTTGCGTAACGCCTTATATGAGGTGCATAATGAATTGGGCCCCGGTTGGCTGCCCATGCACTATCGCCGCGCCTGCGAGGTGGAGTTACGCCTGCGCGATGTTCCTTTCGAGAAGCTGACGGAGATCACGATTCAGTATCGGGGTCAACCCATCGAGCGACGAGATGTCCGGGTGCTCGTGGTGGAGCGCAAAGTACTGTTGGCGCCCATGGCCGTCCGCCAGATAACACCCGACTTGCAAATGCGACTCCGTCATTACTTGAGCGTATTGAAGCTTCGGCTGGGGCTGATTGCGAACTTCCATGCCCCAAGCCTGGAGATTGAGACGGTGAGGATATGACAACGAATGAGAGGGATTGAGCGCACTAAAGTAGAATTCGCACCTTAACAACTATCAGGGGCGGTAGAGGCCCAGCCGTCTTCCAGTTGAGCCAGGACAGCCTGCCGGTTGTGGCGCCAGTGATAGCGACGGCGGAAGCGCTCCTGGCGACGGGTAAAACGCTCCCGCTCGGCCCGATAAGCCTCCCTTGGCACTTCGGCCAGGCGATGCTCTAAATCCGCAGCCGTCTCCGCCCGACTCTGGTAGAGGAGCCAGGCGCCTTGCCGCTGCAACGGCTGGCGTAGCTGGCTGAGGCCGGTCTGACGGCGAAGGCCCCGCTTCACTTGCCCAAAGAAACCCTCCAGATCATTGGTCGTGCGCGGGAGCCCCACTACGTCGTAACAGACGAACAGGCCGCCCCAGTAACTTTCGCTCACAGTGAAGAGGTGTTGCCGAAACTCCTTCAACCAGGGGCTGAGCTCCTGCCGATCGGCCAGTTGGCCCAGCGCATGGGCGAAATGACGAGCGACCTCATCGCCGCCCGGCCCGCGGTCTTCCCGGGTCGGCAAGGGGGCTTCATCCAGAATACTGCGCAGGGTGTCCACCCACTCTTTCCCCAGGCGTACGTCGGCAAAGGACTGGGCATAGGCGGGCAACAGCCGGGCCAGGGTATCATGCCAGTGGCGCAGGTGAGGCTCCTCCTGCTGGGCCAGACAGCGGGCCAAAGAGGCCTGGATGGCCTGCAAGTCCTCCCAGAGGGCCAGGCCGGCCAGGACAAAGGGGGCTCGCCCCCGCCGCCCCAAGCTCTCTACCAGGGCCCGGGCATACCCCTGCACCACCTCCGACCTACCAGGGTTCAGGGCCTCCGCCTGGGGCGCCTTCTCAGAACTCTCGGTCAAGATCACGCCGGTGACCACCTGAGGGGGAAAAAGCGCCCGTTGGGACGTGGGCGGCAACCTCTCGCAGGGAGGGGCGGATGGCCTGGCGAACCTCCCGCCGTAAGTCCGTCTTGAGGGCCTGATCCTGCTCGTAGAGGGGTTGCGCCAGGTTGCGCAGGTAGTGCGCCTGACACCACTGATGGGGCACCTGCGGCCAGGTGGCCTCCAGGGCGGCCGCCAGGGAAGGCTGCTTGTCGCTCAGGCTGGCCCGTACCGGCAAGCCCTGGTCTTCCAGAAAGGCTTTGACGGAGGCCAACAGTGCCCCCAAGCTCTCGGCGTTGACCCGGGGGAGCCAGGCGGCGGCCAGGATACTCTCGGTGAGCACCTCCCGCACCACCCAGAGTTGTTCCTGGGCCCCCTCGGGCTCCAACCCGTCCAGGCTGATGATGAGCCCCTCATACTCCGCTACGGCCTGGCGCAGCCGCTCCAGCGGCGGCCGTTCGGCACAGGCCAGGAGGAGCCGATATTGCTGGAGTAGCAGGTCCACATGGCGGCGGCTGATCTGGATGCGGCCCTGGAGACGGTCATAGATCTCCTGCCCGTTGAGGTGCTCGTGATCACGCCACCAGCCCATTTGGGCCACCACATCCAGACCATAGGTGGAGTGGGGCAAGGCCTCTCCCTGGGCCTTTGCCGATGGGTAACGCTTGCCGTGTAACGGGCAGTCGGGATTGCGGCATTCTTTGGGATGGCTGGCAACATAGACCACACGATCCAGATGCTGCACGGTCTTCCGCCAGCTATAATGACCACTCAGGCGCAAGGGGGCGCCACACTGGGGGCAACGCTCCAGTTCGGCATGGTAGATCCGTCGCTCCTGCGGAACCAATTGCTTGGGATGACGCCGCAAATGAGTCATAAGGTAACCTCCTGCTGTTAAGCTGCCCCCAAGTATACCATGACTTGTTTTTGATGTTAAAGTGCTAATTTTACTCTAGTGCGTCGTAACTCTCGTGCTGCCAGAAGGCCCCGCGGCGACCCAGCGCCTGATTGCACAGCGCGGCGCTCTGTCCCTTAAGCAGCCGCATTGCCCGGCTGAGAGCGGTGTAATGCTTTCCGTCGCGGCGGGGAGGCGGGTCCGGGATGTCCTGCTGATCCATCAACAGGTGAACGTGGTTGCTCATTAGACAAAAAGCGTGCAGGTGATAGTGCTCCGGCGTCAGGGCATGAAGGGTGTGCATCACGATGTGGGCGCACTCCGGCTGGGCCAGCCATCGCGGGCCGTGTAATGCCTGATCCAGCAGGCGGTCCACACGGCCAAAGTGCCGCTTCTGGGCCTCGTAGCGCGCCTGGCGCAGTGCTTCTCCGCTGAACTGAAGCGCCAGGCGACGCTGCTCTTCTTCCAGTTCCTCCTGCAAGCGCGTCACAACAGCGAGAGGCAAACTCCCGGCCAGCCGCAGGGTGATGAAATACGTGGCATCCGGCAGATGATAGTGGGGCAGATTACGCTGAAAAAAAGTGACCATAAACCCTCCTGTAGCGCAACCTTGTAGCGCAACTCCGCAGGAGTTGCGCTACAGCGCCTCCTGGATGGACCGGATCAGCGCCTCGTCCGGCTCCTGCCCGGCGGCCTCACAGGCGGCGAGATAGTCCCGCACCATGTAGTCCATGCGGTCAGCGAAGGCTGCGGGCAGGCGCAGGAAGAAGGGGGCCAGGGTGCGCACGGCCTCTGCGTAGGCCGCCAGCGCCTCGGCAGGACGTCGCATCTCGGCCAGCCGATCGCCCAGGTTGTTCAGGCTGATCGCCAGATACGTCAGGAAGGCCTGGGGCTGGGCCTGGGCCAGTTGGCGGTAGAGGTCGGCCGCCTCCTGCGTGGCCGCCAGGGCCTCCTCCCGCCGGCCCAGGTCGGAGAGCATGGCGCCCAGGTTGTTGAGGCTGCCGGCCAGGTCGGGGAGGAAGGCCTGGGGCTGGGCGTGGGCCAGTCCCCGGTAGAGGTCGGCCGCCTCCTGCGCCGCCGCCAGGGCCTCCTCCCGCCGGCCCAGGGCGGAGAGCATGGCGCCCAGGTTGTTGAGGCTCATGGCCAGGGCGGGGAGGAAGGCCTGGGGCTGGGCCTGGGCCAGTTGGCGGTAGAGGTCGGCCGCCTCCTGCGCCGCCGCCAGGGCCTCCTCCCGCCGGCCCAGGGCGGAGAGGGCGTAGCCCAGCATCAACAAGGCGCGCGCCCGTCCGGCCTCGTCCTGGGCCAGGTCGGCCTTCAGGTGGTAAAAGTCGGCCAGGAAGGGCCGCAGCGCCAGGGTGCGGTCGGGCGCGGGCAGCACGTCGTCCAGGGCACGCAGGAATCGGCGCAAGTTACGTTGCCGCCGTACGACAATTTGCGCTACTGTAAGTAGCATTCTATCCATGACACGGAGAAATCGGCGCAAGGGTGTATCCGCGAGGGACGCACGGCCATAGGGCGCACGGCTGTGCGCCCCTACGTGGGCAATGAGGGTTTCCAGGTTGGGCAGGGCGGCTTCCAACCGGTTGTGAGCCTCGGTGTCCTTTACCTCCCGCAACCCCTCCAGCCAGGCGGTCCAGCCCGGCAAGGACGCCTCCAGCGATGACGTGCGCTCCGCCTCGCCCAGGGGCCAGCGGCGGGCTGCATACTCGGCCACGGTGGGGTGCCAGCGCCAGCCCTGCAGGTGCGGGTCAAAGTCGGCCACGGCTGCCTCGCGCAGGGACGCGGCCCCCTCCGCCCCCGCCAGGCGGCGCAGCGGCGCTTCCGGCAGCCAGCCGGCCGGGAAGAGCGGCAGGGCACGCCAGGCTTGCTGCCCCGCCGCGTTGATGCGCTCCGCGCTCCAGGCGTACAGCGCTTCGATCTGGCCGGCAAAGTCCCCCGCGTGGCGGCGCACCTCCGCCAGCAGGGCCTGCCGGTCGCGGCGCCGCGCCTGCGCCACGATCCTGGCGATCAGCAGCGGGTGACCGGCCGTTGCCTGCGCGATCTCGGCGGCCTCAGCAGGCTCCAGGCGCAGCCCCTTCCCTGCCGCCAGGCGCAGGGCATAGGCCATTGCCGCGTCCGGCTGCAAACCCGTCTGCACGGGGCACGCAACGGCATGCGGGGTGTCCTCCAGCACAGGCAGGGGCGGACGCAGGGCCGCGATGGCTGCGCTGGGGCCCCCCAGCCGCTCCAGCACGGCGGCCAGGCGGCGCAGCTCCGCCTCCGGCAGGGACTCCAGGTTGTCCAGCACCAGCAGGGTGGCGTTGGCGTGCAGGTACGCCAGCAAAACCTCGGCGACGCGCGCCTCCGAGGACACCTCCAGCCCCAGGGCCTGCGCCAGGCTGTTCACCAGGTAGTCGGCGGTGGCGGCTTCGCGCGGGGCATCGGCGTAGGCCACGCCGCCGGGGAAGCGCCAGGCGTTGCGGTGCGCGGCTTCCAGCGCCAGGCGGCTCTTGCCGATGCCCGCCGGGCCGGTGATGAGCGTCAGACAGGGCGGACGATCCAGCGCGCCGGCCAGGTTCACCAGCTCCGCCCCGCGGCCAAAGAAGCCCACGCCGTCGCCGGGCGGCAGGTTCCCCCTGGGCCGGGCGTCCAACACCAGCGGCTCCCCGCGCGCCAGGCCGTCGAAGCGCAGCGCCCGGTCACCCAGCACGATCACCTGGTGGGTGGTGATGTGCTGACCGCCGCGGGCCACGGCCTCCGCCAGCGCGTAGCCGTCGGTCAGGTCGGCGTAGAGCGTGCGAGCGAAGGCGATGGCCTGGTCGTCCCACACCGGCCGGGGGTGCCCCACCACGGCGCGCGCCAGGCCGGCGTCAACCAGGGCCTGGGCTGCCGACGTGGCTTCGGCGGCCGTTTCGCAGGCGTTGAGCACCACCAGGTCCAGGGGGCGCGGCGGTTGCAGGGCCTTCAGCAGTTCCCGGGCGGTCACGAAGTGCGTCTGCCCGTTTTCGTCCTCCAGCAGCAGGCCCTGCGTCCAGGCGTGGCCGCTGAAGTGCAGCACATGGGGGAAAAGCCCCTGCTCGGCCACGCGCGGCGAGAGCTCACGGCGCAGCCGACCCAGCGTGGGCGGGGCCAGCCGCGCCAGCAGGATGGGCGCGCGCGTCCCCGTCACCGCCTGCTCCAGCCGGCGCCACTCGGCGCGCAGGTTCAGGGGCGCAGGCGGATGGTCGGGCTGGCGGGGGTCGTGCACCGGTGCGGCCAGCAGCGCCAGGAGGCGCAGCATGTGCGCGGGATCGCGGCCCTGCTGCTGTGCCGCCTGCGCCGCCTGCAGCAGTACCTGCCCGGCCTGGAGGATAATGTTCTGGGAGCCGGTCACCACCACCGAGCCGGTGACGCCTCCGCCGATGGACACAGAGCCGAGGGGGTCAGGAATGAGCATTGGGTGTACCTGCCTACGTTTTTGTCACACGGTTCCCGTCGCCGGTCACGATCACGCTATCGCGCACGTCGCCGCCGATGGCCACGGCGCGCTCGCCGCCGGCCTGCACGATCCGGCCGATGCGCCCGGCCGCCTCCTCCCGCGCCGCTGCCCATCCGCCGGTGGGCAGCCCCTTGCCGCCGGCCAGCAGCGCCACCGCGAAATCCTCCGTCGCCGTGTCGAAGAACGGCGTCTGCTCGGCCTGGCAGAGCGCCCGGGCGCTCTCCGGCACGGCCTTGCCCAGGTGGTTCATCAGGTTGGAGACGCGCACCTCCGTGTCGCCGGGGCGGTTGCCGGCGCCCTGCAGCGCCTCCAGCAGGTGATAGGTGAAGAGGCTCAGGCGGCCGTCGGGCCGCACCCATGAGGGCTGGCTGGCAGTGGAGGCGCTGAACACGGCTCGCCCCGCGCCCTGCTTCAACCCCTCGACCAGTCCCTTCGGCAGGGCGGTCTGCGTGAAGCCGGAGGGCAGTTTCATGGCGGGCTGGTCTTTGGCCGTGGCCATCCCGGCGGCGTGGCAGCTATCCACGAAGACCAGCAGCCGCTTCGCCTTGACCTGCCGCAGCGCGGCGGTGAAGGCTTCGGCCGGGAGGGCGCTGTCGGCCAGGCTGAACGGCTCGACATCGTGCGGGATGAGGTAGTAGCGGCCGGTGGCCTGATCCACCCAGCCGTGGCCGGAGTAGAAGACCACTGCGGTGGCGTCGCCGTCGGCGGCCGCGCGCTCGGCCAGCCAGGCCAGGCCGTCGCGGATCGCCTGCCTGGTGGCGCCGGCATCGTGCAGCAGGCGGATGTGGTCGGCGGGGTAGCCGCAGAGGGCCGGGTCGGTCAGGACCGCACGCAGCGCCTGCATGTCCTTGACCGTGACCGGCAGCGACCACCTGGGGTAGGCGGATGCGCCGACGCCGATGAGCAGCGCGTAGCCGTGCGCAAAAGTGATGGGCATGGAGTTCCTCCGGACTGCAACTCGACCGCATCTGGGCGTGCAGTTTAGCACACCTGTCCGCCGTGCGCAACTGCTATTGCCTCTTATTGGCACTCATTTCCTCTCCTTGCACCACCGTCGCCAGCGCCAGGCGCGCACAGGCGGCCACCCGCCACCGCGTCTCGGCCTCGCCGGCTGTCTCCGTGACTACCCACCCGGCCTGCGCCAGCCCCCACAGCCGCCGGCCGGCGACCGCGGGCGCCACGCCCCAGGCCCGGCCGGCCGCATCCGCAGTGAAGGGTGCGGGGGCTACCGGCAGCAGCGCGGCCAGCCACGCCTGCTGCGCGGCCGGCAGCCGCGCCCACTGACGCCACATTGCTCGCCGCACCGCCGGCCACGGCAGCCGGCCGGCCTGCAGCTCGCCCAGCACCCCGGCCCAGCCGACCTCCCGGCCCTCGATGGCCGCCAGGCGCAGCGCCTCCGGGTGCCAGCCCACCAGCTCACCCACTGCCTGTGCCTCCGCCCACTCGGGCTCGGCCAGGGGTCGGCCCGCCACCGCCTCCACCAGCGCCCGGCCCTCGGCCGGGGTCAGGCCGGCCACGGGCTGCGCCAGGATGCGCTCGGCCGGCAGCCAGCGCTCGACCTCGGCGCGCACGGCCAGGCCCTGCTGCGTCGTGAGCAGCGCCACCACCTGCGGCCCCAGCCCGGCGATGAGCGGCGGCAGGGCCTCTGCCGTGACCACGTCGTCAATGATCAGCAGCAGCCGGCGTTCGGCCGCGCCGGCCCAACGCCGCCAGCACTCGACCCACCGTTCGCCCGGCGCGCGTTCCAGGCCGAAGCCCAGGCACAGCCGCATCACCTCTTCCGCCGGATCGCCGCTGCCATCGGCCCAGGCGATGCCGTCGCGAAAGACCTGCCTGACCCGCGCCTCATCGGCCATCGCCTGCGCCAGGACGGTCTTGCCGGCCCCGGCCAGGCCGTGGAGGATGACGGCCTGGCGGCGGGCCTGGCGGTAGCCGGCCAGCGCCGTCAGGTCGGCGGCCAGGCTGGCCTCGAGGTCGCGCCGCACGTGCATCACCGGCCGCGGGGGAAGGGCCAGCCACCGCGGGGCCGGTCGCGCCGCGGCCCACCAGGTGCGGAGGGTCTGTATGTCCCCCCTTTCTGGAAGTGGCGCGTGGCTGCGGTTTCCACCGTGAACCAGTCGTAGCCCAGGCACGCGATGGCGTCCAGGGCGGTCAACGGGTCCCAGTGGGCGCCGAGCCAGGCCCTGCAGTGGGCCAACAGCTTGACCAGGGAACGGGGATCGGGGCGTTTCTGTCCCAGCACCCAGGTGGTCACGGTGCTGGGGTGGACATGGAGGGCATGCGCCAACTGTTGTTGGCTGCGCTCGGCACGGCGGAGCCAGGCCTTGAGCGCCGCACCGAAGTCGGCATAGGCGGCCGGGGCGGGCGGCCGCTGTCTGGCGGCAGTCGGTATTTGCAGTAGCGCGGACAATTTTCGGGCCTCTGCAGCTGGATTCTGACCCCTTGTGGGGCAAATGGCGGTATGATACCCTGGATGTGCAGCGCTGTGCAAAGAGTGGCAGCCAGATGCACTGCGCAGCAGCCAGTGTCCTTGACGCCGCCGCTGCCGCGAGGGGAGGGCATCGCCTTGTCCCGGTGGTTTGCCGGGGTGGATGGGCGTGGGTGGGCTGCGCAAACGTTTTCGGCATGTCACAACGCCCGCCGGCGGGCCATCTCGAGCGAGGAGGTGTGCCCGATGGGCCGAAAAGGTAGACATAAAAGTGAGGATGCCATCCGCCGTGCGTGGTTGCGCAAGGTGAAAGAGCTGTGGCGGAAGCGCAGGCGGCGGCAGCGGCAGACCAGGTGACGGTGAGGGCGGGAGAAGGCGCCAACCCGCCCGTGGTGGTGGCAGGGGGGTGACCCTGTGCGCTGTGATTTACCGTTGCGTTCAGGGTGGGCTATAATCGGCGTGAATCATCACAGGGAGGTCAGGTATGGCTGTTGCCCGCAGGAGCAATCGGGGAACAGGAGGGCGCGAGAGCCAGGTAGGGGCAGAGCGCGTGGCGGCCTATGCGCGGGTTTCGACCGAGATGCAGGCCGAAGAAGGGCTCTCCATTACGGCGCAGTTGAACGAGATTCGGGAGTATGCGGCTGGTCGGGGCTGGACGGTGGTGAGCGAGTTTGTGGATGCGGGGATCACGGGGCAGACGCTGGAGCGGCCGGGGCTGCAGAACATGCTGGCGGCGGCGGAGCAGGGGGCGTTCGACATCGTGGTGGTGCACGAGCTGTCGCGGCTGTCGCGGTCGTCGGTGTACGACACCTTCGCCATCTTCGACCACCTGGGGCGGTGCAAGGTGGGTTTCGCCTCGGTGAAGGAGCCGCAGTTCGACCTTTCGAACCCGACCGGACGCTTCTTGTTGACGATCATTGCGGCGATCAACCAGTACTACATCGATATCTTGCGGATGCACACCAAGAAGGCGAAGCGGGAGCGGGCGCGGGAGGGGCTGTACAACTCCTCGGTGCCGCCGTACGGCTATGCCCATGCCGGATCGCCGCGGCAGCCGCCGGTGATCGTGCCTGAGGAGGCGGAGGTGGTGCGCTTCATGTTCGAGCGCTATGTAACCGGCCGCTATTCCTTGAGTGAAATTACCGACATGGTGAACGATCGCGGCTGGCGCACGCGTGCGGGCCGGCGCTTCGCTAAAGACACCGTGAACGACATGCTGTGTAACCCGTTCTATGCCGGTAAGGTGATCTACAAGGCAGGGCAGCGGGCGCGGGATGCCGGAGAGATGTTCCAGGGCCGGCACGAGGCGATCATCTCAGAGGAGATGTGGGAGGCCAGTGTACGCGTGCGACAGCGCCACCAGCATCGCCGGCGTCTGGTGGGTTCCACTTCACGGGTCTATTTGCTCAGTCAGTTGGCCCGTTGTCACCTGTGTGGCCGCAACTTGCGCGCGCAGGCATCGGAGACCGGGGGTTACTATCGCGAGCTGTCTTATGAGCGCGGTTTCGATGACTGCCCCAACTCGCGACTGGGGACGCGCGCCGAGCCGTTGCACAAGCAGGTGGGCGCCATCCTGCGGGTGGTGGAGCTGCCGCCGGACTGGCAGGCGGAGTTGGCGGAGATGATCGGGGACGAAGAGGAAGTCGCCACGCTGGACAATCGTCGCGAGCGGTTGAAGGCCGAGCAGCGGCGGCTGCTGGAGGCCTACGTGCGGGGTGACTTTGCAGAGAACGGGGATTTGTATCGGCGGGAGCTGGAGCGGGTGCGTCGCGAGTTGGCAGCGCTGCCTAGTGCAGAGGACTTGGAGCAGGTGGAACAGGCGGCCGTGCTCTTGGAGTCGCTTTCCGAAGTTTGGGATGATGCGGACCTGGCTGATCAGCGCGAGTTAACGCAGTTGATGCTGCGCGAGGTGCGAGTGGACGTGGCCCAGGGCCGTCTGTTACTCCTCTATCCGACGGCGCCGTTCATACCGCTCTTCCGCAATATCCCGTTGCTGGACGAACGGGAGATGGGCAGCTTCGTGCCGGTGTGGCCGCCGGATATGGCTGAGATCGTGACCCTGCCCCGCTTACCGGCGCTGACAGCAGTGCCCGAAGAGCCGGTGGCGCTGCCTTTTCTGCCCACCTGGCCGTGGACGGTGCGGCCCGGTACTCGCATCAGTCCGAGCTTGAGCGGTATTTTGCGTAGCCGACGCCAGGGGGGACATGAAGGTGGGGTGGTTGTGGCTGTGCCGCATGCGGGCGTGCCTGGGTTAGTGGTGGACCACCGCAAGTGGCCGGAGGTCACCTTGCGCAACTTGCCCTTGGGCGAGGCGGTGACGCTGCCGGCTGGTTCTGTAGCTTGTCTGGACACGCCGTTGATCCTGGGTAACCAGGCTGAATTCACGGCGTTGCTGCCCCAGGTACGGGAAGTGCTGGAAGACGGCGGCTACTGGCGCCTGGTGGATCTGATGCTGCCGGCCATGCCTGCGCACTGGGTGTTCACCTACTTTCCGGAGGTCTGGGCTTACGTGTGCGACACGGTCTGGAGTAGCTACAAGTTCAATGCGTTATTGCGGGAAGCTGGCTTCGGTGTCAGGCTTAAAGAGCACAGCTTCTATCAGCCGGTGAGCCTGGGGGCTGCCTATGCCATCGCCCAACAGCGGCCGGGCCTGCTGGCAACGCTGTCGGATGAGGCTTATCAGCGGGGATTGGAGCGTCTGGCGGCGGAGTGTGGTGCCCGCGGTGCGGCGACGCAGTTAGGTTCGGAGTTCACGTTGGTGGAGATTCTTGCGGTCAAAGCGGAGCATCCCAAGCCGCCGCGGAAGCGGCGCCGGCCATCGTTTCGCAAGCCTGGCAAAGCGGTGGAGGAAATAGTCGCTGAGAGCGGTTTGCGGGATGTTGAAGGGGGAAGTGGTCTATAGGAACTACGGTATTGCCCTGTCAGTATGATAAAGCTAGCAGTGAGGATAAGCGGAGCCAAAACAGACAAACAATGATTTGACAGTCTACACCAAAGTAAGTAAGATAGCAATAGACGCTTGAATGCACCTTAGCAACTAAAGTGCGGACGCTGTGATGTTTAAATGACGAGAGCCATCCCCCCAATGCCTGGCAGCAACTCGGGATGGCTCTCAGACACGGCGTCTGCATCAGGCGGTCAAGCCTGTATATGCAGATTTACTCCGTGCGGGAGCGACGGGATTCGAACCCGCGATCTTCGGCTTGACAGGCCGACATGTTAACCGCTACACTACGCCCCCAGCAGTGACGGGTGAACACGTTGTTTCACCCATCAGCATGACCATTTTTACCATAATACGCCCTGTCCGTCAAATCTGATAGGCCCTTCTGGCGAACTCCGTTCGCTATGGCGCCAAGAGAGGTGCTATGCCTGGTCCCATTGTGCCGCAGTTGCTCGCTTCATTAAAAATGTCCGGCGTGGTGGCCGACGTCCGCATCGGCACGCACTGGACCGTGGTCGTGGTCGAGACGGATCTCGGCCTGCGCGCCGGGCTGGCAGCCACCCAGATCGTCCATGACCTGGAGCACGGCCGGCCCGCAGTGCGCGAGGCCGGCCGGCTCATCGGCAAGGATGCCCGCTCCCTGGCGGACCTCGCCCTGGCCGACAGCCTGACCGAGCGCTCCCTGGGCTTTGCTGCGCTCAACGCGCTGCTGCAGGTGGACGAGACGCGCTGCGTGGACCTCAACGCAGAGGAGGAGATCCTGGCGCGTGGCAGCGGACGCCGCGTGGCAGTGGTGGGCCATTTCCCGTTCGTGCCCAGGGTGCGGCAGTCCGCAGCGGCTTGTTGGGTGCTGGAGCTCAGTCCCGGCCCTGATGATCTCCCCGCTCACATGGCGCCGGAGATCATCCCGCAGGCCGACGTGGTCGCCATCACCGGCATGACCCTGGTCAACGGCACCTTCGAGGAGCTGGCCGCGCTCTGTCGGCCCGATGCCTGCGTGATCCTCCTGGGCCCCAGCACGCCGTTGAGCCCCTTGCTGTTCGACTACGGCGTGGATGCCATCTCCGGCACGGTGGTGACCGACATCCCTGCCGTGGTGGCTGCAGTCAGCCAGGGGGGCACCTTCAAGCAGATCACAGGCCGCCGGCTGTTGACCATGACGCGCGAACGCTTTGCGCCTCGACAGGAGGCCGGCCGGTGAAACTGCCCTTCGATCATTTCGACCTCATCGCTGCGTGGTACGACCGGTTGATCCACCGGCCCGCCGACGATCCTTTGCCTGCCCTCTTGCGCGCCGAGGCGGGGCAGTGGGTGCTGGATGTAGGCGGCGGCACCGGCCGCAACGCCGATCACTTGCGCAGCCTGGGCGCGCGCGTGGTGGTGTGCGATCGCGCGGCCGGCATGGTGCGGCAGGCACAGGGCAAGGGCCTGCCGGCTGTGCGCAGTAGCGTCACCCGCCTGCCCTTCCGCGATCACAGCGCCGACCGCATCCTGGTGGTGGATGCCTTCCATCATTTCGTGCACCCCTCGCCCGATCTGGCCCAGCGCCAGGCCGCGCACGAGCTGGTTCGTGTCCTGCGCCCGGGCGGACGGTTGGTGATCGAAGAGCCCGACACCCGCTATCTGGGGACGCGGCTGATCGCCTGGATGGAGCGAATCCTTTTGATGGGCAGTCGGTTTCGGTCGCCCGAAAGCCTGGTCGGCCTGTTCGAGGCCGCAGGCGCAGCCACCCTGCACGTGGCGCGCGATCGGTTCAGCGCCCTACTTGTCTTTACGAAGGAGTGATCCGGATGACAACGGAAATGTTGCTGGTCTTCGGCCTGCTGGCCGCTACGATCATCCTGTTCCTCAGCGACCGCCTCGCGCTCGACCTGGTCGCCCTGCTGGCCGTGCTGGCCTTGATCTTCTCCGGGCTACTGACGCCGGCCGAGGCGCTGGCCGGTTTCTCGGACAGCATTGTCCTGATGATCGCCGGGCTGTTCATCGTCGGCACCGGGCTGGTGCAGACCGGCGTGGCCGATCGGCTGGGCCAGCAGTTGTCGAAGATCGCCGGGAACAGCGAGCCCCGGCTGATCGTGGCGACGATGTTGGTGGCCGCAGGGCTGTCGGCTTTCATGAGCTCCACCGGCGCGGTCGCGATCTTGCTGCCCATGGTGGTGAGCATGGCCTGGCGCGCCCGGGTCAGCCCGTCCAAACTGCTCATCCCGCTGGCGTATGCGTCGGTGGTAGGTGGCCTGCTGACCCTCATCGGCACGCCGCCCAACATCGTGGTGAGCAACAAGCTGGCCGAAGCCGGATTCAAGCCGTTCGGCTTCTTCTCTTTCACCCCGGTCGGCGTAGTTGCGGTGGGGATCGCGATCGCTTTCATGGTGGTGGCAGGCCGGCGCCTGCTGCCTGCTCGTGTCTCCCGACCGCCGGGCCAGGCGGAGGAGGGCACATCCCTGTCGTTGACCGACCTGGCGCAGGCCTACCGCCTGCCGGACAACCTTTTCCGGTTGCGGGTGCGCATGTCTTCATCACTCATCGGAAAGTCACTGGCCGAAGCAAATCTGGCGGGTGCTTTCGGGGTTAACGTGCTGGGCATCCAGCCTTGGCCCGACCGCCGCGCGGAGCCCCTTCCTGTCCGGCCTGTGGGCCCGGATACGGTGATCTCGGCCCAGGACATCTTGCACGTCCAGGGCTCCCCCGAACAAGTGGCCGACCTTGCCCGTGCGGCCTCGTTGGGCGTCCTGCCGGCCGAGAGCGGCGAGGAGGGGCTGCTCGCCCAGGAATTGGGCATGGCCGAAGTGCTCCTGACGCCGCGTTCGCGGCTGGTAGGGCAGACCTTGAAGAGCAGCCGGTTCCGGGATAAGTATCATGTGACGGTTGTGGGGATCATGCGCCTGGGAAAGCCGGTGACGACCGACCTGGGCGATCTCGAGCTGCGCTTCGGGGACACCCTGCTGGTCCATGGCACCTGGCAGGCTATCAGCCTGTTGAGCCACGAGACCCATGATTTCGTCGTCGTGGGCCAGCCGGCGGAGATGGCGTTGGTGCGGCCAGCCGCGCACCGCGCGCCCGTAGCGCTGGCCGTGATGGTCGGGATGCTGATCCTGCTGGCGTTGGAGGTCGTGCCGGCGGTGGTGGCGGTGCTCGTGGCCGCCGTGGTCATGGTGTTGACCGGCTGCTTGAGCATGGAGGACGCTTATCGCAACATGAACTGGCAGAGCCTGATCTTGCTGGCCGGCATGTTGCCCATGGCCACGGCGCTGCAAAAGACCGGGGGCGTTCAGTTCGTTGCCGATCTGCTGGCCGACAGCCTGGGGCGGTGGGGGCCGCTGGCGGTGATGCTGGGGCTGTTCCTGCTGGCCGGCTTCTTCAGCCAGTTCATCTCCAACACGGCCACCACCGTGCTGATCGCGCCCATCGCCCTGCAAGCGGCGCTGAACCTGGGTGTCGCACCCCAGGCGTTCCTCATGGCGGTGGCGGTGGCCGTCTCAACGGCGTTCGCGACGCCCATCGCTACGGCATCCAACACGTTGGTGCTGGGCTCGGGCGGCTACCGTTTCGGCGATTACGTGCGCGCAGGCATCCCGCTGCAGTTGTTGATTATGGTCGCGATCCTGGGGCTGTTGCCGCTCTTGTTCCCGTTCTAATCGCTGCTCTGCGATGCGTGCAGCTACGGCGCAATCCAGACATCTTCCAACAGTCCCAACTGCTCCAGCGCTTCGTAGGCGTTGTGGCGCACCAGCCGGTTGGGATCGTTCAACGCTTTGAACAGGGCGCCGATGACCGGCCAGAACGCTGCGGGGTAACGGTCTGGTTGCAGGCCCGCCAATCGCTGGACGGTGATCTTGCGCAGGGCGGCGGCCGCGCGCACCCGCACGCCATCGCGTGGGTCTACCAGGGCGTCCAGCAGTGTCGGCAGGGCCGGCTCTCCGATCATGGCCAGCGCGTCCCCGGCCGAGTCTCGCACCCAGCCGCTGGGGTCTGCCAGGCGTGCGGCCAGGGCCGGGATGCCTGAGGCGGCTCGCATCTGCCCCAAAGCCAGCGCCGCGGCGCAGCGGGTGGCCTCGTCGGGATCGGAGAGGCGCTGGATCGCGGCTTCCTCCGCTTCCGGGCCGCCCATCAGCGCCAGGCTGCGCACTGCCCACCAGCGGCGGTCGGCGTCCCCGTCCACCAATAAGGGTCGGAGCGCAGGGATGAGGTCCCGGCGCCCTGCCAGGGCCTGGACTATCCGCTCGGCGGCCTCGTCGTCTCCGCTCGCAATTGCGGCCAGCAGCTCCTCGATAATATCCCGCATCCCTGCGGGTGGATTCTCTTGAATCAACATGGCGATTTCATCCTCCCAGCCGGCGCGTGCGGGCAGCCGGAACAGGTGGGCCGGACACCCGGCGCGACAGTCGCTGTTGCCGAAACCGGGCCAGGGCACAGTGACACCCGGCAGGCCGGCGATGCGGCCGGCCCACAGGCACTCCCGGCGCTCCACACCGGGAGCGATGTACACTCTGGTCACGGGCAGCACAGCGGTCAGCGCATCTATGTGCCAGCGCTGCGGTTTGTCCCGCCTGAGATGGCGCCGCAAGCGGGCGCGCAGGCCGCCCGGTCCCAGCGCGCTGCCCACGTAGATGTAGCGTCCCGGGGCCACTTGCAGGCTGCCCAGGCGGCCGGCCTGCACCGTCACCGGCGCTGCGGCCTCCAATACCAGGGCATAGGTCCCCGGGACTGCCGGCCATGAGTCCCCGTCCATCCTGCTGCCGCGCTACCGTGATTTGGGCGGAGTGATGGCCCAGGTGAGGGCCAGGATGGCGGCTGCCAACCAGCCGCCGGCTGCGGCCCAAAAGCCCCAGCCCAGGGCCAGCCCTGCGTTGTATATCGTCTCGATGGCCGGCTTCACCCGCAGGAAGCCGAAAGCCGGCCACGTCCCCGCCAGCACCGCCAACACCCCGGCGACGCCCAAGATCAGCCGGTCTGGCAGGAACCTGGTCAACGCGGCCAACGGGATGGCTGCCAGACACACCAGGATGGCAACGGTCTGGATCCGGAATTCGGGCAATCGCAACACCGCCGGGCTCCAGGCGGGCGGCAACATGGCCAGGGCCAGGACGGCGGCCGCAAGCAACAGGACACCGCGCAACGGGCGCGGCAGCGCGCGCCGGCCGGCGAAGAGGCTTGCCATCAGGCTGCCCGCCATCAGGGGGGTGTAGAACGCCTCCCGCTGCAACGCGATCTGCCCGGACATCACTTCCGGGATGAACTTGACATATTCAGCAAGATCGAGGCCGGTGACCACCAGCCCGGCAGCAGGGTGGGGGATCCAGGGGCCGAAGTAGCCGGCCAGAGCCGCGCCGGCCGCTGCAAGCAGCAGGAGCCAGCGGCCCGGATGGGCAGATCGCGCAGGATACGGCTTTCGCACGCGTTTGCTCCTTGGGAATAGCCGAGCTCAGCTCACGGCTAGGCGATAGGCTTCCAGGAGCCGTTCGGCTGCGGTCTGCCAGGTGAAACGGGCAGCCTGCGCCCGCCCTAAGTCCGCCAGACGGACTCTGAGGGTCGCATTGCCCAACACCCGCGCCAGCGCATCGGCCAGCGCGTCGGTATCCTCCGGGTCCACCAGCAGCCCTGCAGCGCCGACGGCCTCAGGTATGCTGGAGCGATTGCTGGCCACCACGGGGGTGCCGCACGCCATCGCCTCCAGCGGAGGGAGCCCGAACCCTTCGTACAAGGATGGAAACGCCAGCACGTCGGCCAGGGTGTACAGGGCGGGCAGGTCATCATCGGCCACGAAACCGATGAAATGGACGTTCTCGCTGAGCCCCTCTTTGGTAACCTGTTCGTAGATGCCCTGGTACAGCCAGCCGGGTTTCCCGGCGATCACCAGTTGGTGGGGGAGGCCGGTGTGCCGGCGCATCTGCGCGTAGGCGGTGATCAGCCGGGCAAGGTTCTTCCTGGGTTCCAGGGTGCCCACGGTGAGGATGAACCATTCGGGCAGCCGATACCGCTGGCGCACCTGGGCCAGCTTCATGGCATCGCGCACCGGCCTGAAGCGCGCGTCCACACCCGCGTACACCACCGAGATCCTCTCGGGCTCCACTCCCAGAAGTTCGATCAGGTCGGCCCTGGTGCTTTCCGAATCGGCCAGCACCCGGTGTGCCCGTGCCACCGACCGGGGGACGGCCTTGCTCAGGTAAGCGCGCAGGCCTGGATCGGCGTATTCCGGGAAGCGCAGAAAGGACAGGTCGTGCACCGTGACCACCCCGCGCGCGGCCTTCAGCGGCGGCAGGGTAAAATCGGGGGAGTGGAACAGATCGCATGGGCCGGCGAACGTTTCGGCAGCCAGGGGCAGGCCGAGCCGGTGCCATCCCGCGGTCAGCCAGCGGGATGGGACGCTGCTGGCGCGCACCTGGAAGTTCTCCGGCCACTCCCCGGCCGGCGGGTGTTCGCCCGCGCAGAAAAGGGTGTACTCGTTTTCGCTATCGCGCCTGGCCAGCGCGGCCACCAGCTCGCGGGTATAGCGTCCGATTCCCGCAGTTTGGCGCAGGGCCGGCGTGTAGTCAATGGTGATATGCACAGCCTCTAACCTCCGCAAAACGCCCGGTGCGAACAATCCAATGAGTGCAACTACAGGAAACAAAACGGCGGCGTTTTGCGACAGATCAGCGCAGCCTCAATCAATCCCGCGATAAGTCCACGCCCGGTTCGCGAAGTAGTTCCAAAACAAGACGATCCCGATCGCGATCACTTTCGCCGCCAAGTAGGCCGGTGGATCGTTCAGCGCCAGGCTGAAAAGGGGGTGAAGGCCCAGCACCACGACCTCGTTGATGCCCAGCCCGATGGCGTTGACGATGAAGAACTGTATCAACTGGCTTCCGATGGGCCGTTCGCGGCTTTCCGGGAAGGTCCACAGGCGGTTCCAGGTAAAATTGCTGATCACCGCCGTGGTGAAGCCCAGGCCCACGGCCACCGACAGCGGCACCCTCAACAACTCACGAGAAGCGGTCAGCACCGACAGGTCAACCACCATGCCGATGGCGCCGACCGTGGCGAACTTGAGAAAGCGGATCAGCTCCTTGGGCCGATCTGCAAAACCCAGTTTATTGATTACCGGCAGCCTGAGGAGCCAGTTGAGCAGCGGCGGGAGCTGATATCCTGTCACGCGACTTGCCAAAGCGAACCTCTTCGACGGCCAGCACAGCCAGCAGTAGGGCCAGCTGTAGCTGGAGATGTTGCACGAATAGATTATCGAACAAGTTATGAACGGTCAGATAGATCCATGTCCCCAGGACACCCAGTGCCAGGGCCTGGGGATAACCTTTTAGCCTTGCAACGCGGCGCCAGGCCGCCAGGCCGATGCCGAGCCAGAAGACGGCAAAGGCTCCTGCTCCCAGGATGCCCGTTTCAGCCAGAAAGTTGACGAACACGTTGTGGGCGTGGCCCAACGGCTCGTACCAATAGGGCGGTGCGTAGGCCGGATACGCCACGGCATAGTTCCCAATGCCTACCCCCAGCCACGGCCGATCCTGGAACATGCGCCAGCCGGCCTGCCAGTGGGCTACGCGCTCCAGGACGGCAAAGTTCTCGTCTGTGATCTCCGTGCGGCCGGGGTCGGGCATGGCAAAGTAGTCGGCCAGCCCGCTCAGCCGAGCTGCCAGGCCGCCGGGCAACCACGCTGTCCCCGTCAGAAACAGCACGGCGGCCAGTATCCCGATGGCCGTGAGTGTGAGCGCTGCAGCGCGGCGGTTCCGGAACACCACGACCGCCAGCAGGGCAGCGCCGATCCCCAACCAGGCCCCGCGCGACCAGCTCACCAGGATGCCGGCCACCAGGCCGCCTGCTACGCTGGACAGGAGCGCTGCCACGGCCAGCCCGGTGTACGTCCGCTGCCGGGCCCATCTCAGCCAGGCCCATACCGTCAGGCTCACGGCCACCGGGGCCAGGTAGCCCAAATAGCCCGCGTACGGGTTTGGCTGCAGGAATGTCCCATAAGCGCGCATGTAGCGCCCCATCAGGACAAACGCCTCCGGCCCGATCCCTGTGAAGAACTGGTACAGGCCGAACGCCGCCTGGCCCAACCCGGCCGCAAAGAGCGCAGCGATAACCGCCTGGCCCTTACGGCGGTCCAGCAATTGCGCCCCGACCAGGTACAGGGCTGCGGCTTCGCACCACTTCAGCCACTCGGGCAGGCCCTCTCGCCAGGAGCTCGCCGCAGTCAGGCTGAGGCCGGCCATCCACACGAACACCAGGAGGGGCCAGGCCAACATCGGCGGCCGGAAACAGATGCGCCGGTCTGCCATACCGCGCAGCAGCCAGCCGGCGATGGTCAGGCCCACCAGCGCGTCGATCAGGCTCACAAACGGCACAGGGAGAGCCAGCAGGCGGCTCAAGGGGATCGTCAGCGCGATCACGACCAGGCCGGCTGCCGGCTCCAGCGCCAGGGCCACCAGCCCCGCTGTTCCGGCCACGAGAGCCGAAGCCACAGTAAGCGGCGCCCACGCCAGCCCCATCGCCAGGGCTCCCAGCGCGGCGCCGCCGAGCAGCAAGCGGATGTTCAGCCGGGTATTGCGGCACAGCAGTCTGAGCGCTGTCACAGGGGCTCTCCGGGCCATCGGGCACGTCGCCGGTTCCAAAGCCAAAACATCATACGGCAAAGGCAATCGTTTGTCAATTGACGCACGATCTGGTTATGGGGTATACTGCACCGCACCGGACTGCCAGGACGGAATTTCTCAGAGACGGAGTTGCAAAGAACGAGATGGCGAAACGCGCACAGTTGCCCAAGGGGGGCAAAGGTACCCCGACGGCTAAGACATCTGCGAAAGCGAAGGGCGCGCCCATGCCGCGCGCGCTGCTGCTGGGGGTCATCGCGGCTGTGGTTGTGCTCGCGGCCGGCCTGATTTGGCTGGCCGTTCAAAGCAGCCAGCGGCCGGTGGCGTCTACCGGCCGGGTGGGTGAAGGGGCTGCCTGGGGGCCGGCCGATGCACCGGTCAAGATCGTGGACTTTTCCGACTTCGGGTGTAGCTTTTGCGGTTCCTTTGCCAGGAACCAGGGGGTGCAGCTACGTCAGGAATACGAGGCCACAGGCAAGGTGCGCTTCGAGTTCAAACATTTCATCATCGGTGGCCAGCGCACCCGGGATGCGGCGCTGGCAGCCGAGTGTGCGGCGGATCAGGGGCGGTTTTGGGACTACCACGACACGCTGTTTGCCCGCCAGGGCACCAGCAGCGATCCCTTCAGCCGGTCAGCTTTGAAGCAATATGCAGCGCAGTTGGGGTTGGATACTGCGCAGTTCAACGCCTGCCTGGACGGCAACAAGCACCTGGAAAAGGTGATGCGCGACACCTCGGAAGGCCGGGGCCTGGGGGTGAATGCGACGCCGACGTTCTTTGTGAATGGTCAGAAGATCGAGGGCGCGCAGCCGTACAGCGTGTTCAAGGCCGCGATAGATGCAGCGCTTGGTGCTGCTCAGTAGTTTTTCGTGTAGCGAACAAACTGCAAACAGAGATAGGGAAAAATCAAGCAATAAAAACAAGCTAGGCTACACGAAATTTTAGTCGGTGAACAAACGGCAGTTACAATAAGAAAGAACACGCAACACTCACGTGCCAGGCATCTTGGAGAGTGCCTGGCACGTGAGTACGGACGCCGCAACTTGCTGCGGCCTTGCTGCATGCCGTGGCAAGCCCCGGCGTCCGGGGGGCGAGTGGACGTCGCAGCTTGCTGCGGTCTTGCTGCGTGCCGTGGCAAGCCCCGGCGTCCGGGGTAGCGAGTGGACGCCGCAGCAAGCTGCGGCCTTGCTGCATGCCGTGGCAAGCCCCGGCGTCCGGGGTAGCGAGTGGACGCCGCAGCAAGCTGCGGCCTTGCTGCGTGCCGTGGCAAGCCCCGGCGTCCGGGGGGCGAGTGGACGCCGCAGCTTGCTGCGGTCTTGCTGCGTGCCGTGGCAAGCCCCGGCGTCCGGGGGGGGTAGCGAGTGGACGCCGCAGCTTGCTGCGGTCTTGCTGCATGCCGTGGCAAGCCCCGGCGTCCGGATTTTCAGGGCAGATGCCCATGCCGTGCGCGTCACCACGGCGGATGAGAATCTTACCGCGGAGGGCGCAAAGATCCCAGAGGCTTTCAGGTTCTCCGCGCCCTCTGCGTCCTCCGCGGTGATTTTCAGGGCAGATATTTTCCAATCAGCAGATCGAGCCTGGCCACGACCTCGGGCGGGATCAGGCTGCGCTGGGTGATGATGGCATCACGCAGGGCGTCTGCGTAAGGGGAGGGGGGTGCATCGCGCAAGAGGCGAATGGCGTTGACCACAGCCGCGCGGGCCACGTCGGCGTTGGCCAGCAACTGGCGTACCACCGTCTCCACCGTGACCGGCGCTTCGGTCTCATGCCAGACATCGTAGTCGGTCACATGGGCCATGATAGCGTAACTCATGCCCGCCTCGCGCGCCAGAAACGCCTCCGGCACGGCCGTCATGCCGATGATGGCAAAGCCAAGCTGCTGGAAGACGCGGCTCTCGGCTTTGGTGCTGAACCGTGGGCCCTCGATGGTCACGAAAGTGCCCCCGCGGTGGACCGTCGCACCGGTCGCGGCGACCGCCTCTGCGCATACCTGGCTCAAGTAGCTGCAAAACGGCTCGGCCACCGACACATGCACCACCAGGCCGGCGGTGCCGACCTCTGGGTCATCGAAGAAGCTGCTTTTGCGCAGCCTGGTGCGATCGAAAAGCTGGTCGGGGATCACGATATCGCCGGGGTGGTACTGGGGCTGCAGGCTGCCGCACGCGCTGATCGCGATCAGATACTCCACCCCCAGCATCTTGAAGCCGAAGATGTTGGCCCGGCTGTTCAGACGGGTGGGGCTGACGCGATGGCCCCGGCCGTGTCGCGGCAGGAAGGCGACGGCCTGACCGTCTATTTCTCCGACAATGTAAGCATCAGAAGGTGCGCCAAAGGGGGTGTCCAGGCGCACCTCACGCACGTTTTGCAGCTGCGCCATATCATACACGCCGCTGCCGCCGATCACTCCGATGCGGACTTGCTCCATGCCATTTCCTCCTTCGTTCTCACTTCTCACTACCAGGGGATATTGGGACAGGTGTTGACGCCGGCGTGGATGCCGATGCGCTTGACCATGCGCACCCGATCCCAGGGTTGATCGAGGATCCCGTCGTGAATCGCCCAGGAGCGGCCGCGGATGCTGTCTGCCTGCTCCGGCCGTCGGAACGGCGTGGAGCCATCCAAACGGCGGCGCAGCTCACCCCCAGGGAGGAAACCCTGGTGGATCGCCTCCATACGGGACTGCCCCTGCACGTAGCTACAGCCAAGTTGTTCGAAAAGGACCGCCGTGTGATAGAACAAAGGCTGGACGACGTACTCCCGCTGGTTCAGGCACAACATCAGCGTTTCAAGGCGCTCGGCCAGCCACTTGAGGGCCCGCAGGCCCCGGCGCACCTGCCCCGGCGCCAGGCCGGCTGCCATTGCGGCCTCCTCGGCCACGAGGTTGCGGCACAAAGTCCCCCGGCCGGTAGAGGTGCCGTCCGGCATTGTATCCACTTGAAAACGAGGCGCAAAGGGGTCTTGCAGGGCGACCCAGACGACCTCGATCTGGTTGAACTGCGTGTCGCTCAACTCGATCTCGGCCATGGGCTCGGGGCTGTCACCTGACGGCAACAGCTCCAACCGGTAGCTGCTTTGATCCTGTCCCACACGCGCAAATGCCACGGGCCGGCCCTGGGGATCGGTCAATTTGATCGGATCAATTTGATACTGGACCAGCAGCTTCGGCGAGACCAGAACTTGAAAGAGCATGCGTTGCCAGCGCAGATCCCATCTGCTGACCTCGCGGAGGAAGATGGGCTCTTCGGTCGGAGGGGAAAGTTGTTCGCGCCCCTCTTCCGCCAAGGCGTCGTGCGCCGGCCGCAAAGGCGGCTTGATCCATCCAGGTATCACCATAGCGCAGCCTCCCGGTGCAATTGATCACCGCCAAGGCCCAAATACACCAAAGCTTTGTGTCCTGGCGTCTTTGTGGTGCACAACTGATCAGAATCCAAATTCCGGATCCACGCCGGCGTCGTCCAGGACCATCATCACAGCCTCTGCGATCTGCTGATGGAGGATCCGGTGGCTGGCCAGTACCCCGAAACGACGCACCACGTCCACCTGGTTGTAGCGGAGCGGCCGATTCCAGCAGTCCGTCATGATGCCGCCCGCCTCGCGGACGATGATATCCGGCGCGCAGGTATCCCATTCCCTGGTCCCCGCGTTGGGATGCACGTAGAATTCCGCCTGACCGCGCGCAATCAGGCCGATCTTCAGCCCCACGCTGCCGATGCTGCGCTCGCGCTGCAGCCCCATACGGGCGATGACCGCATCCACCAGAGGGGGACGGTGCGATCGGCTGACCACCAGGCGCAGCTTCTTGATGTCCCTTTCTTTTGAAACCCGCAGCCGGTAACGATCGCCGAACTCCTCCACAAATGCGCCCATGCCCCGGGCCGCTGCGTAGAGCACATCATCAATGGGCTGGTAGACCACCCCCACCACCGGCCGGCCGGCCACGGCGAGACCGATCATGATACAGAACTCGCCGTTGTGGGCGATAAATTCCGCCGTGCCGTCCAATGGGTCAATGATCCAAACCCGTTCGCGTTGGAGGCGGGTGAGATTGTCTTTGGACTCCTCGGCCAACACGCCGTCTTGCGGGTAGAGCTGGCTGAGTTGCCTGACCAGAAAGGCGTTGACCGCGCGGTCGGCTTCGGTGACCGGTTCGGTGGGGTCCTTCCAGCGCACGGTGGGCGGCACGTCGTAGAAGGTCTTGACGATAGCGCCCGCTTCGCGCGCCAGGCGGATCGCTGTGGCCAGTTCAGCGCTGTAGTCCGGCGCGGTGCCGGAGGTCGGTGGTTGAGTTTCCATAATCGTTTCCATCGGCGGGTTGCTTTGTAGCACGGTTCGCCATCATAGCACAAAGGGGAGCGACATGCAAAGCCGCATCTGGCGAGACAAAACAAAGGGTCTCATCCATGCCGATGAGACCCCACGGGCAGTGGAGATGCCGGGAGTCGAACCCGGGTCCGAAACAAACGACCGCAAACGTCTACAAGCTTAGTCACTGCTTGTGAACTTCGCCGGACGATCCAGGAGTGACCACCGGTCGTTAGTCCGGCTAGCCGAGAGTCTTAGGCCCGCTTATCGGCGTCTGCGGGCTGCACCTTACGGTCTATGACGATGCTCCTCGACGCCGCCTGGCCCCATCGAGGGCACCGTGGTCGCCGCAGCGACCAGCTTGTTCAGCGCTCCTCCTTATTACGCAGCCAGCGCCATGGCGTTGGTGCGCGCGAAGGGGAAGGTGAACGCTTTGCCAGTGTTGGCACTTGTGTGTTTGCTCTGGATTTACGAGGTGAGAGCGCCTCGGCTTGCAGTCTGCGACCTATTTGCCCCGTCGAAACCGTTCATCCCCAGCTTGCGAAATTACTATAACATATTTCCCGCGATCGCGCAAGACCGGCGCGGGACGTGGGTGCATTTCACGTTGGGGACAGACATCAGCTATCCCTCTCATTCACGATCCCAGTCCTTGATGGCGCGCCGGAGCTCACGATCGGCGTCGCGTTCGGCCACGGCATCTCGCTTGTCGTAAAGTTTCTTGCCCCGCACCAGGGCGATCTCCACCTTGGCACGGCCATGCTTCAAGTACATGCTCAACGGCACAATGGTCCACCCTCGCTCCGAGACCTTGCTCTGGAGCTTGCGGATCTCCTGTTTGTGCAGGAGCAATTTGCGCTCGCGGCGCGGCTCGTGGTTCTCCCGGTTGCCGAAGTCGTAGGGCGCAATGTGAACGTTGAGCAACCACGCCTCGCCGTTTCGGATCAGGACGAAGCCGTCGCGCAGGTTGACGCCACCGGCCCGGACCGACTTGATCTCCGTGCCCGTGAGGGCAATGCCGGCCTCGTACCTGTCCTCGATGAAATAGTCGTGGAGCGCCTTACGGTTGGTGGCGACCTGTTTGATACCCTGCTGGCTGGGTTTTGTCACCGTGATCTCCTCAGGGTGTGGTTTTCTCCTTCAGGAGGTACTCGATTGCGCGATCCAGTTGCGGATCGCGCTCGGCTTTGATGTCCTCTTCGGTGATGGGCACCACGATATCGGGTTGCAGGCCCTTCTGGTGGATCTCACGATCCTTGGGGGTGTACCAGCGGGCGATGGTGACCCGTAGCTGCGAGCCGTCGCTCAAACGGTTCGGAAGCTGCACCGAGCCCTTGCCGAAGGTTTTTTCCCCGATGAGGATGCCGGTTCCTGCGTCCTGAATCGCCCCGGCCACGATCTCCGAGGCGCTGGCGCTGCCGCCGTCCACCAGGACGACCAGCGGGACGTCACCCAGCAGATATCGCCCCTGGCGGCGGTACACCTGCTCGGGCCGGTCCTTGAACCGTTCGATCAGGATGTTCCCCTCGGGAACGAAATAGCTGCCGATGCGCACCGCGGCGTCCAGCAGGCCGCCGGGATTCCCGCGCAAGTCCAGGATCAGGCCCTGCGGCTTTCGTGCCACTGCGGCCTCCAATGCCTCACCCAGGCGCCGCGGCGCAACGTTGCTGAACTCGGACAAGGCGATATACTCGATCTTGCCGTCGGCCAGCGTCTTGGTTTCCACCACGGGGATCTCGATGCGTGCCCGGGTGATGGTCACGTCGAACGGTTCCTGTCCCTGACGGCGGATGGTGAGGGTGACCTGGGTGCCGCGCGGGCCGCGAATCAAGGAGATGGCGTCGTTCAGGTCCATCCTGGTCACATCGGTGCCATCCACAGCGATGATCACATCGCCCACGCGCAGCCCGGCCTTCTGGGCAGGCTGTTGATCGAAGAGGTACTTGATCTCCACACCGCCGCCTTCAGCTTTGGACACTCGCGCGCCGATGCCCTCGAACTGCCCCTGCAGGTCTGTGTTGAAGATCTCGGCCTGCTTGGGGGTCAGGAAGGAGGTATGCTCATCGCCCAGGCTCTCCAGCAGGCCGCGGATCGCCGCGTAGGTGATCTCTGCGCCCTCCGGCAGGTCGCCGTAGAACTGTTCCTGGAGCAGTTTCCACGCCTCGTTGAACAGCTCCACATCCAGCGGGCCCTCGGACGGTTTGGCGGCCGGCCTCGGTGTGGGGGTCGGCTGAGGCCGGGCCGGGGTGGGCGTTGCGCGCGGCGCGCCCTGCGGCGCGAGGTCGGCATCTGTTGCGGCCGCAGGCGGGCAGAGGAGCTGCTCCGGCGCAACTGCGGCAGGGGAGGGGGCCGGACGTGCGGCGGCGCCGACGCTGACCCCGATGCCGAAAGCCGCCAACGCCAGGGTGGCTCCTGCCACAGCGACGATAAAGAGTTTCAAAATACGGGTTGACAAAGTGGATTCCATAAGCCTTCACCTGTATCCGTTAGATTTACATAACAAAACTCACCTGGCCATATCTGCGATTTCACGCCTCAACGCTCGCCTTTCAGCCATGCCACTGCGCGCGCCAGTTGGGGATCGCGGCCTGCGGCGTGGTCGTCCCCGGAGAACCCGACCTGGATATCCGGCTCGATGCCTTCCCGGTCAATGGGATTGCGCTGGGGCGTCAACCAGCGTGCCACGGTTACGTGCAGGGAAGAGCCGTCGGGGAACTCATGGACTTCCTGCACTGAACCTTTGCCGAAGGTTTTCTCGCCGATCAGGAGGGCGCGTTGGTGGTCGCGGAAAGCTCCGGCGACGATCTCCGACGCGCTGGCGGTGCCGCCATCTACCAGGAGCACCAGCTCCCAGTCCAGGGCCGGGCTGTTGGTGCGTTTGACAGGGTAGTAGCGCTCCTGCCCGCCGCGTTTGATCTCGCGGAGCACTGCGCCCTCGCGCAGAAACTGGCTGGCCACCTCGACGGCCGCATCCACCAGGCCCCCACCGTTCCCGCGCAGATCCAGGACCAGGCGCGTGATCCCCTGGGCGTGCAGCTCATCCAGTCCTGTGCGCAGCTCGCGCGCCGTTTGCTCGCCGAAGATGGCGATGCGGACATAGCCGATGTGATTTTCGTCGTCCAGTACTCGCCACTCCACGCTGGGGGTTTCGATGCGTTCCCGTACCACTGAAACAGCAAACGGCGCTTCCCGGCCTGGCCGGCGGAGCAGCAAGGTGACCCGGGTGCCGACCTCGCCTCGCACCAGAGTCACGATCTCTTCCACCGTCATGGCGGCGGTGATGGGCTGGCCGTCTACCTCCAACAGGATGTCGCCGTCCTCGACCCCGGCGCGTGCTGCGGGCCGGTCTCGCATCACGGTCAGGACGACGTTGCCGTCCTCGTCCCGGCTGATGTAGGCCCCGATTCCCCCGAAGTGGCCGCGCAACTCATCCCGTTCCAGCGTGCGGGCCACCGGCTCGACGAAGACGGTGTAAGGGTCGCCGTAGCTGGCCACGAGCCCGCGCGTCGCGCCGTAAACCTGCGCCTGTGTCGAAGGCTGGTCTCCGATGAACCTTTGTTCCAGTAAGGCGCGCACGTTCCAGAGCAGGCTGAAATCGTTGCCCTGCGCTGCAGCGCGCTGCTGGTTGCCCAACAGGTAGCCTAACAGGAACGTCCCGCCGAGCAATAACCCCACCAGCAGTCCGATCCCAAACCCCCGCCAGTAACGCATTTTTCCTCTCTCCACGCGTTGCGCGGCCGGTTCAGCACGCCGCGTTTCATCCTCACTATGACACGATTGGGTTGGTTTTACCGTAAGAAGCGGCACAAGTTGCCGAAACAGTTATGTCACCCGGTCTTAGGCTTATGTCAATTTTTCAGCCGTGTCGAGCCATATTTTTACATAATATCTATAGTGTGAACATCAAGATCGGCCAAAAGATGACATAACAAAACGCACCAGCTCTTGCTCGAAAAGTTCAATAAAACATCATCACCGGCCAGCCGCGCTCTTTCGCGACCCGCACCAGTTTCCTGCTGGGATTCACCACCACCGGATGTCCCACGGCCTCCAGCAGTGGGAGGTCGTCGTGGCTGTCGCTGTAGAAATAACTGCGCTGAAGGTCGAGCCCATGTTCAGCAGCATAGGCAGTGGTCAGCAGGACCTTGCCGCGGCCGAAGCAGACGGGCTCCACACAACGGCCTGTGAAGCGACCGCCGACGATCTCGAGCCGCGTCGCCAGATAACGGCCCTGGAGGCCCAGGCCGTCGGCCACAGGCGCCACCGCAAAGGGAGTGGCAGCCGACACGATGGCCACATGGTGCCCCTGCGCCTGATGCCAGCGCACCTGTTGACGCGCTCCGTCCGCGATGTAATGTCGTAACATGGCGTCGAACCATTCCCGGCTCAACTGCCAGGCGGCAGCCTCTTCGGCGCCGGCCACGGCTGCGGTCAGCCGGGCCATGAGGCGGGGGAAGTCCGTCAGGCCCAACAGGTAGCGGCTCACCTGGTACATTATGACAACCCACTGACGAAAGCTGAGCCGCCCGGTCTGCCGCAGATACTTGAGATAGAGCCGGCCCGAGCTGTCGCGCAACAGCGTCCGGTCCATGTCGAAAAAAGCGCCGACCCCGCCGGCCGCGTGCTCAGACATCAGTCAACTACCCTGGACGCGCCGACCAGATACGGCGTGAATTTGGACAGCAGCCCTACCGGGACCCGCCCCACGACGTAAACGCCGTCGGCCTCGTGCTGTTCCCGCACGACGACCCCGCGCTGATGCATCAACGCCACCAGGTCCCCGCGGTGATACGGGAGCCGCGCCGTAACGGGAGCCAACTCCTCGTCCAGCACCTCTTCGATGCGTTGCATCAGCTCCGGCAGTCCCTGGCCCGTCAGCGCTGAGATGGCTACCGTGCGCGACGCACCCCCCTCCCCTGCTGCTTCCGGCCGCGCCTCCGGCAGCCGGTCTATCTTGTTCAACGCGGTGATCATGGGCAGATGAGAGGCCTGCAGTTCCTCCAGCACTTGCAACACGGTCGCCACCTGTTGGGTGGCTTGCGGATGCGTTATGTCTACTACGTGCAGGATCAAGTCCGCCTCTGCGATCTCTTCCAGGGTGGCCCGGAACGCCGCCACCAGAGTTGTGGGGAGCTTCTGGATGAAGCCCACCGTATCCGTGATGAGCACCTCTCGGCCGCCGGGCAGCCTCACGCGGCGGGTGGTGGGATCAAGGGTCGCGAAAAGCTGGTCTGCGGCGTAGACGGTCGAGCCGCTGAGGGCGTTGAGCAAGGTGGACTTCCCCGCGTTGGTGTAACCCACCAGGGCGATCACCGGGATCGCCTCTTCGCTGCGCCGGCGCCGGTACTGGGCCCGATGCTGCCGCACTTCTTCCAGCTCCTGTTTGAGCCGCGCGATGCGGCGGCCGATCTCGCGGCGGTCAACCTCGAGCTGCGTTTCGCCCGGGCCGCGCAGGCCGACGCCCCCGGCGCCGCCGCGTGCAGCCGCGCCGCCCGCCTGTCTGGCCAGGTGGGTCCAGGCGCGCGTCAACCGCGGGAGGCGGTATTCGTACTGGGCCAGCTCGACCTGTAGCGCGCCTTCGCGGGTGTGGGCGTGCTGCGCGAAAATATCCAGGATCAATGCCGTGCGGTCCAGCACCTTCACGTCAGGGTTCTTGATGGCCCGTTCCAGCTCACGCTGTTGCGCGGGAGAGAGCTCATCGTCGAAGATGATCACCCCTGCCCCGGTGTCGGCGCGCAGCGCGATGAGCTCCTCGACCTTGCCCGAGCCGATGAACGTCGCCGGGTTCGGGCGCTCCAGGCGCTGCTCCAGCACGCCGACGACGCGCAGCCCGGCCGTCTCGGCCAGCCGCGCAAGCTCCGCCAGGGAGTCTTCCAGCGACCAGGCAGAGGGTTGGCCTTTGATCTCGACGCCGACCAGGATGGCCGACTCTTGAGGTAACCGCACAGGTTGAGTTTGCGCTCCGATAGGGACAACTCCTTTATGTCTACTGACCGGGTTGTGGCGTCGGAGGCAACCATCCCTGCTGCAGAAAAGCCTGCAGCACCCGTCCGACGCGCTCCAGAGAGGCTGGTGACACCTTGTCCAGGGTGTCCTGCGTGGTGTGCCAGTACGGATAGTCGAAGTCTATCAAGTCGGCCGCCGGGATCCCCAGTCGAAGGAACGGCGTATGATCGTCTATGATGCTGTACTTCTCTGTCGGGATGAAAAAGTCGGCGTAGCCGAGCTCTGCGGCCACCGCCCAGATCCGATCTACCAGGGCCCTGGTCGAGGTGCGCTCTTGGTAGATCTGCTGGTCCGCATCCCCGATCATATCCACCACGATCACCATTGCGGGCCTGATGCGCAGGGTGTTCGCCATGTAGGTGGAACCCACGATAAACTCCCACCCGTCAAGGCCGCCGTTGTCCTCGGCATCGAAGAAGACCAGCCAGACCTCGTACGGCAGGCGGGCCGGCCGCAACACGCGCGCCAGCTCCAAAAGGACGGCAACGCCGCTGGCCCCGTCGTTCGCTCCCAGCACAGGTTGCCCTCGTTGCGCCGGGTCCGGGTCGCGATCGGCCTGGCGCCGGGTGTCGTAATGCGCGGCCAGGATGACCACCGGCCCCTGCCCTGCCCGCGCGATGATGTTGCGGCCGGACGTCCCGCGATAGACGAAGTCCTGGTACTCGACCTGCCACCCCAGCCCGGCCAGATGTTCGGCGATGTACGCAGCGGTCTGGCGGTTGGCCTCGGAGCCGGTGGGCCGCGGCCCCAGCGCCACCTGCGCGGCGACATGCCGATACGCCCTTTCGCCGTCGAACTGCCGCGTCAGGCGCGCCTCGACCCATGCCTCCACATAAGGCTGCACATAGGGCACGGCCAGGGTGCCCAACCAGGCCAACAGGCCGAAGAATCCCAGCAGCAGGACGAGATCCAGCCAGCGATCGTGAAAGAAGGCCGAAACCGGATAGTGATTTCGCATAGCCTAACGTCCTTTACCTGACATAATCACAATTTGGTCTGCAATTTATTGACTACACGAAATATACCTACTCCGATTCCCTGCGCCGAAACCAGAAACGCAGCGGAGTGCCCTCGAACGGATAGACCGCCCGAATGCGGTTCTCCAGAAAACGCACATAGCTGAAATGCACCAGTTCCGGATCGTTGACGAATAACACGAAGGTCGGCGGCGCCACTTCGGCCTGCGTAGCGTACAACAGCTTCAAGGCCTTGCCGCGCCGGCTGAGCACCGGATGCGCCGCCAGCGCCTCGCGCAGGAGCCGGTTAAGCTCGGCCGTCGGTATCCGCAACAGCCTTTGCGCCGCCAGCGACATGGCCAGCGGTAAGATCTTGCTCACCCGTTGTCCCGTCAGCGCCGAGACGAACAACACCGGCACGTAATCCATGAAGCGCAGCTTCTGGCGGATCTCGGCGGTGAACTGCTGCATGGTGCGTTCGTCCTTTTCCGGCACGGCATCCCATTTGTTGACGATCACCGCCACGCTTTTATATGCCTCAAGGATGAAACCGGCCACATGGGTGTCTTGCGCCGTGATCCCTGCGGTGGCGTCCACGACCAGCAACGCCACGTCTGCGCGCTGGATGGCGTTCAGGGCACGCAAGACGCTGTACTTTTCAACCCCCGCCTCGATCCTGCCCCGCCGCCGGATGCCGGCCGTATCAATCAACGTGATCCGCTGGCCTTCCCACGTCAGCTCGGTGTCAATGGCATCGCGGGTGGTGCCCGGGAGCGGGCTGACGATGGCGCGCTCCTCGCGTAACAGGGCGTTGAGCAGGGAGGACTTCCCCACGTTGGGCCGGCCGACGATCGCCACCCGCACCGTGTCCGCCGGCTCCTCTTCTTCTACCACCGGCAGGCCGGCTACGATGGCGTCCAGCAGATCGCCCGTCCCGGTACCGTGCAACGCCGAGATGGGGTACGGATCGCCCAGTTCCAGTTCGTAGAACTCCAGCGCGGCCTGGCGACGGGCTTCGTTGTCGGCCTTGTTAACCGCCAGGATCACGGGCCGGCCCGACCGCCGCAGAACCTCGGCCACATCCCGGTCGGCCGACGTCAGGCCATCGCGCGCGTCCACCAGGAAGACCACCACGTCGGCCTCGGCAATGGCGATTTCCGCCTGTTGCCGGATCTCACGCGCGTAGTCGCGCGATGAGGCGCTGAGCGCGTCGGGCCCTCCCCCTTTGGTCGGAGCCTTCTCGGTCAACGCGATATCCAGTCCGCCTGTGTCCACCACGATGAAATTGCGACCACTCCACTCGGACTGGCCGTACAGCCGATCGCGCGTGGTGCCAGGTTCGTCCTCGACGATGGCATGACGCTGGCCGGTCAGACGGTTGAACAGGGTGGATTTCCCCACGTTAGGGCGGCCCACCAGGGCCACAACGGGCATCCGCATACTTGATTGCTCCTTCGCTCACCCGTTCAGGGTCGCGGCCCCGTGCCGGCGGAACCCGTGGGGCCGGGGGTGGGCGAGCCGCTGCCGGAAGGCGGGGCCTGCGTGGCCCGCGGGGTGCCGTTCAACAAGGGCCCCGAAGACGGGGTGGGTGTCGGCGTCGCGGTGGGCAACGCGCCGATGGTGATCTCCACGGTTTGCGGCGATACGCTGTCCACCTTCAGCTCGGAGGGAGCGGCCACCAGCGGCTCGATGAGATGGACCCCAGGCCCCCGACCGGTCACGTCCAGCACCACCTGCACGCTGTCCGGCCGCAGCGCCAGCAGCCTGGGCAACGGACCGGAGAGAAACACCGTAACAGCATCCAGGGTCAAGGTATAGGTCAGCCCGGCCCCCAACCCCTGGATGGCCGGCTGCTGTCGGACCGTCTGCACCCCGCTGATCGGGACCAGGTTGACCCGCACCTCAACGGTGGTGGTGCCCAAAGAAGAGATGTTCTCGGGCAGCCGCAACGGCACACGCTCCACCACGTTCTGGCTGGCGCCGCTGATATCTACCGGCACGGTGATGTACCCGCTCAGCGCTGAGATCGCGGCCGGGTCGCCCTGGACCGTCAACAGCTTGGGCTCAGCAGACACCGATCCGATGGTATATCCCTCCGCAGGGGTGCCCGTGGGCTCCACCAGGATCGTCAGCTCACGATAGCCCGGTAAAGGGAAGACCGGGGTGGTGATCTTGACATCGCGCGGGGTCACGGTGACAAAGCCCACCACAACCCCTGCCGCGTCGCGCGCCCGCACCTGCAGGTTGCGCTCCACCGTCGCACGTGCGCCGCCGAAGTAGAAATCCACCGACGCAGTCGCGACCTGATCCACCCAAGAAGTTGCGCCGGCGACGGTGACATGGGTGGGGGTGACCACGGGGGTGCCCCAGGTGTAGCCGAAGGCGGGCGCGTCCATGATGTTCACCTGAACCGGGATGGACTTTTCCTTGCGCTCCTCCAGCCGCACCCGGACCACGGGCGGATCCACAGCAGTCACCTGCACCTGGGGATCGGGCGGCAACACCCGCACCGGCACATCGTACTCGCCCGCCGTCAACCCCGAAAGGTCCACCCAGGCGGTGAAGTCTCGCGACTGAAGGTTGGGCCACCGCCCTTTGGGGGCCCGCACCTCGATGCGAACTTCGCTCAACACGTCGCCGAAGATGACCAGATTATCCGGCAGCCCCGAACGGCTCACCTGGATGGGCTGGCCGAACTGCTGCCGCGGGTACTCCTCCTGAACGGCCACGAACCAGACCAGCAAGGCCAGCAGCAGCGACAAGACGGCAGAACCCAGGCGCGACAACCAGATCTTCATCGAGCTTTACACCCCTGCGCCAAACCAGCGCCGCGGCTTGTAGAAAGCCTGCAGGATCGTCCGCAGGCGTTGGCCGTCCAGCCGCCGGGCGATGCGTCCCCCGCGGGCCAGCGAGATGATGCCGGTCTCCTCCGAAACGACGACAACCAGGGCATCGTTTTGCTCCGTGATCCCCACCGCAGCGCGATGGCGCGTCCCCAACGTGCTGTCCGCCAGATCGCGCTGCGTCAACGGCAAGACGCATGCCGCCGCTGCGATCCGGTCTCCCCGCAAGATCACTGCCCCGTCGTGAAGCGGGGTGCCGGGGAAAAAGATGGTCTGCAGCAGCCGCGCCGACACCACGGCGTCGAGCCTTTCCCCCGACTCGATGTACTCCTCCAGGCCCGTATCCCCTTCCAGCACGATCAGGGCGCCCGTGCGCTCCCGCGATAAGGCCTCCACAGCCAACACCACCTGGTGGATCACCTGTTGTGCCACCGCCTCACGCCCGGCCCGGCCCATGAACGCCGGTGCCGAACGTCCCAGACGCTCCAGGGCCCGCCGCAGTTCCGGCTGGAACACCACGGGGATTGCTACCAGGATGACGGGCAGGCTGTTGCGCAGCAGCCAGCCGAAGGCCGTAAAACGGCTGGCTGCTACGATGAACAACAGCGAGATCACCAGAATGCCGCGCAGCAGCGTTACAGCCTGCGTCCCCTGGAAGAGGCGAAACAGGCCGTAGAACAAGATGGCGACCAGCAAGATGTCAACAGCGCTCTGCCAGCCGAACTGGGGCAAAACGCTGATGAAATCGGCCAGTTGCTGCCGGAGGAACGCGGCAATCTGCTCGATCAACCCTGCTTATCTCCCGGCCTCAGGGGCCAGCAACTGCACCAGGATCGCTTTCTGGCCGTGCATACGGTTCTCCGCCTGGTCGAAGAGGACGGAATGAGGGCCGTCTGCGACCTCATCGGTAATCTCCTCCCCGCGATGTGCGGGCAGGCAGTGCATCACGATGACATCGGGCCGGGCGGCAGCTACCAGCCTGCTGTTGACCTGAAACGGCGGGAAGATGGCAGCGCGCTGCGCCTTTTCCGCCTCCTGGCCCATGCTGGCCCACACGTCGGTGTAGATCACCTCAGCATCGGCCACTGCCTCAAACGGATCGTGGGTCAGAGTCACCGACCCCCCGCTGTCGGCTGCCAGCGCCTTCGCCAGGGCAACGACCTCGGCCTTGGGCTCGTACCCAACAGGCGTGCCCACGCGAATGTGCAGCCCCAGCTTCGCGCCGCCGACCATCAGGGAGGTCGCGACGTTGTTGCCGTCACCCACGTAGGCCAGGCGAACCCCTTTCAGCCGGCCCAACTTCTCCCAGATGGTGAAGAAATCCGAAAACGCCTGGCAGGGATGGTTGTAATCCGAGAGGCCGTTGATCACCGGCACGCGGGAGTAGCGGGCGAGTTCCACCACGTGATCGTGCGCAAAGACGCGCGCCATGATCCCGTCCACGTAGCGCGACAGGACGCGGGCGACGTCCGCAACGCTCTCCCGGCCACCCAGGCCGATCTCGTTGGGGGAGAGATAGAGCGCGTCCCCGCCCAGATGGCGCATGGCCATCTCGAAACTGACGCGCGTCCGCAGGGACGGCTTCTGGAAGATCATGCCCAGGGTCTTGCCCTTGAGCAACGGCCGGTTGCCGCCGGCCTGCCACTCCTGCTTCAGGTCGCGGGCCAGCTCCAACCACCGCCACAGCTCGTCGGCCGTGAAGTCGGCCAGACACACGAAATCGCGTTTGACTGCCATATACAAAGTGCTCCTCTGAATGATCTGAAAGAATTGGTCACGCCGCCACCAGGGCCACGGCCAGGAACGCCGCCCACCACCAAAAAGCCCCGCGAGCTGCAGCCTCGTGCCGGTTGCGGGCCAGCCACCACGTGGGGGGCGCGAACAGCGCTGCCGCCAGGGCGCAGGCCACAGGCCGCTGCAACGCGACCAGGGCCAGCAAGACTCCCGCCTCCCCCGCCAGGATGCCGGCCCGCACGGCCCTGTCCTGGTCAGGGGCCCCATAGACGCCCCACTGCAAAACCGTGAAGCCGGCCAGCAGCGCCAGGGCCGCTTGCGGCAGGCCGCCTTCCCAGGGCAGCCCCGGGGCGAGAGATACGCCCAACACCCCAGGCAGAGCCACATCCAACAGCGCCAGGGCGAGGCGCGGCCGCGTGCCGCGCCGGGCGCTCCACAGCCACGCCCAGGCCAGCACGAGCGCGGCCAGCAGGGTGAGGATCAGGGCTGCCGGGCCCAACAACAGGCTTAACCCCAGGGCCAGGAGCGCTCCCACCACGGATGGCTGCCAGCTCTGATCGGCCGGCATCCCCAGTCCCCTCCCCAGGGCACCAAGCAGCCTGAGCAAGGGGGCGTCCGGCTGTGCGTAAGGCAGAGAGACAAAGGGGGCATCGGCGGCGACGGGTGACCCGAACGACCCGTTCGAAGGGCTACGGCGGGAAATGCCCCACAGCAAATCGCCCAACATCACGGCTGCTGCCAGTCGCAGGATGGCGTCGGTGCCGAAGGGGAGCCAACCCGCCGCAACTGCCCCGAACAACACCGCCCAGGCAGGCCCGATGCGCCAAAGCATGCGGCTGAGCGAAAGCCGCACTCGAATCAGAGGTCCCTCGACGGCGATTGCCCGGTCCGTGCCCGGCCCGGCCCCGCCCCATTCATCCTGCATCTCGGCCCTGTGCCTCACCGCGTGCGGTCGGTGACAGTACCTGTCACCGACCGCATGCGAAGTTATCGGCACTATTGTAACCGTCCTGAGCCCTCCGGTCAAAAAAGAGCGACGACAGCAAGGGTTAGAGAGTTTGGGGGCTTCACCGCCGGGAGATATAATAGCTCATAGGAACGCATCCTTCAAGCCATCCTGTTGAACGACGAGGGCCAAACGTGCCGTTGCATCCGTATATCGCCATCGAAGGCGCCATCGGTGTGGGCAAAACCACCCTGGCGCGCATCCTGGCCGAAGCGCTGCCCGCCGAGTTGCTGTTGGAGGTCTTCGAGGAAAACCCCTTCTTGAGCGACTTCTACGCAGATCGCGCCCGCTATGCGTTTCAAACCCAGATCTTCTTCCTGTTGAGCCGTTACCGACAGCAGCACAGCGTGATCGCAAAGACGCTGCAGCGCAACGCGCTGGTCAGCGACTACCTCTTCGCCAAAGACTGGCTCTTCGCCCACCTGAACCTGACGGGGGATGAGCTGCAGATGTACGAGCGCGTCCACGCCATCCTGGGGGAGCAGATCCCCTCTCCCACCCTGGTGGTCTACCTGCGCGCCTCGGTGGATGTGCTGATGCAACGGATCGCGTTCCGCGACCGCAGCTATGAGCGCCGGATGGAGCGAGACTACATCGCCGCGCTCAGCCAGGCCTACGACCAGTTCTTCGCCGACTACACCGCCTCGCCTGTGTTGACCCTGGACACCGACAACCTGGATATTGTCTCCGACATCGGCGCGCGCAGCACGGTGGTCGCACGCGTCAAAGAAGCCCTGCGCACGGGCCATTATCAGTTGTCGCTGCTGGAAATCCCCGCCGAGGAAAAAGAGGAGGTGCCCACTTCAACGGTCGGCGTGCGCCTGCAGGACCTCCAACGCTTCCAGCGCGTTCTGGCGCGACGGGAGAACCTGAACGCCGACCTGTTCTTCAACTATTTCCTCCTGATCGAGGAGTTAGGACGCCTGGGCCGGGCGCTGAAAGATGCCTGGCAGCAGCAGGAACGGTTGCTGCCGCGCACCGGCAATCGCCAGGAGGCGCACGAACGGGCGCTGAGCAGCGTGCAGCCTGGCCTGTCGGAGGCGCTGGCCGAAGCGCTGGCCTGCCTGTTCAAGATCGCCGACGACGCGGGCATTGACCTGGAAACCGTCACGGTCGCCCGGATGCGCCAGAACTGGCAGGCAGCGAAGGGCGGAGGGGCGTCCGCAGAGAGAGGAGGCCAACCATGACCAAGCACTTCGTTGCCATTGCCGGCAACATCGGGGCCGGCAAATCTACCCTCACCAGGCTGTTGAGCGAGCGATTGGGCTGGGAGCCGTTTTTCGAAGCGGTCAACGATAACCCCTACCTGGCAGACTTCTACCAGGACATGGCCCGCTATGCGTTTCACTCGCAGATCTTCTTCCTCTCCCGCCGGCTGCGCCATCATCGCCGGCTGCTGGATTTCCCCGGCTCGGTCGTGCAGGACCGGTCCGTCTACGAGGACGCCGAGATCTTCGCGCGCAATCTGTATGAGCAGGGGCACATTGCGCCGCGGGACTACCGGACTTACCGGGAGCTCTACGAGGTGTTGGTCCAGTTCCTGCCGCCGCCCGACCTGATCGTGTACCTGCGCGCGTCCGTGCCCACCTTGCTCCACCGCATCGAAACGCGTGGCCGCCCCTACGAACGGCGGATCAGCCCCGACTACCTGGAACAGCTCAACCGATTGTACGCCGCCTGGATGGAGGGGTTTGCGCAATGTCCGGTGTTGACCATCCCCACCGACGACCTGGATTTCGTGCACAACGACGCGCACCTGGAGCTGATCACCCGCAAGATCATGGAGAAGCTCAGCGGCAAGGAAGAAGTGGTATTTACCTGATACTTGCGCGACGCACTGGGGCGTGGTATAGTTCAGCCGGAATGTTCGGCGTTGTGTGTCGTTTTCCGTGGGGGCGAAATAGTGAGCTCGCCCTGTTTCCCGTCATTGCCCGTGTGAGGATACCCTGATGCCTGCCGACAACCCGTGGTCAACCGCCAACCTGATCCCTAATACCCCGCCCGATAGCCAGGAACCCGCTCTGGCGGCCGTCCACGATACGCTGCATGCCGTATGGGTCAGCAACAAGGCCCTGTATCATGCCCGCTACGCGGGCGGCTGGGGGGAGCCGGTTCGCTTCGCCAACGGTGAGGCACCGTCTCTGGCCGCGGGGCCCGGCGGTAGCCTCCACTGCGCCTTCTCGCACCTCTTCCTGGGGAACAGCGAGATCTTCTACGCGCGGTGGGATGGCGTGCGTTGGAGCCTGGCGCAGCGGGTCTCACGCACCAGCGGGGCCTCCACACATCCCGCCCTGACAGTGGCGCAAGACGGCAGCATCCACATCGTCTGGGCTGACACCACCCCCGGCGAAAGCACGATCTATCACGGCCGGCCTCAAGGAAGTGCCTGGGCACACAGCCCCATCCCCAACGCAGTCGGCGGCCAGCCGGCCATCGCGGTCACCCCGGCGGGGGAAATTTACGTCGCCTGGCAAACCCGCCTGGCCGGGACGGACTGTTTCGAGATCATGGCCGCCGTCTACCGTGAGGGCGCCTGGAGCCTGCCTGAGATCGTCTCGGACGCGCCGGATCGCCACTCCGTGGGCCCTGCGCTGGCAGTCAACCCGCAAGGAGCGGTGCAACTGATCTGGCAAGAGGCGCGAGGCAACACCTACGTGATCCGTCACGCGGAACGGCTGCCCGGCGGCTGGAGCGCCCCGGCCGACATCTCGGCCCCGGGCCGCGATGCGCGCCTGCCCCGCCTGGCCGCAGCGCCCAAAGGGTTTTTCCAAGCGGTGTGGGCCGAGGACGCTGCGCTGAAACACCGGGGCAAACCGGCCGAGGCCCGTGCCCTCTGGTGGGGGGAGGAGACTGCCTGCGCGGTCTGTCCGGGGATCAGCAACGTGGCGACGGCCATCTCGCCGGCCACGGGCGAACTCCACGTAGTGTGGAGCGCCTATCGCGACCAGGATCAGAGGCAACTGTATCACGCCTATCGCAAGGCCCTGATCCGCCACACGGTCTTCATCCCGATTGTGGCCGGGCCGGGGGGATGAGGGGAAAAGCAGCGCGCGCTCGCGCCAGGCGCTCTCGCAGCTCATTCACCTGGGCGGCCAGCCGGCCATCGACCCCCCGAAAGCGGAGCCGCCGTTTGCGAAACGCCAGTTCGGTGGCCGTCTCCTGGAACAACCGGGCTGCCCTTGCGCCTTCAGGGCCTCCGGCGCGGTGAGCCGCCGCCTCCATCGCCTTGCGTTGGCGCCGCGAGGTCAACATGGTGTATTCGGCCTCCGTCAGAAGCTGCCCAACCTCATCGGCCAGCTCCTCTCTGACCCACTGCGCCTCCTGGCGCATGGCCAACGCAATCATGACCACCACCAGGCTAACCCCCATCAGGACGGTGTAGAAGCTGATGAGGATCGCCCCTGTGGAGACGGCGGTCAGCGAAGCGCCCACGTTATGCAGCGCGTGGAAGAGGATCGCGGCAGCCAGCCCCAGCCATGGCGCCCAGCGGCGCAGCCAGCGCACCGGCGTTGCCCGGGCAATGCCGATGCCTGCGCCGGTGAACGCGGTGAAAAACGCATGGTTCAACCCGAACACCAGCCCGCGCATCACAAGAGTCAGCCCCCAACTGCCCCAACCGCCCTGCACCAGCGCAGCCATGAGGTAAAGCATGTTCTCGGTGAGCCCGAAGCCGAAGCCCACCAGAGAGCCGTAGATCAAGCCATCCAGGAGGTTGTCGAACTCCACCCGCCAGAACAAGAGGATCAGGAGCAGCCCCGCCCCCTTGGCAACCTCTTCCACGACGGGCGCGATGCCGCCGGCGACGAACAGGTCACCCGCCAAAGGGGACCTCGAAAAGGCCGACGGCACACCCAGGATGCCCTCCAGGATCAAAGAAAGGATCACGGCGGGCAGTGCACCCCACAGAAACGCGCCCACGCCCAACGCCAGCGGTTCGCGTTCATACCGGTCGCACCACCACACCAGGGCGCTCCAGCCCACCGCCGGGATCACCGTGGCCACGACGGACAGGACGCCTCCCCAAAGCAGAGCCAGCGGCTCCAAGGTCAGACCCCTTCTTCACGTGGCGCCGTGAAACGCCGGCCGATCTTGGACCAGGTGCTGGCAAGGTGGGGCCAGAAACCGGTCAACCGGCCGCCGGGCCTGGCGTGGGTCAGGCTGGCCAGGAACGCCTCTGGGTTCGCACGGAACACCGGCAGCTCCAGATACCCGGCGCCGATCTCGCCCAGGGTGTGCGCGTCGCTGCCCGCCGTGCCGGGCTTGCCGTAACGGGCGGCCAGCTCGGCGGCGCGGCGGTTGAACACCGGCCGCAAGCAGCGGGCGTTGAAGACCTCCAGGGCATCCACCTGGTGGATGAGGGCCAGGGTGTTGGCCTCGCCCATGGCCGAACCGCGCCAGGCGTCCAGCGGGTGCGAGATGCTGATCACTGCGCCCTGGCTGCGCAGCCGCCGGATGGCCTCTTCGGGGGGCAGGTGCGGCGGTACCGTCTCCTTGACGAAATAGGCGATCAGCTCGCCCCCCACCTCGGTGTCAATCTCCTCCCCGACGATGATCAGGTCCGGCGCCAGGGCATAGGCCGCCAGCGCGCCCTCAATGGTGTTGTGGTCGGTCACGGCCAGCCGGTTCAGGCCCACCTCGCGAGCGCGCTCCACGAGATCACGCGGGTCGGTGAGACAATCGGGGGAGGCCCAGGTGTGCGTGTGCAGGTCGACGCGCCACAGGCCCCGCACAGGATCAACTCTGCGAGCCATGCCTTCTCCTGTGTCAGATAGCAAACGCCCGCCGGGAGGCAAGGCTCTGCGGCGGGCGACAGGTCATCCGTCGGACGAAGCAGTCCGAACGATCAGTCTTCCTCGGCCTCGACCCGCTCCTTCTTGGCCTGGGCGATGATCGCCTCGGCCAAGTGGGCGGGCACGGGCTCATAGTGGGACAGCTTCATGGTGTAGATGCCGCGGCCCTGAGTGATGGACCGCAGGTCAATCGCGTAGCGCTGGAGCTCGGCCAAAGGCACCTGAGCAGTGATGATCCCCTTGCCCTTGGATTGCTCCATGCCCTGCACGCGGCCGCGGCGGGTGTTCAGGTCGGACATGATGTCGCCCATGAACTCCTCGGGCACGATAACCTTGACGTCCATGATCGGCTCCAGGAGGACGGGCCCGGCCTGCATGAAGGTCTTCTTGAAGACCTCACGGCCCGCAATCTGGAAAGCGATGTCTTTGGAGTCCACGGGGTGCATCTTGCCGTCGTACACCTCGCAGCGCACGTCCACCACCGGATAACCGGCCAGCGGGCCCGATTCCAGCACCGAGCGGATGCCCTTCTCGATGGAGGGGAAGAAGTTGCTGGAGATCGCGCCGCCGAAGACCCGTGAGGTGTCGAACTCGAACCCGGTGCCGGTGGGCAGCGGCTTGATCTCCATATGGACCTCGCCGAACTGACCCGCGCCGCCGGTCTGTTTCTTGTGGCGGTAGAAATCGGCCGCGCTGCGGGTGATGGACTCGCGATACGGCACCTTGGGCACCGAGGTAGTCAGTGCGACCCCGAACTTGCTCTCCATCCGGCGGATGGCCAGGTCCAGGTGCACCTCACCCATACCGGAGAGGATGGTCTCGTTGGTGCCGGGCTCGAAACGCCACTGCAGCGTCGGGTCCTCTTCCACCGCGCGGGCCAGCGCCGGCCCCATCTTCGCGGAGTCCGCCTTGGTCTTGGGGCTGATAGCCACCGAGTAGAGCGGATCGGGATACGTGGGCCGCGGCAGCTCCAGCGGAAACGCCTTGTCGCACAGGGTGCTGTTGGTGGAGGTGCTGCTCAGCTTGGCCACACCACCGATATCCCCGGCCACCAGCTCGGTGGTGGGCAACTGCTCTTTGCCGCGCGGCACGAAGAGCTGGCTGATCCGCTCCTCGGTGGCCGCGGGCAGGCTGTAAGCGCGCATGTCGCTGCGCAAGATGCCCGAGATCACGCGGAAGTAGGAGATCTTGCCCACATAGGGATCGGCGACGGTCTTCCAGACGAAAGCCGCCAGCGGGCCGGTGGCGTCGGCGGGCAAGGCCACCTCTTCCCCATCCGGCCGGTGTGCCTTGAAGGGCGGCCGCTGGGCCGGGTTAGGCATAAAGGAGATCAAGGCGCTCAGCAGCGGGCGGATGCCGATGTTGCTCAGCGCGCTGCCGCAAAAGACCGGCACGACGGTGCGGTTGGCGATCCCGGCCGCCAGGCCCCGGTGGATCTCCTCGGGGGTCAGCTCCTCGCCCTCCAGGTACTTCATGATCAGCTCGTCATCCCCTTCGGCGGCAGCCTCGATCAGTTGCGTGCGGGCCTTCTCGGCCTCAGCCTGCAGGTGAGCCGGGATCTCAGACGGGTTGGCGCCATCGCCCAGGTAGGCCTTCATGCTCACCAGATCCACGACGCCTTTGAACTCCGAGGCCTCGCCGATGGGCAATTGGACCGGCACGATGTTGCCGCTGAAGACCTCGCGCAGGTTGCTCAACACCCGTGCGAAATGGGCGTTTTCCCGATCCATCTTGTTGACGAACACGGCGCGGGGCAGCTCGTACTCATCCAGGTAGCCCCAGGCCAGCTCGGTGCCCACCTCGACCCCGGAAACCGGGTCAACCAGCACCAGCCCTGCATCGGCCGCAGAAATGGCGCCTTTGATTTCGCCCACAAAGTCAATGAAGCCGGGCGTATCCAGGATGTTGATCTTGTGGCCTTTGAACTCGCAAGGGATCACCGAAGCCGCAACAGAGATGCGGCGGCGGATCGCTTCCTCGTCCCAATCGGAGACCGTGGTGCCGTCCTCCACGCGGCCGCGCCGGCTCAAGACGCCGGTGTTGAAAAGCGCCGATTCGGACAACGTGGTCTTGCCGGAGCTGCTGTGCCCTACCAGGACGACATTGCGCAACTGCTCAGTGCTGAAATTTGCCATTACCCCTCCTCGTCAGGGTGCATCGTAACTCAATAAGCATAATGAGACCCGGCTGCGCGCCGGGTCTGCTTGATTCTCGTAGATTGATTTTACTATTTTACGCGAGATCGGCAGGTCTGTCAAAGAAAGCGCCCGCCCTTCTCCCGCTCACGAACGATACTCCAGCCACTGGCGCTGGGGTGCGCCCGCCATCCGAAAAGCACAGCGCTCGGCCTCGGCCAGGATACGCTCCTCGTCCAGGGTGAGCAACGTGCGATCGCGCATCAGCCAGCGGCCGGCCACCATGACGTCGCTGACATCGGCTGCGAGGGCGGCGTACAGCACGTTGGCCACCAGGTTGTGGCGGGGGCGCAGCCGCGGGGTGTCGCAATCAAGCAAGATCAAGTCGGCCGCGTGGCCAGGAGCGATCTCGCCACTGAGGCTGAACCCCATGGCCCAGGCGCCGTGCTGCGTCGCCAGGCGCAACGCCGCGTCCCCGGGCAGCAAGGTCGGATCGGACGCGGCCAGTTTCTGGATGAGCGCTGCGTGGCGTGCTTCCTGCAACATATCCAACGCGTTATTGCTGGCCGTGCCGTCGGTGCCCAACGCCACCCGAATCCCGGCCGCCTGTAGCGCCGGCACCGGCGTGACCCCCATGCCCAGCTTCATATGACAGGTGGGGCACTGCACCACCGTCGCAGTGTTAGCGGCCAGGATCTCATAATCTATCGGGTCCAGATAGATGCCGTGGGCCAGCAGCACCGGCACGTCGAAGACGCCGTTCTTCGCCAACAGCTCCACCGGCGTCATGCCGTGTTCCGCCTTCGATCGCGCCACCTGTTCCGGGGACTCGGCAACATGGATATGAACCCCCACACCGAGGCGGGCGGCCACGGCCGCCGTGCGCGCCAGGAACTGCGGTGAACACATGTAGGGTGAATGGGGCCCCAGGCAGGTCTTGATCCGGCCCTCGCCGGCATCCTGCCACTCCTCCACAAAACGGGCGATCCCGGCCAGGTCGGTGCCCACTTCCCCCTCTTCGCGGCCGAACGCGCACCAGGCCAGGTTGGCGCGCAGCCCGCTCTGCAGCACCACTTCTGCGACGCGATCCATGTAAAAGTAATGATCGGCAAAGCCCACCACGCCGGCCCGGATCATCTCGGCTGCGGCCAGCGCAGCGCCCCAGTAAACGTCCTCGGCGGTCAGCGCCGACTCGGCGCGCCAGATGCCCTCGTTGAACCAGCGGTCCAGGGGCAGGTCTTCGGCGATGCCGCGCAAGAGGGTCATGGCAGCGTGGGTATGCGCGTTGAAGAATCCGGGCATCAAGATGTGGCCGGACGCATCCACGATCTCATCGGGCCGGAACCCGACGGGCGTTTCCCCCACCGCCAGGATGGTATCGCCGGAAACGGCCACATCGGCACCGCGCAGCACCCGGCCCTGGGGGTCCAGTGTAATGACGTCAGCGTGACGAATCAGGATATCGGCCATGTTCATCCTCCTGCGCAGGAGTCTACCCCAGGTGCGGAGCAAAGGCAAAACAGGTCGTGGCTCCTCTGTTTTGTAGCCTCCCCGGCAGTGGTTTATAATGGCCGACATCATGAGCGCGACATCGCCATCCCTTGTCCCACCAACCCACCTGATCGTGGTCCGCCACGCCCAGTCGCTTTACAACCGCGACGGCGAGAAGGCCGGGCTGAACAGCGGCCTGACGGAGCTGGGCTGGCGCCAGGCTCAGGCCGTGGCCCAATGGCTGGCCCGCGCCTATCGGCCGGACGCAGTGCTGACCAGCAGCATGGTGCGCGCGCGACAGACGGCGGAGGTCATCGCGCAGCGGTTGGGGCTGCCCGTCATCGTGCACGAAGGGCTCGAGGAAGCAGAGTTCTCCTATTGGGACGAGCTCCCGCGCGTCCCCGACGACCCCTTGCTGTCCTGGCATAACAACTGGCAGCCCGATCCCGCAAACGCGCCCCTCTACACCAGCTTCCGCGCCCGCATCTACGAAAGCCTGCAACGCCTGCTGTCCCAGTACACCGGAAAGACCGTTATCGTCGTTTCCCACGGCGGCACCATCGGCACGCTGTTGCGCAGCCTCTTCGGCGGCCACCATGTGGCGGTATTCACCGAGAACACGGGGGTCACCCACCTGACGTGGGATCAGGACCATTGGCGGTTGGTGTTCCACAACAGCACCGTCCACCTGGCCGGCGTGATGCCCTTGCCGGTGATCAGCGCCGATGAGCCGGTCCAGACCTTTTCCTCGCCCTGGGCCGACGGCCGGCAGATCGCCGCGGTAGTCGAGCAGTTTCGGCGGGTGGCTGCGGCCTCGGGCGCTGCCGGCGGCCGGCCCAGGCACCCCAACGAGGCTGAGCTGCTGGCCCTGATTCAACTGGCCGCGCCGCAGCCAGGCGATCGGGTCCTGGACGCGGCTACAGGCAACGGCGCCGTCGCGTTGGCCTTCGCCCCCCACGTCGAAAGCGTGCTGGGAATAGATGTGTCGCCGGCCATGCTGGAGCGCGCCGACGAGGCCCGCGCGGCCAGCCAGATGGAGAACGTCCATTTCCGCCTGGGTGAGATCGGCTCATTATCCCTGCCCCAGGGGGGCTTCGAGATCATCGTGTGCCACGACCTGTTGCACTATGTCACCGATGTGCACGCGCTGCTGGCGCGTTTTCGGACGCTGCTGGCCCCCGGCGGCCGGCTGGTGCTGGATGAGCTGATCGGCAGCGATGACCCGGTCAAACGCGCGACCCAAAACGCGATCGAACAGCGCCGCGACCCCGCCTTCACCCAGGTCCTTAGCGCCGGGGAACTCCAGTGGGCTCTGGCTGCCAGCGGCTTCGCCGTCCGGCGCAGTGAACGCTACGCGGTGCAGCGGGAGTTGCGGGAATGGCTGGACGAGGCTGCGGCGGACGAGGCCACCCGCAACGCAGTACAGGCCATGCTGGAAGCCGGGATGGAAACGGACTCGGCCGGGCTTGCCCCGCGCCGGACCCGGGATGGCCAGATCGCTTTCGTCCAGACGCGGCTGCGCGCCCTGGCCACACCCCAACCCGCCGGCCCGGAGAAGTAGCGCCATGCGCCTGGGCTTCGCCGTCAAACCGCTGGGCCGACCGGAGCTCAAGAGCCACGACACCCGCCGCTGGCAGAACCAACCCCACCTCAGCGTCAGCCTGGCCTACCTGCGCGATATCATCGGCTACCTGGCGGCGGCGGGCATCAGCATGTACCGGATGTCCCCCGATCTGGCGCCTTACGTGACCCACCCGGAGCTGCCCCAATTCCACGGCCAGATCGAAGCCTGTGCCGCGGAGCTGGCCGAAGTGGGCCGGCTGGCGAAGGCGGCCGACATCCGGCTCTCGTTTCACCCCGGCCAACACGTGGTGCTCAACGCGGCCGACCCAACCCTGGCCGGCCGCAGCGCTGCCACGGTGACCGCCCTGGCCCGCATCCTGGACGGCATGGGGCTGGGCGCGGAAGCGGTAGTGATCGTCCACCTGGGCGGCGTGTACGAAGATGCCGGGGCCGCGCGCGAGCGATTCGTGCGCGCGTTCGAGGCCCTGCCAGAAGTCGCCCGGCGCCGGCTGGCGCTGGAGAACGACGACATCCGTTTCAGCGTCACCGACGTGCTGTGGGCCCATCAGCGCACCGGCGTGCCGCTGGTTTTCGACTACCTGCATCACCGCCTGAACAACCCCGAACGGCAGCCCGTCCGCTGGGCCCTGGCTGCCTGTCTGGCCACCTGGCCGGCCGGTACCCGGCCCAAGGTGCACTTCAGCTCCCCGCGCACCGAATGGCGCGTGGAGGAAAAGCCGGATGCCCCTGCCCCGCTTCTCCGCCAGAGCCGCTGGGCCCATCATTCAGATTATGTCAATCCATTTGAATTCATTGATTTCATGGCCGGCGCCGAAGGGTTGCCGGCCTTCGATGTGATGCTGGAGGCGCGCGGGCGGGACCTGGCGGTGCTGCAACTGCAGGAGGACCTGGCGCGCTATGCGCCCGAGCTGGCAGAACGGCTGGAGCCGCAGCGGCCAGGGGCGCGCAACCCGGAAAGGATGGAGGGCCGGGATGACCTCGTCGCCTGAATTGCCGGCCGGCGATGACAGCCCCGTGCTGGTGGTCGTCGTGAACGATCCCCGGGACCTGGCGCGCGCGCAAGAGCAGGGCTGGTATCGCATCCCCCTGGAGCGCGCGCCCCGCCGGGTGGCCGCGGAATACCTGGCGTTCTACCAGACGGCCGCGTTTCCGCCGGAGGAACGCTGGGCGGTGCGCTGGCTGGCGCCGGTGCGCGGGTATCGCGTGGCCAGCCGCCGCGAGCTGATCCCAGAAGAGCCCGACCACCCGCGCGCCGATCACCGCTACTACCGGGTGGACCTGGGCCCCCTGGCCCCCCTGCCTCGGGCCATCCCCAGCCGCCGCCTGCGCCGCATCACCTTCATCCCCACCACCCTGGCACGGCTCTACGCGGCCGAGGAGATCAACGATCTTTGGGTCAAAAGCCCGCCGCAGGAGCGCCTGTGGGCCGCGCTCAAGGAGGCGGACCTGGAGGCCGAGCGTCAGTACCCGTTCCGGGAAGACTTGCCGCAATACGCAGCGGATTTCGCCCTGTTCTGCAAAGAAGGCCGCATTGCGGTCATCGTGACCGATGAGCCCGCAGGCGACGACACGCTGCGAGAGACGCCGCCGCCCGACTACCTGATCACAGCTGGCGGTTGGACGCCGGTCTACGTGAGCCTGGCCGAGCTGGCATCGGCCCCGGCGGCGTGGGCCGAACGGCTCAAGGCCCTGACAGACCGGTTGGGCGGCCCGGCAGCTACGCCCGGGGTCGTGGGAGATTGAGCCATTCAAGGGAGTTCATTTCACCGCAGAGGACGCAGAGGACGCGGAGATTATTGTTGGAGATTGAGCCGTTCAGGGGAGTTCATTTCACCGCAGAGGACGCAGAGGACGCGGAGATTATTGTTGGAGATTGAGCCGTTCAGGGGAATTCATTTCACCGCAGAGGACGCAGAGGACGCGGAGATATGAAGAATCAGCAACCTGACGTCTACGACTTCGACCGCGTTATAGACCGGCGCAACAGCGACAGCATCAAATGGCGCTGGTACGGGGACGCGCTGCCGCTGTGGGTGGCCGACATGGATTTCCCCGCGCCGGAGCCGGTGCTGCGCGCGTTGCATGCACGTGTGGATCACGGCATCTTCGGGTACGCTGCCGAGCCGCGTGAACTGCGGGGGATCCTGGCGGCGTGGCTGTGGCGCAGATTCGGCTGGCAGGTGGACCCCGCGGCCTTCGTCTTCGTGCCCGGGGTGGTGACCGCCTTCAACGTGGCCTGTCGGGCCTTCTGCCGGCCAGGGCAAGGGGTGCTGGTGCAAACGCCGGTATACCCGCCCATCCTGGAAGCTCCGGCCAACCACGGCCTGAACCGCCACGACATGCAACTGGCCCGCGATGAAGCCGGCCGCTACACCGTGGACCCCGACGCAATGGCCGCGGCCATCACCCCTGAAACCCGGCTCTTCATCCTGTGCAACCCCCATAACCCGGTCGGCCGGGCATTCACCGCGCCCGAGCTGGCCCAGATGGCCGACATCTGCCTGCGCCGCGACCTGATCATCTGCTCCGACGAGATCCACGGCGACCTGGTTTTCTCCGGCAGCCGGCACATCCCCATCGCAACCCTGGCGCCGGAGGTGGCATCCCGCACCATCACCTTGATGGCGCCCAGCAAGACCTTCAACATCCCGGGGTTGGGCTTCTCGCTGGCGATCATCGAGGACAAAGCGCTGCGGGCGGCGTTCAAGGTCGCGGCCAAGGACATCGTGCCCCACATCAACGCTCTGGGCTATGTGGCCGCGCTGGCGGCCTACAGCGAAGGGGAACCGTGGCTGGAAGCGTGCCTGCGCTATCTGGAGGGGAACCGGGACTACCTGACGGCGTACGTACAAACCCGGCTGCCCGGCATCCGGCTGGTGCCACCCGAAGCCACCTACCTGGCATGGCTGGACTGCCGGCCGGCGGGGCTGGGCGAAGCGCCCGCCGAGTTCTTCTTGAAACACGCAGGGGTGGCGTTGAACGAAGGGAAGATCTTCGGCGCGGGCGGAGAGGGCTTCGTGCGCCTCAATTTCGGCTGCCCGCGCGCGACCCTCGCCGAGGCGCTGGGGCGCATGGCCGCCGCGTTGAGAGAAAGGGGCAGGTAGGGCCAGACGCCGCGGGAAGGCACCGGGTGCAGGCCACAAAAAAGCCACCGATATTTCTGTATCGGTGGCTTTTCGCATGGTATCCCAGGAGCGATTCGAACGCTCGGCCTCTTCCTCCGCAGGGAAGCGCTCTAATCCACTGAGCTACTGGGACATCGTGATACAGGTCGCCATGCGGCATGCGCACCGCCCTGGCGCCAGGCGGGGAGGGCGGGATTTGAACCCGCGAAGGATGTTTAATTCACCCTTACCCACTTAGCAGGCGGGCGCACTCGACCAAGCTATGCGACCTCCCCAGGGTCTTGTCCTGCTGGCGGAGGGAGAGGGATTCGAACCCCCGAGGACTTTCGCCCTAACGGTTTTCAAGACCGCCGCCATAAACCACTCGGCCATCCCTCCATATCGGCGGCACCCTCTGCCTCACGACCGGGTCGTAGTATAGCACGGATGCGCGGTCGTGTCAAAGTTAGGGCCCAGCCCGCCGAGGGTTGAAACCCGTCGGCCCCGCCTTTGGATTGCGGCGCGCAGCGCCGCTTTTCAATCGCCACACCGCAAAGCGGCAGCCGTAGCAGGACGACTGAAGTCGTCACTACGAAGGTGCGTCCGCCTTTGGATTGCGCCGCGCAGCGCCGCTTTTCAATCGCCACGGCCTAAGAGCTCTGCACCTCACCCGATACGCTCGATGCCGGCCATGTAGGGGCGTAAGACGCGCGGGACGACGACCGAACCGTCGGCCTGCTGGTAGTTCTCCAGCACCGCGATCATCACCCGCGGGAGCGCCAGCCCGGAGCCGTTCAAGGTGTGCACGTATTCGGGCCGCGCACCGGGCGCCGGCCGGTAGCGGATGTTAGCGCGTCGAGCCTGGAAGTCCATGAAGTTGCTGCACGAGCTGACCTCCAGCCACTCGCCGCAACCGGGCGCCCACATCTCCAGGTCATACTTCACCGCGGCGGTGAAGCTCAAATCGCCGGTGCACATCTGCACCACGCGATAGGGGATCTCCAGCCCGCGGCATACGTCCTCCGCGTTGTCTATCAGCTTGTAAAGCTCGTCCATGGAGGTCTCCGGCCGCACGAACTTCACCATCTCCACCTTGTCGAACTGGTGCCCGCGCTTGATGCCGCGCACATCCCGGCCCGAGCTCATCTTTTCGCGACGGAAGCACGGGGTGTACGCCACATGGTAGATGGGAAGGGCGTCGCCGTCGAGGATCTCATCGCGGTAGAGGTTGGTCACCGGCACCTCGGCGGTGGGGATCCACCAAAAATCCTCCTCCGCGTCGTGATACAGGTTATCCCCGAACTTGGGCAGGTTCCCGGTGCCCACGAGCATCTCGGCTTTGACCATGTAGGGAGGCGCCACCTCGGTATAGCCGTGCTGCTGGATGTGGAGGTCCAGCATCCAGGCGATGAGCGCGCGCTGAAGCCGCGCGCCGGCCCCCTTCAAGATGTAGAAACGCGTGCCGCTCAGTTTCACCCCGCGGTCGAAGTCAATGATGTCCAGGGCCGTGCCCAGCTCCCAGTGGGGCTTCGGCTCGAAATCGAACGAGGGCAGCGAGCCCACGGTGCGCACCACCACGTTGTCCCGCTCATCCCGGCCGTACGGAACGCTGGGATGCGGCAGGTTGGGAATGCGCAACATGGCATCGTTGAACGCGGCCTCCACCTCCGCCAGTTCCGCGTCCAGCGCGGCGATCTCCTCGCCGATGGCTGCCATGCGCGCCTGCAACGCCTGGCCCTCGGCACGCCGGCCTTCTCGCATCAACTGGCCGATCTGCCTGGAGCCCGCGTTGCGCTCCGCGCGCAGCGCCTCCACCCGGCCCAAAATGGCGCGCCGCCGTTCGTCCAGCGCCAGCGCCTCGGCTACCGGCGCATCGGTGGCACCCAACACCTCCATCGCGGCGAGAACCTCGTCGCGATGCTCGCGCATGAACTTGATATCCAGCATCCATGATCCTCTCGTACAAGTTTCCGCCCCGGCAGTATAGCACCGCCTCGCGCGGGAAGTCAAACGACTCTGCAGAAAGTCGTACCGCCAGTTATTCCTGCTGCAACCCAGACTGCTACACTTCCGCGTAAGAACAACAAAAAAAGTAGACTTTACAATATTGGAAAACCCTTCATAGCATGTTGTCGGCAATTTGACGTTCAAGCCCTTCTGACTATAATGTGTTCAAGATAAACGTTATCGGGTGCACAAATTCATATCTCTCCCCCAGTACTCTTGTGCTCGCCTTTGCAACGTCGGAGGACATCGTACGTCCAACGACATCAGGAGAGTGCGCAGTCACGTTTTCGTACAATGGCATGTGTTTCCGTCACAGATGATCCTGTCGGCTGCGAGTCGGCATGATCGCCGGATATCCGGCCAAAAGGCCGGTGTAGCGCCACGTCGCGCCTGTTGATCTCGACATCGTGCGTTCGTTGTAGCATACGCTCCGGCGCATGGCATAGCTGTCCCGCGACCCATCCGTGAGGATGGGACGGCAGCGCCTTGCCTGCGTCGCCCATGGCACCCCGTGAAAGCCCAAATCCGCCCAAAGCCCCAGACCGGCTTTCGACTTTACTTGAGCCGCCAGGCCAGCTCCCTGCCGCGCTACCTGCTGGAGGGCGCGGTCTTCGCCCTGGCCGGCTGGATCCCCACCGTCGTCGGCATCGCCGTGCGCGCGCTGCTCTACCGCATGATCCTGCACATGGACGGGATCGCGGCGATCGAAAACGGCGTCCGCCTGCGCTTTGCCGACCACATCCGCCTGGGCCGCAACGTGTATCTGGACCAGGGGGTCTACCTGCACGCCTGCCCCCAGGGTATCACCATCGGCGACAACACCTTCATCATGCACGGCGCCGTCCTGCATGTCTACAACTTCCGCGATCTGCCCCACGCGTTCATCCGCGTTGGCCGCGACAGCCTGATCGGCGAGCTCAACGTGCTGCGGGGCCAGGGCGGCATCACCATCGGCGACCGGGTGTACACCGCACCCCTGGTGCAAATCCTGGCCGTGAACCACGTCTACCATGACCCGGCGCGGCCCATGGTCGAGCAGGGGATCACGGCCCAGGGGATCGTGATCGAGGACGACGTCTGGATCGGCGCGGGCGCGATCATCACCGACGGGGTGAGAGTCGGCCAGGGCGCCGTCGTGGCCGCGGGCGCAGTGGTGACGGCCGACGTGCCGGCCCATACCCTGGTCGGCGGGGTGCCGGCAAAGGTGCTGCGGACGATTGACGGCTCCTCCCGGCCGCGAGGAACGGTGTATTAGGGAATCGGCGAATTATGACAACTCTCTCAATCGTCATTCCGGCTTATAACGAAGAGGACGGCATCCAGGCGGTGATAGCGCGCGTGCTGAGCATCCGCCCCGCGCTGGCAGAGGTCGGCGTCGAGGAGATGGAGCTGATCGTGGTGGACGACGGCTCCCGCGACCGCACCGCCGAGCTGGTGGAAGCCACGCCTGGGGTGCGGCTGCTGCGCCACCGGCACAACGGCGGCTACGGCGCGGCGCTCAAGACCGGCTTTGCGGCCGCGCGCGGGGAGTTGATCGGCTTCCTGGATGCGGACGGCACCTATCCGCCGGAGCACTTCCCCGCGCTGTGCCGGACTGCGCTGGCCGAGGGCGCGGATATCGTCATCGGCTCCCGCATGGCCGGCGCGGAGAGCAAGATGCCCCTGGTGCGCCGCGTGGGGAATTTCATCTTCGCCAACCTGGTGAGCCTGGTCAGCGCACACCGCATCAGCGACTCGGCCAGCGGGATGCGCGTCTTCAAAAAGGCGATCCTGGAGCGGATCTATCCCCTGCCCGACGGGCTCAACCTGACCCCGGTGATGAGCACCCGCGCGCTCCACGAAGGGCTGAAGATGGTGGAGGTGCCCATCCCCTACAGCGAGCGGGCCGGCCGTTCCAAGCTCAGCGTGGTGCGCGACGGCGTGCGCTTCGCCCAGTCCATCGTGTGGACGGCCCTCACCTATAACCCCGTGCGCCAACTGGGCTTCATCGGCCTGGCCTGCCTGGCCGTGACCCTGGCAGTGGGCCTGGCGCTGGTGGCCCTGCGCCTGCAAGGCGTGACCACGCTGGGGCCGCTGGGGGTGTTCGCCCTCTTCGCCGGCGTCACGCTGGGGGTGGCCGGGGTCAGCATCTTCGCCCTGGGCGCCACGTTCAACTATCTGGTGTCCCTGTTCTACAAGCAGCCGGTGCGCCAGGGACTGTTCGGCCGGCGCATCTTCCGCAAGCCGCTGGACCGTCAGTTCTGGTGGATGGGGCTGCTGGGGATGGCGGCGGGTATTGCGCTGGGGGCCGCCAGCCTGGCCCTGAGCATGAACGGCTGGGACATCACCCGGCTGTGGTTCTGGCAACTGCTGGCCGCCATGTCCGGCCTGGTGGGCTTGCAGTTGCTCATCTCATGGTTTATCATGCGGGCGCTGGAAGAGTTGAGCCAGCGCGAGGCACGCGTCGCCAACGACTGCCAGGGACGGGAGACGCAATAAACTGCTGCAGGCCATTTACCGGGGTGTAGTGCTGTGACTGAGCTCAATCAACTCCCACCTGAAATCCGCGCCAACCTGGGCGCGCGGCGGCTGCCACCGCTGCCCCAGGCGCGCTTTCCCGACGCCGGCGCGGCCGTGCAAACATTGACCTCCTCGATTCGCCCCCCGGGCAGTGTGGAGGTGTTGCTGGTGAACCCACCCGCTCCCGACGGCGGGATCTGGATCCGCTCGCAGCACCGCGTGGGCCGGCGGAGTCGCGAGAACATGATCTGGCCCCAGGTCAGCCTGGCCCAACTGGCGGCCATCTTGCTGCCCGATTACACCGTCGAGGTGGTGGATTGCATCGCCACCCGGATGGGCTGGCCTGAGTTCGAGAAGCTGCTGGAGCAGAAGCGGCCCAAGTACTACCTCACGCAGGTGACCGCGCCCACGCTGCGCAACGACATGTACGGCGTGTTCCTGGCCAAAGCGCTGGGCGCGAAGACCATCGCGTTCGGCACCCATGTCACGCCGCTGACCCTGGAGACCATGCGCCCCTTCCCCGCGCTGGACTTCGTGTTGCGCGGGGAGCCGGAGATGACCCTGCGCGAGCTGCTGGACACCCTGGAGGGACGCACCCCCAGCGACCCGCGGGTGGCGAAGATGCTGGCAGAAACAGGGGTCAGGGGTCAGGAGCCAGGGGTCAGGGATGAGGCCTCCGAAGCACAGCGACTGACCCCTGACGCCAGCCGCCTGGCCGCTGTCCGCGGGCTGGCGTGGCGCGATCGGGGGGAGATTGTGATCAACCCCGACCGGCCGTTCATCCCCAACCTGGACGACCTGCCCATCCCCCGGCACGAGCTGTTGCCGCTGGACAAGCAGCGGATGCCCATGATCAAAGGGCCGTTCACCTTCATCGTGACCAGCCGCGGCTGCCCGGCCGGGTGCAAGTTCTGCATCAAGCACGTCTCGTACCAGAACAGCGTCCGCATCCGCTCCCCGCACCTGATCCTGGAGGAGCTCCAGTACCTGGCCCGGCTGGGCATCCACAACGTGCACATGTACGCCGACCTGTTCACGGTGAACCGGGAGCAGGTGGTGGGCCTGTGCCGGCTGATCATCGAGAGCGGCCTTAAGGTGCGCTGGACGTGCAACAGCCGGGTGGACTACGTGGACGAGGAGATGCTGCAGCTCATGGGCAAGGCCGGCTGCTGGTACATCTCCTGGGGCATCGAGAGCGCCAACGAGCAGATCCTGAAACGGACCCGCAAGGGCTACCGCAAGGAACAGGCGGTCAAGGCGCTGACGTGGGCCAAGCGGGCCGGGATCAACAACTGGGGCTATTTCATCATCGGCCTGCCGGGCGAGACCGAAGAGACGATCCGCGAGACCATCGAGTACGCCAAATCGCTGCCGCTGGACATTGCGCTGTTCCACATCGCCGCGCCCTATCCCGGCACGCCGTTCTTCTACGAGGTGGTCGAGAACGGCTGGTTCCGTCCCGGAACCAACTGGGAGGAGGTGGACATGGATCAGTCCACCGTGCTGGATTACCCCGACCTCAGCGCGGAACGCCTGGAGTACTGGCAAAAGCGCGCCACGCGCGAATGGTCCTTCCGGCCCGGCCCCATCCTGACCTTCCTGAAAGGGATGAACAGTTGGGAAGGGTTCAAGAGCGCGGTCAGCGTGGGCCTGCAGATGCTGAAGTTCGTGCGCCAAACCTGATCTGCCCGTGTACCTCTTCTTCACCCTGCTCTACCTGGCGACCGTGGCGCTGAGCGTTGCGGTGGCCTATGACCCGGCCCTGGCTTGGAAGCCCGGCGCCCTGCTGACCGTGGGCGCGTTGGCCGCGCTGGGAGTTGCGGTCGCAGGCCGCCGTTGGAAAGGTCGGTCGCTGGCCGTGTTCGGCGCCGGCTGTGCCCTGCTGGCCGCGGCGGTGGGCGGGTACTTCTTGCTGCGTTACGATTGGCTGGCGGCCGGCGAAGGCAAGTTCGCGGCGATCCAGCAGGCAGGGCTGTGGGTGCAGGAACACCGGCCGGCCGTATCCCTGCCCGAGGACATCAACGGCAACGTGGCCGGCGCCGCGCTGGCGCTATTGCTGCCGCCGGGGATCGCGGCTGCGGCGCACGCCTGGGGGCTGCAAAGGCCGTCCGGGGTTGTCGCGGCACTTTTGCTGGCCCCCTGCCTGGCGGTCGGTGCCGCTGCGCTGGTCCTGACCAGCTCACGAGGGGCCTGGCTCGCAACCGTGGCCGGGGGCGCGGCCGCTGCCGCAGTGGGGGCAGCCGCCCGCTGGCACCCCCGGCGCTTCAAAGCCGTGGCCCTGTCCCTGGCCGCCGGCCTGTTCCTGGCCGCGCTGGGCCTGACCGCAGCGGTCGTCGCGTGGCCCGGCGCAGACGGCCTGTTGGGAGAGGTCACAGGAGCAGGCAACTCGGTCCTGAGCCGGGCACAACTGTGGCGCGACGGCCTGGCGCTGATCGGGGACTACCTTTTCACCGGCAGCGGGGCCGGCACCTCGATGATGGTCTATTCCAGCTACGCCATGCTCCTGCACGTGGGTTACATCTCCCATGCGCACAACCTGTTCCTGCACATCGCGCTGGAGCAGGGGCTGCCGGGGCTGGTCGCCTTCCTGGGCCTGGTAGCGCTGGGCTGGGCCGCGATTGCCGCGCGGGGGAGCGGCCGCGAGGACGGCTGGCGCGCTGCGGCCGCAGCCGCGCTGGCTGCGCTGATGGTGCACGGCATCGCCGACGCGGGGATCTACACCTCGTATCTGGCGCCGGTGGCCTTCGTCCCCGTCGGCCTGGCGTTGGGGCTGTCTCGTCCGGCCGGGGAAGTGCCCGCCACCGGGCCGGCCCCCGCTGCCAACCCGGGCCGGCGGACGGCCGCAACCCTGTTGACCCTGGCCGTGGTTCTGGCCGCTGCGTTGCTGCCCCCGGTGCGATCGGCCTTCCAGGCCAACCTGGCGGCCCTGGCGCAAACGCGCGCCGAGCTGAGCGTCTACCGCTGGCCCACGTACCCCGTCCAGGACGCGCTGCGCCGCCAACTGCCGGGCTACCCGCCGCCGGCCGACCTGGAGCCCGCCATCGCCCGCTACCGGGCCGCGCTGGCGCTGGACCCGGGCAACGTGACGGCCAACCGCCGGTTGGGGCAGATCGAGCTCTCCCTGGGCGCTTACGACGCAGCGCGGGACCACCTGGAAGCCGCCTACGCCGCTGCGCCCTGGCAGCGCCCCGCGCGCGCCCTCCTGGCCGAGGCATACACCGTCACCGGCCGGCCCGACTTGGCCGCGCCCCTGTGGGCCTCCGCCGACATGCGCCAGGGGCAACTGGCGTTACGCCAGTGGTGGTATGGGGCGTTGGGCGAAGAGTGGTAGAATGGGGAATAAGGAATGTCGAATGGCGAATGAGGTCACATGCGTTATCTGATCACCGGCGGTGCCGGATTTATCGGCTCACATTTATGTGAACTTCTCCTCAGCCAGGGCCATCGGGTTGTCGCGATTGACGACCTGTCCACCGGCCGGCTGGAGAACATCAGCCACTTGCGGCCGCTGCCCCATTTCCAGTTCGTGCGCGAGACGGTGGACAACGCGCTGGTGCTGGACCGCCTCACCAGCGAGTCGGACGTGGTAGTGCACCTGGCCGCGGCAGTGGGCGTGCAGCTCATCGTCCAGGACCCGGTACGGACCATCCGCACCAACATCAACAGCACCGAGGCTGTGCTCGCAGCGGCGCACCGTTACGGCTGCAAGGTCCTCCTCGCCTCCACCTCCGAGGTGTACGGCAAGGGGGTGCGGGTGCCCTTTCGCGAGGACGACGACCGCCTCATGGGCCCCACCACCCGCTCCCGCTGGGCCTATGCCGAGTCCAAGGCGGTGGACGAGTTCCTGGGGCTGGCGTACTATCATCAGTACGGGCTGCCCGTGGTGATCATGCGCTTCTTCAACACCGTGGGCCCGCGGCAGACCGGCCGCTACGGCATGGTGGTGCCCCGCTTCGTGCGCGCGGCCCTGCGCGGGGAGCCCCTCACCGTCTACGGCGACGGCACGCAGTCCCGCTGCTTCGCCGACGTGGCCGATGTGACCCGGGCCGTGGTCCAGCTGGCCGAGCATCCCAAGGCCGTGGGCGAGGTGTTCAACATCGGCTCCACCGAAGAGGTGACCATCCGTGAGCTGGCCGAGCGGGTGATCGCGCTCACCGGCAGCCGCTCCGAGATCGTCTACGTGCCCTATGACCAGGCCTACGCGCCCGGCTTCGAGGACATGCAGCGCCGGGTGCCCAGCATCGAGAAGATCGCGCAACTGATCGGCTATGCGCCCCAATACAGGCTGGAAGACACGCTGAGGCGGGTGATCGCCTTCGAGCGCGTCCGCTGAAAAGGCCGTCGGTGCAGTAAAGAGAGGGGGAACATGGGACATTTGCGGGACTTTACCTATCTGTTGGTGGTCGCCCTGCTGCTGCTGATCGGTATCGTGGGAACGCAGGTCAGCGGCTCAGCCTGGTCCCCCGACGACATCGGGCCGGGCAGCACAGTGCCCACGCGGACGCCGGCCACCCCGGAGCCGATAAACCTCCATCTGGTGGTGGCTTTGCAGCGGCCCAACGCGCCACCACCTCACCCTTCCTGGGCGGTGCCGGTTCGTTTTGCTTTCTACCCGCCCAACGATGCTGAAACTGCGCTCTACAGTTGGGACTTGACACTGGATCAGAACGGCACCTGGCAGGGAACGTTGTGGGCGGCGCCGGGCACCTACGATATGCGGCTGAAAAACATCCACACCCTGCGCAATGTCAAGCGGAACGTGACCCTCAGCAATGGGATGACCGTTGACATGGGCACGCTGCGTGAAGGGGATGCGGACGACGATAATCGCGTGCGCTCATCGGATTTCGGCATACTGCGAGCCGCATACTTCACCACAGATAGCGATCCCGACTTCGATCCCCGCGCGGACTTCGATGAAGATGCGCGCATCCGGTCCAGCGACTTCGCGCTACTTCGCGGCAACTACTTCGAAACCGGCGACCTGGAGGTCACGACGTTGTCGGCTGGGGGAGCTGCCCGCGTTGCGAACGTGGTAACCCTGGCGTTGGAACCTGCACGACTGCGCGTGGCGCCGGGCGACATCTTCACCCTGACATTAACCGCCCATGCCGGACAACAACCTATTGTTGCGCTCGATGCCGATATCCGTTTCCCCCCTGCCGTGCTCCAGGTCGTCGGGCCTGAGGGCGCGCCCGCAACGACGATCCAGGCGCTGCCTCCCTTCACCGAACTGGCCAACCGGGTCAACAACACCACAGGACGCATCCTCTTCGGCGCGGGCACCTTCGAAGACCCGCTGACCGGTGACCTGCCTGTCGCCCTGATACGCTTTCGGGCACTGGGCGACCGCCCCTGGGCGCTGATCGAGATCGTAGATGGCAGTGTGGCAGACGAAACGGGCAAGTGGGTCACCGGTCCATTGCGCGGCGCGCGGGTCGTGATCGGCGACAGTGCACCCGCCATCTATCTGCCGGTGATCCACCGGGCGAATTGAGCGAACAGAAAGAAGCACCGCCATGCGTGCGCTCGCTATCTGGTTGCTGTTCACAATGCTGACGGGGTTGGCGCTTGTGGCGCCCAGCCGGGGCGCTCACCCTTCCCTGCGCGATCCCGCCATCACACCGCATGCCGATATCGCGGCCATCCGGCCCTCGACCAGGTCGGTGTCTGCGGGACAAACTTTCATCCTGGAGGTCAGGATCGAAGGGGACACACCGGTGGTAGCCTCCGACGTGCAGATTCTGTTCGATACGAATTATCTGGAATGCCTGGCGGTGACGCACAGCGGTGTCTTCGACGGCTATTTCCAGGATAGCAGCAATTTGGCCGCCGGCAAGATCTGGGTCGGCGGCGGCACCTTCGGCACGCGGCTGCCACCGTTCGTTTTTGTCACGTTGACCTTCCGCGCCAGGAACAACCTGGGTACCACCCAACTCACTTTCAATCCCGCAGAGACCGACATCCAGGGCGAGCACGGCTCTGTGTTGGGCGGCCTGGTGAACGGCAGCGTAACCATCGAACCGCCGCCCACTGCAACTGCGACGCCGACGGTCACGCCCACGCCGACGGTCACGCCCACGCCGACGGTCACGCCCACACCGACGGTCACGCCCACACCGACGGTCACGCCCACACCCAGCATTCCACCTACGGCGACCCGCACGCCCACATCTACTGCAACGCCCACAGCCCGGCCCGCCGAGTTGTGTGTGCTGGCGTTCGAGGACGGCAACGCTAACCTGCGCCGGGACGCAGGGGAGCCGCTGGTGGCAGGCGCGCACATCACGATCACTGACGACCAACTGCAGCCGTTACACCGTTACACCACCGACGGCGTCAGTGAGCCGAAGTGCTTTGCCCTGCCATCGGGTACGTATTATGTCGAAGAAAACGATCCGCCGGGCTATAGTTCCACAGGGCCAAACTGGTGGGGCGTGGCTTTACTGCCCGGCGCGAGTGTCACGATCTTCTTTGCCGACCGGACTAACGACGGGACCATGGTGCCCACCGTGCCTCCGGCGGGGACGGCTACCGCAACGCAGACACCCATCGCAACCGCTACGCCAACCGGCAGCCCAACCGTGACTGTCCTGCCCACGGCCGGCCCGACGTCGGAGCGCACGCCAACGCTTACACCAACCGGCACCCTGATGCCGGGGCATGCCGTATACCTGCCCATACTGATGCGATTAGATGTGGCAATACCGTGAGCTCCTCTTCTTCCTGTCCTGGCGCGACATTAGTATTTGCTATCGTGTTCATGCCATTGACGTCAAAATCCACACAAGGTAAAATAGGTGTGTCGAAAGATTCAACCGATAGAGCATTTCAACACCTTGCTCGTGGCCACATGAGCGGACTGCCGAGGATTTCCGGCCGGCGTTGTCCATCGCCGCAGGCAGCGCGATCCGATGCACTGGCCGGCGGTCTCCATCGCCTCGAGCGGCGCCGAGGCCATCTGATTCTGCGTCGGGACGCTGCTGGCCCCAAAAAGTAGGGAGAAGAGTAGAATGAAAGAGATAGTCTTGGAGATACCAGGTGACGTGGTAGAGGCTTTGCGAGTGCCGCCCGCAGAACAGATGGCTCGATTACGTCGAGAGCTCGCTGTGCGATTGTATCAGAAGGGACTTGTGACCTTTGGTAAGGCTCGTGAGTTGTCGGGGATGACGAAATGGGAGTTTCACCTGTTATTGGGTGAAGAAGGGATCGTTCGCCGCTACGACCTGGAAGAGCTAGAAGCAGACTTGAAAACCCTGGAGGCTCTCGGTTGAAGGCAGTGGCAAATTCATCCGTGCTCATTGCCTTGAGTACAATCGGGCAACTTGAGTTATTGTCTCGGCGATTCTCGGAGGGTGTTCTGGTGCCTCAAGCCGTTTGGCGGGAAGTGGTAGAAACGGGGAAAGGGCAGCCAGGCTCGGAGGAAGTAGCGTCAGCCTCGTGGATCGTGGTGTGCGAAGTAAGGGACAAAGCTCTCGTATCCTTGCTCCGCAGAGAATTGGACGAAGGGGAAGCAGAAGCCGTTGCCCTGGCCCGGGAGGAACAAGTGCCGGTGGTATTGCTCGACGAGAAAGACGCTCGGCGAGTCGCCCGCCGGCTGAACTGCCACGTTCTGGGCACAGTGGGCCTTCTGATCTAGGCCAAGCGGATTGGTGCACTTGCGAACCTGCGGCAGGCACTGGATACTTTACCCTGAGGCATTATGTCCGCTGCCCCGGGGGCGGTCTCCGTTGCCTCGAACATCACCGAGGGAGCAAAGCAAGACAGCCGGGTGGACAAGGAATCTCTACGATGAGCGTAGCGTTTGAATTAACCCCAGAGAAGTTGGAACGATATCGCGATGCGGCCCGACGCCGTGCGGCTGCTCGCGCATTGACGCCAGCAGAGGCGGCCACCCGAGAACATTTATTGCAGCGGGTGCGCAGCGCAGCAGCAGCCTTGAAGATGCGCTATGGCGCAAGGCGTGTGATCCTGTTCGGGTCTCTTGCGCATATGACAAGCCCTGAGATGGCTCTGGCCGAGCGTATCCGGGATGAGATCGTAGAACTGGATCGAGTTGTGGCACGCGCAGCTGCCGCCTGGGAACACGGCAAGGTTTCCGCCGACCAGGACTACTATCTGGATGCTGTGGCTCTGAATTTGCACGGCTTCTATTCGGGAGTGGAGTTTGTTTGCCTCACCGAACATTTGTAACTTGAAACTTATGACTTGCAATCTACAACGCTCTAACGTTCTGCGCCAGCAGAGAGGAGAGCAACAGCATGGAAAGATTTGAACACCGGTTGACCATGACGCCAACGACACCGTTTGATGCAGCTCTAGATGTGATTGATCGGTTACCTCCTGAGGATCAAGAGGCTATCATCGAGATCGTACGCAAGAGAATCATCGAGCGCCGACGCCTCGAGATCGCTGACAATGCACAAGCAACGTTGCAGGCTTTCCGGGAAGGCCGCGCCAGCTACGGAACCGTAGACGACCTGCGCCGTGAGCTGGAAGCATGAGAAAGCTGGTCTGGGATAACAGCTTTCGCCGGGCGTTCAAGGGGCGCACTCGCAACGATCGCGGTCTGCAGGAACGGATCTTCGAAACCCTTGCCGAGCTTGTTGCAGACCCGTTTCAACCGAAGCTCAGAACTCACAAGCTCAAAGGACGCCTGGAGGGACTGTGGGCCTGCACGGTTGAATACGATTGTCGAATCATCTTCCTGTTCGTACCGGATCCGGAAGGAGGCGATGACGCCATCGTGCTGGTGGATCTCGGCACACACGATGAAGTCTACTGACGTTCCAACGTTCCAGGGGCTTCGAGAGCCGCACGGAGGGGCAGTTTGTCGAATTCCCGGGCCGGGCCAGGGCCGCCGTTGTCCATCGCCGCAGGCTGCGGGATCCGATGCACCGGCCGGCGGTCTCCATCGCCTCGAACGACGCCGAGGGAGCAGAGCGAGACAGCACCCTGCGCGATACACCGGTGAATTATCTGCCACGAATTGCACGAATTTCACGAATTCATATGAAGAGATCAGATAATTCGTCTAATTCGTGTAATTCGTGGCCAGAAAGCCAAAAGACCTGCCACGAATTGCACGAATTTCACGAATTCATATGAAGAGATCAGATAATTCGTCTAATTCGTGTAATTCGTGGCCAGAAAGCCAAAAGACCTGCCACGAATTGCACGAATTTCACGAATTTATATGAAGAGATCAGATAATTCGTCTAATTCGTGTAATTCGTGGCCAGAAAGCCAAAAGACCTGCCACGAATTGCACGAATTTCACGAACTCATAGAGGAAAATTCGTCCAATTCGAGTAATTCGTGGCAGAAAAGAGCCTGGAATCTTGAACCCTGTAACCATCATCGAGCCCACCCGCGGCCTGGCTGCTTTGCAGCTGCGCGCGGTGTGGGAATATCGGGAACTGCTCTTTTTCCTGGCCTGGCGCGACATCAAGGTGCGCTACCGGCAGACCGCGCTGGGGGTGGCGTGGATCGTGCTGCAGCCGCTGCTGAGCACGGTGGTGTTCACGGTGCTGTTCGGGATGTTGCTGCGGGTGCCGTCGAACGGCGCGCCCTATGCGGTGTTCGCCCTGGCCGCGCTGGTGCCGTGGCAGTACTTCTCCAGCAGCATGAGCCGGGTCGGCACCAGCCTGGTGGGCAGCGCGCACCTGATCACCAAGGTCTACTTCCCGCGGCTGATCATCCCCCTCTCCGGCGTGATCTCCACCCTGGTGGATTTCGCGGTCGGGTTCGGGGTGTTGCTGACGATGCTGCTGATCTACCGCGTGCCGCTGACGGCCAACGTGCTGTGGCTGCCGGCGTTCCTGTTGCTGGCCGTGATCACTGCGCTGGGGTTCGGGCTGTGGCTCTCGGCGCTGAACGTGCGCTATCGCGACGTGAACTACCTGATCCCCTTCCTGCTGCAGATCTGGATGTACGTGACACCGGTGGTGTACGGCAGCACCCTGATCCCGGAGCGCTACCGCTGGCTCATGGCGCTGAACCCCATGACCGGCGTGGTGGAGGGCTTTCGCTGGGCCCTGCTGGGGATTGGGGGCTGGGGATCGGGCGCCGGAGGCCAGATACTGGCGGCGATCTCGGTGGCCATCAGCCTGGTAGTGCTGGCGTCGGGGCTGGTGTTCTTCCGCAGCACCGAGCGCACCTTCGCGGATGTGATTTAGAAGCTCCAAGATCCGCTGCGCCGGGGGCGGTCTCCATCGCCTCGAACGGCGCCGAGGGAGCAGAGCGAGACAGCACCCTGTGCGACGCGCTGATGAATTCTTTGCCACGAATTGCACGAATTTCACGAATTCACGAGAAAAATTCGTCTAATTCGTGTAATTCGTGGCCAGAAACCAAAAGACCTGCCACGAATTGCATGAATTTCACGAATTCATATGAAGAGATCAGATAATTCGTCTAATTCGTGTAATTCGTGGCCAGAAAGCCAAAAGACCTGCCACGAATTGCACGAATTTCACGAATTGACAAAAGAATCGTCTAATTCGTGTAATTCGTGGCCAGAAAACACCCATGTCCGACATCGCTATCCGCGTGGAAAACCCGAACAAACGCTGCCGTATCGGCGCCTTGCAGCAACGCCATGACACCCTGCGCGACGCGCTCGTTCCAACGTTCAACGTTCCAACGTTCCAACGTTCCAACGTTCAACGTTTCAGTTGCCCATGCGCCGCGCGTAAAGCGGCGCACAACGCGCGATGAAAATGGGCGCTCCCTGTAGTATACTATCGGCGCTCGGTGCGCTGCGCGG
>FWWM01001342.1_pt1 | contig 74349 bp, 67 predicted proteins | sample 2228351 | NCBI WGS metagenome assembly FWWM01 (sample SAMEA103939774, study PRJEB20133) | metagenome | reverse complement strand
AAGGGATACCGAGAGCTTCGGTAGCTTTACTACGGATCTCATTCCTGAGTTTTGGGTAGCTTTGTATTTTGAGCTCGCGCGATCGTTGTGGCGAGGTCTATCTCAAGGAGATTCGGTTCGGGCCAATCTCTCTGGATAACAGAATGATTGGGCTACACCCTACGAGTTTTGGATGGCAACAAAAGGGCCGGACATTTCGCCCGGCCCTGGTTTTCGTTTGTGAGCGAGCTATTTCAGGGCAAAACTGCCCCTTGTTGAGCCGAAGCCCTCCGTGGTGAAGGTGAAGAAATAAACGCCCTGGTTAAGATCCGGCAGTTCAAGAACGCCCTTCCCAGAGAGGGTGTTTTCTGTTCCGCAGACCATCCTGCCGGTCGCGTCATAAACCGAGAGCTTCGCGCTTGTGCTCCCCGGCACGGAGTAGGCTATGCCCTTGCCCACGAAGGCCGCGAAAAGGCCCTTGCCTCCGGCCGCTTCTTCCGCGCCAACCGAGGGATCGGGCCAGGAGTGCCATGGATCTCCGCCGCCGGTCGCGCCGGATGTCCTGCGCCACATGATGTGGGGGGTCCAGTTGTAGGTGCCAAATGCGTTTGGTGTCGCGGCCACATCTACGAACTTCCAGTGCTGAGACGCGGCAACGGTTATGGCGTCGGAGTTGAACACATCGTATTCGCAGGGGGTATAAAGATACCATGTGCTCATGTCAGCGACCGTTGCCCAGCAGAAATAGGGCCTGCCGTTCAGGCCGGATGTCTGCCTGTAGGTGGACATAAGAACAGCGTTGCTCTGCGCTATCATGTCCATGGCCGGAGAACGCACATCCGTCGCGGTGGCGTCCCATGTGTAGAGAGAGTAGCCAGAGCCGTCGTAGTAGTAGAAATAGGCGTCAAAGTTGGTGCCTGAGGCCTCCTCCTCAAGGGGCGCCACCCACCTGGTTCCGTAGGCCGCCATGCTGTAGAGTGCCCGGAAGCCGGTTCCACCCGTGCCGAAGTAATACCCGTTCTGGGTGGAGCTGGTCACCTCTGCCCAGCAGTAGTCGTAATCGCCGTTGACATCGTCCCAGTCAATCCAGCCGATTATGGCCCCTGAACTCCCGTATCTCGGAGTAGCCGATATTGCATCCGTCCACTGGTTACCCAGGTCCCAGGAGGTTATGTAGCTCCAGGTCGCTCCGCGGTCCGCACTGCGGTAGTAGTCCATGTAACCCGAAACCCAGTCTATTGCCCCGAGATATACATACGAGGAGCCTGATCCGTCGCACGCGACCGCGCCCTTGGAGTAGGTCTCGCCAAAACCGGCAGGGTCACACAGATAGGTTCCGAGGCTGGATATCGCGCCTCCTCCGGTGTGCTGGAAACGGGTTACCCACATGGTTCCAGGGTAATAGTTTCCATCGCCGGCCTGCGCGGCCAGGACATTGGATATGTAGACCCAGTTGTTGATCCTGTCAACGGATAGCCGAGCGACCCAGGGGTCATAGTTTGCCGTGGTCGTGTAGATCGCGACCCTGTATAGCCATGTTGAGCCGTTATCCGTGGAGCAGAAGACGAATATCGTGTCCATGGTGTAGCTCGTGGTTGTCCCCGTGTATATGGCCCAGATGGTTCCAAGGCCATCGGTCTTCATTTCTGTCCAGGTGTCAAGCCCATCGTCGGTAGCGGGATATGAAGCATTCCAGACCTCGTTCCACCTCCAGCCCACGCCAGCAAAGGGAACATACTCGCCTGCGTCGTTCCCGCCCTTGAGCTCAGCCACGACCTGGGCATCCTCGTATGAGGAGGTTCTCTCTACCATCACAGCGTCCGAGGCCACGGACATGCCAAGGGGCGAGGCCACTCGGACCATGTTCGTTTTGGCCCTGTCGGCCACCCTCACAGCCTCAGCCTCTGTCGGCTCTGCCGGCTCGCCCGGCACATGTATCACTGCCGTAAACAGCAGTATAGCGATATCCATATTACACCTCCCAACTCAGTCAGTTGTATATTATTAACTGTTTAATGGTGGAGGATCAAGGACTGAAACTGGGGGTCTGTCAAGCCCCGCGCCTTGAAATAGCCTTCCGGTAAACGGTTAGCCTCTCAGTGAGCTCTGAAATGCTGTCCCCGCCGAACTTTGCCAGCAGTGAGTCAAGTAAAACCATGGCCAGGATTCCCCTGGCCACGATCGCCGCGGCCGGAGCCGCGCAGGTATCCGCCCTTTCTGAGAGCGCTGGGCCAGGTTCAAGTGTCTCTATATCAAAGGAGGGGAGGGGGTCCCCCTGGGTTGGAACCGGCTTTACCCAGCACCTGACCAGGACCGGCTGGCCGTTTGTCATTCCGCCCTCTATTCCGCCGGCCAGGTTGCTCGTCCTCTCAACACGGCCCTCCTTCACCGCGAACCCATCCATGGCCTCCCGGCCCTCCGTTTCGGATTGTCTCATGCCCTCGCCTATTTCAACTGCCCTGATGGCCGGAACTGACATGAGCCAACCGGCTATCCTCCCGTCAAGCCTTTTTTCGGGTTCCGTGTAGTCGCCAAGGCCCGGTGGCAGACCCATCGCGCCGACCACAAATACTCCGCCCAAAGTTGCCCCCCGCTCCCGTGCGGTTTCAATTGCCTCAAGCATGCGTATACCAGCAGTGGGATCCGGACAGGATATAACGGATTCCCCTGCCAGGGCTATTCGTGTCCCCAGGGATTCCGGGACACTCGCCGAAACCGGCCCTATCCTTTCAATATATGAGAACAGATTGATCCCCAGCTCCTCAAGCGTTTGCACTGCAACCACCCCAAGCCCGGCGAGCGCCGCTGTTGCCCTTGCCGATGCCCTTTCCCAGACATCCCTCATGTCACCGAAACCCCTCTTGAGAACCCCTGGCCAGTCAGCGTGGCCCGGCCTGGGATGCTTTGCCGGAGTAGCATCCCACTTTTCGGTTGACCTGTTCCTTATCAGTATAGCTATCGGGCTTCCGATTGTCAGGCCATTCCTCACCCCGGAGAGTATCTCGCACTCGTCGGCCTCCTGTCCCATCCTTGAACTTCTCCCCGGCGCGAGCCTTCTTCTCGCTAGAAACGCGTTGATGTAATCCGGGGAAAGTGGGACGCCGGATGGGATCCCGGAGATGATTCCCACGATCCCGGGGCCATGGGATTCCCCTGCTGTCGCTATTTTCAACCTCTCCATGATGAGAACGGGTAAAGTCGCATTACCCTGCGTATTATCCAGAAAGGAAGGCCGAAAAGTAGCCCCGCGATAAATCCACCGGCGTGCGCCAGATAGGCCACGCCAGCGCCCCCCTGTGTCGCGGTGAGCCACGCGTTCAGGAACTGGAAGCCGATCCAGATCAGGAGATAGATGAACGATGGGATAACCGCGAGGCCGCCGTAGAAGGTAAAGGTGACGATCCTTGAGCGAGGGAAGAATAGCAGATAAGCGCCCAGGACACCTGATATCGCGCCGGAAGCGCCAACAAGCGGGATGTTTGAATCCGGGAAAAGCAGGGTGTGCGCGAAGACCGCGGCCACCCCTGACGAGAGGTAGAAGACCGGATAGAATATCCTGCCAAGGACATCCTCAACATTGTCCCCGAATATCCAGAGGTAAAGCATGTTTCCCGCTATGTGCATGAGGTTGGCGTGCATGAACATGGAGGAGAACACGGTTGGCCAATCGTAGAAGGTGAGGAACCTGGCCGGAGTGAATCCCCACTGCATTATGAAGGCGTCAAACCCATCCGGGTTGAAGAACTGGTAGATGAAGACCGCGATGTTGATTCCTATGAGTATACTTGTCCAGATCGGGAACCGGCGATGACGCTGTTCGTCTTTTATCGGGAGCATGGGGAAATTATATTATTTCCCAGTCGTCAGTTGCCAGTTGTGAGGCGACAGCCAAGCTTGCACGGCCCTGGCTCCGGCCTTTATGATTTGTTCCGTAAGGGAGGAAAGTTATGAAGCTGAGATATCTTGGCCATTCTGCTGTCCGGATAGAGAGCAGGAAGACGGTATTCATAGACCCGTTCCTGAAGGACAACCCGATGGCGACCGAGAAGCCCAAGGACATCAACGAAGCGGATGTCATCGTTGTGACGCACGATCACGCGGACCACCTGGGTGACGCTTTCGCCATAGCCAAGAAGACCGGCGCGGTGATAGTTTCCCAGCACGAGATAGCGGTCGCGGCCCAGGCCAAAGGCCTGGCCGCAGAGGGCATGAACATTGGCGGCCCCGTTGTTGCCAATGGCGTGAAGGTCTGGCTCACGCCCGCTTTCCACACCTCCGCGTCCGGCGCGCCGACCGGTTGCGTGGTTGAGATGCCGAACGGCAAGAGGATATATCACGCGGGGGACACGGGCCTTTTTGGCGATATGGCTCTCATTGGCGAGATGTTCAAGCCGGACGCCGCCCTCCTTCCCATAGGCGGAAGATACACCATGGATGTGGTTCAGGCCGCGAGGGCAGTTGAGCTTGTAAAGGCCCCAGTGGTCATTCCCATCCACTACAACACCTGGCCACCCATAGAAGCTGACCCGGAGGAGTTCAAGCGCCTGGTCGGCAAGAAGGCCCAGGTTGTGATTCTCAATCCCGGCGAGGCATACACCTTTGTCGGGGTAGGACTATAAACAGGGGCTTGTGCCCCACGGAGGTTTTTTAAAATGAAGAAGATGCTGGCAATAGGTTCCCTGTCTATGGTCGTAGGTTGCTACACCATGGATGTGAATCTGAGCGTGAAGAAGGACGACTCTGGCAAAGCGTCGTTCGTGGTGACCATGCCATATTCGCCCCCAGAGGCTGGCCAGACGGATACCACCCTTGAGGGCCTGCGAACGACCCTTAAGACCATGGCCAAGGACAAGGAGGGCGCGAAGCTCCTGAAATACGACGAGAAGATAGACACGGCCGCGGGCAACATAATCATGACCGCGGAATACTCGTTCAAGGACTTCAACAAGTTCTTCACCGGGGAGGGCGAGGAATTCTCGTTCAAGCTGGCCAAGGATGGTAAGAACCGCACCCTGATCTGCAACTTCAAGCAGGACAGCCTGATGTCAACCGAACTACCCAAGAATGCTACATCCGAGGACTCCGTGACCGCTTCCATGAACGAGATGATGAATATGTTCCTGACATCAGCGATGTTCAACCTGGTCCTGGATGTTGAGGGAACGGTTTCCTCCCAGAACGCGGACTCGGTCAAGGCCGGGAAGATATACTGGTCAGTGCCGTTCTACTCGGAGGACCCCGAGACAAAGACCCTGACAGTGAAATACAAGGTGAAATAAGGCCATCAGGATATTTGTTGGGGCGGGGCGTTTTTGCCTCGCCCTTTTTTGTTATGCGATCGTGATTTTAGCGGTTCACCATACCTCATTTCTTGAGCCGCGGATTCTTTGTATTCCTAACTAAAATTTAATTTCCAGGATTTCCTGCTTGCAGAATAGAGCCTTCCAGAAACTGCAACAGCGCTTGAACCTCCATAGGCCTCCGGCTTAAAATTTTCGGCCTATGGCAGGAAAGTTCAAGGGGGGAATTCACCCCCCTTATCGCAAGTTGACTTCCGAGAAACCCATCCAGAGCCTTGAACCGCCCGGAGAGGTCGTGGTTCCCCTTTCCCAGCATGCTGGCGCTCCGGCAAAACCCATCGTGGAAAAGGGCGCTGAGGTAAAGGTTGGAACCCTGATAGGCGAAGCCCAGGGCTACATCTCCGCGAATGTTCATTCCCCTGTTGCCGGAACGGTCAAGTCCATCCTTGAGAAGCCCCACCCAGCCCAGACCGGCCTCGTCCCCTCGGTCGTGATAGAGGTCAAGGGCACGGATTCCGAGGATTTCAAGGAAGACCCGAACTGGGAGGGCGCCTCGCCGGATGTCATTCGGGAGCGCGTCCTCGCCGCGGGCATAGTTGGCATGGGCGGCGCGGCCTTTCCCACGCATGTGAAGCTCAACCCCCCGAAGGAGTTTCCCGTTGACACGGTCATAATCAACGGAGGTGAGTGCGAGCCATATCTGACCCCTGACGACAGGGTCATGCGCGAATACCCTGACGATGTGATTCGCGGCGCGCACCTGATCCGCCAGGCAGTCGGCGCGAAGCGCGTCATAGTTGGCATTGAGGACAACAAACCGGCCGCGATAAGCGCCATGACCGAGGCCGCGAGGGTCTATGGTTTTGAGGTCATAGCCCTGCACTCAAAGTATCCCCAGGGTTCGGAAAAGCAGTTGATAAAAGCCCTTCTGGGAAGGGAGGTTCCCTCCGGCGGCCTGCCCTTCCATGTCGGCGTTCTGGTGCAGAATGTTGGCACCGCGAAAGCGGTCTACGAGGCGGTCAGGTTCGGAAAACCCCTTACCGAGAGGGTCCTCACCCTCTCAGGGTTCGGCGCGAATGGCCCCGGCAATTATCTGGTTAAGATAGGAACCCCCTTCGCTCATGTGATAGAGAAGACCGGCGGGATGTCCGAGGACACGATAAAAATAGTCAATGGAGGCCCATTGATGGGAATAGGGCTCTGGACGGCCGATGTCCCGGTCATAAAATGCACATCCGGCATTCTGCTTCTGACGCGACGCGAGACTTCTGATAGAAAAGAAGGCCCCTGTATCCGTTGCGGTTCGTGCGTGGATGCCTGCCCGATGGGACTTTCTCCATACCTTATTGCCAGGGAGTCCGAGTCAGGCCTCTTTGACAGGGCAAGGGAACACCATGTGCTTGATTGCATAGAGTGCGGCTCGTGCGCATACGCTTGCCCCGCGCGCAGGCACCTCGTCCAGCACATCCGCTACGGGAAATCCGAGACCTGGAAACTCATAAAGAAAGAGAAGGAGGAGGCAGTCGCATGAGACTAATCCTTTCCTCGTCGCCCCACATACTCACCCCGGAGAACACGAAGAGGGTGATGTATCTGACCCTCCTGTCCCTCTTGCCGCCGGTGGTCGCGGCTGTCTGGTTTTTCGGGTTTTATCCCCTTGTGCTGGTCGCTATCTGCGCGATAGCCTGCGTCCTGACGGAGTATATCTTCCTCCTGTGCCGGAAGAAGAACCCCCTCGCCTGCCTTGATGGCTCCGCGCTCATCACCGGCGTCCTCCTCGCTCTTACTCTGCCTCCGACATTCCCCTGGTGGGCCGCGGTTATTGGTTCTGTTTTCGCGATCGCCATAGGCAAGCAGGTCTTCGGCGGCCTGGGATACAATATCTTCAACCCGGCGCTCCTGGGCAGGGCTTTCCTCATGGCCGCGTTCCCGGTCCAGTCCACAACCTGGTCAAAACCCATCACTCTGGCACCGGACGCCTTCACGGGCGCAACGCCGCTTGCCCTGGCCAAGTTCTCCGGCAAGTTGACCCCTCATCTGGCCCTTTTCCTGGGCAACACCGCTGGTTCCATAGGCGAGACATCAACCCTGCTCATAATCATTGGCGGGCTTTTCCTGATAATCCTGCGTTATGTTGACTGGCGATTGCCCTTATCCTACCTGGCTACCGTGGCCCTCTTCGGCGGCCTGTTCTGGCTCATAAACCCGGCCAGGTTCCCGCAGGACCCCCTGTTCCACCTTATGTCCGGCGGCCTCATGCTCGGCGCGTTCTACATGATAACGGACATGGTCACCAGCCCGGTGACAAAGCTGGGCAGGGTAATATTTGGCGTGATAGCCGGCATCCTGGTTGTCCTGATAAGGCTTTTCGGGGGACTACCGGAGGGAGTCATGTATTCAATCCTCCTGGCCAACGCGATAAGGCCCTGGATTGACAGGTTCACAATGCCCAGGGTGTTCGGGGTGTTCAAGAAACCGGGGCCCCCTGAAAAAAGCGAAAAACCGGCAAGTAATCCCATGACAAAGATCTCAGGAAATCCAAGCGTGTCCCCTTCTGATCCTGCTTCAGGCCGAGCTTTTTTCAGGGGTTTGAAAAAGGAGGCCTCGTCATGAAGCTTGCCCTCAGAATGCTACTGGTCCTGACAGGTATAGGGCTTTTCTCCGGCGGTTCCCTTGCCCTCAGCTACAACGCGACCATAAGGAAGATAGAAGAGAACGAGAAGAGGGCAAAAGAGCTCGCGGCCAGGGAGGTCATTCCGGGAGCGACCAGGGTGGAGGAAACCGTGATTGACAGGGCGTGCAGTTATTTCAAGGGATACGACGACGCGGGCAATCTGGTTGGATACGCTGTCCTGAACGCGGAGCCAGGTTTTCAGGGCAACATAAAGCTCATCTTCGGCGTGACGCCTGACTTCAAACACGCGACAGGCCTCATAGTCCTTGATAATGTGGAGACCCCTGGTCTCGGAAACCGCATAGTTGAGGATCCCTGGCGCGCGCAGTTCAACGGCCTTGAACTGCCGGGTGAGGCAGTCAAGGGCGCGAGATTAGCCGATAACCAGATCGTCGCCATCACCGGAGCGACCATATCCTCTGTCGCGGTGGTGCGGATAATCAACAACGGACTGGCCAAGTTCCAGGAGGCCCTGAAATGAAAAAGGGATCAACTGTATACGAGTTCGTGAAGGGTCTCTGGAAAGAGAACCCTGTCCTGGTAATGCTTTTGGGAATGTGCCCCGTTCTCGCGGTATCCAACACCGTGATAAACGGGTTCGCGATGGGCATGGCTGTGCTGTTTGTCCTGGTTATGAGTAGTCTGGTAATATCCCTCATAAAAAGGATAATCCCCTCCCAGGTCCGCATCCCATCGTTCATCATCGTGATAGCCACCTTTGTGACCATGGCTGACCTGTTTCTGCGGGCCCAGTTCCCGGACATATCCAAGGCCCTTGGGCCCTTTGTGCCCCTCATAATAGTCAACTGCATCATCCTCGCCCGGCAGGAGGCGTTTGCCTCAAAGAACAACCCCTGGAAGTCAGTTGTGGACGCCTTCGGCATGTCCGTCGGGTTCACATGGGTCCTGGTCCTCCTTGGCGCGGTCAGGGAACTGCTCGGCTTCGGGACCCTCGCGGGCTTCCGGCTCCTCGGCGATTGGTTTGCACCCTGGATAGTGATGATACTGCCGCCGGGAGCCTTCATAACCCTCGGCATTTTTGTAGGCCTGCAGAAGCTCATCATCAGGAGGACAGGATGAACCTGATAGTCATCTTCATAGCCGCCGCGGTGGTCAACAACTTTGTCCTCTCGTATTTCCTGGGGATATGTCCATTCCTCGGGGTTTCGGGTCGGACATCATCAGCCGTTGGCATGGGGTTCGCGGTGACATTCGTGATGACCATAACAGCGATAGTCACCTGGCTGATAAAGCACTACTTCCTGATACCTTTCGGCCTGCCCTTCCTTGAGTATGTAGCGTTCATCCTGGTCATCGCTTCCATGGTCCAGTTCGTGGAGATGTTTCTGAAAAAGGCGGTTCCGCCCCTTTATCAGGCCCTGGGAATATACCTGCCGCTGATAACAACGAACTGCGCCATTCTGGGCATGGCCCTTTTCGCTTCCCTCAGGCAGTATGATTTCCTGGAAACCCTTGTGTTCGGCGTTGGCGCGGGTATAGGCTTCACGATAGCCCTCCTCATCATGGCTGGCATAAGGGAGGAGCTTGACCTCGCGGATGTGCCCAGGCCCCTGCGCGGCGCGGGAATAACCCTGATAATAGCGGGATTGCTTGCGCTCGCGTTCATGGGCTTCGCGGGAATGATGGGAGCTGGCTAGGGGCTAAATCCGGTTCGCTTAGCCCATCGTCAAAGCGAATTTTCAGGCCCTGACTACAAATAGCCAGAACTAGAACACAATGAACCAGCGCCGGACCGTCTTCGCGGGGTGAATTCGGAGCCATAAATCATCCGGCAGGTAGACCTTTGAGGTGCAATACTTGCAGGGAACCACCCTTTCTTTCCCGTCAATCTCAAGCGCGCCGCCGCACTTGGGACAGCTGAAGACAATAGGCTCAGACAGGACAACATCCGCGTCAGCATCCTCGCCGGGCAGCTCGGCGTCCACTATGGTCATATACTCTACATCGGTTATGGGAGCGGATTCCCCGGCCTCATCATCGTCAGACCTGGACTCGGTTATCTCCTTGAGATGTTTCCTGGTCTCATTCAGGAACCAGGCCGGCGCGTCCGCGACGCTTGCCCTGTAGTCGCACTTGGGGCATTTTGCCTCAGGGGCAACGAGGGGTTCGGGGAAATTCGTCTTGCACTTTGGGCACCAGAGCCTGAGCCTTCCGTAAAGGAGCTCCAGCTGAAATCCGCCGGTGAATATGATGGAGTTCCTGCCCTCGCCCTCCGCGAACTCGTGGTAGTCTTCCAGGACAGATGAGATGATTGACCCCCAGAGTTCATCAGAAAGATCTATGTCTGACTGGCAGGAATTGCAGTGGACCTTGAGAAGGGGGCCGTTCAGGAACAGCATACCCCCGCACTTTGGACAGCGTGTCTTGCACTCTACCGCGGCTGAATGGGATTCTGGCATTAGCAGATTATAATCCCCCCGCGCACGCCCTCCCAACTGTGGCCCGGAATAACCGCATCCCTGCGGGGGCCCAAAGACCCCCGCATACCCATTTGGGGATGGTTTTCCTCCGAAACAAAAGGTAAAACCTTATTCTGCGAAGAAACTGGGTTAAATCCCCTGTATAGAACGGATCTCAATCAATTTGAAAACCCCGCCCCCTGGATTTTATAATATCCTCGTGATAGTCCCGTTTTTGTTGTCGGCCGTATTCTCGCCTGGTCTCGTGTGGGCCAGTGGCGCGGATTCAATCCGTTGTTTCGTGGTCTCGGCCCTTCCGACCCCATCGCTCCTTTCCAGGGGAATAAGGGTGACCGGGGGCAGGTCGCCTTATTACACGGCCTGGGTTGATCCGGGCGCGCTGTCAGCCCTGAGGGATGATCCGGATATCTCATACCTGCAGGAGGCGAGACCGGTTTTCCCCCTCAACGACCTCGCGGCGCCCTGGTCAGCCAGCTATTTCATTGACCCGCCGGACACGATTGATTTCACTGCTTTTGCTCCGGATACCTTGGAGGTCATAGCCACATACGACCCTGCCGGGACCCTTGACCCACGGGTTGAGCTCTACGACGCGAGCTGGACATTGATCGCCTCTGACGATGATGGCGGCTGGGGAAGGGCATCCAGGCTTGAGACCAGGCTCCCGGCCCCTGGAGACTACCACCTGGTCATCATGCCCCAATCAGGCACAGGCGCGGCCAGGGTATATTTATTGTCAGGGGGAGCGTTGACCCTTCCGGATGCCTCCTATATCCACCTGGGGACAGGGGCGTGGGTCGTCCACTCCGATGGCTTCAGGGCCAGGGGGGTGGTGGCTGGCCTTGTTGATTCCGGCATTGATTGGGATCACCCGGATTTCGGCCCCTCGCCCGGAGAGACCAGGATAATCCGCATTTGGGATCAGACCCTTGTGCCGACAGGCGGCGAACAATCCCCGCCGGATTTCGGCTACGGCGTTGAATATGATTCTTCAGATGTGGTCTCCGGCTTACCCAGGACGATTGATGATATGGGCCACGGAACCCATGTCGCGGGGACAATGGCCGGGGACGGCTCGGCCACGAACGGCCTTGAACCTGATGGCAGATACGCCGGCCTCGCGCCGGACGCCTACATAATCTCGGTGAAAACAACCTGGCTTGATGCTGATGTGGTTGATGGTGTTGACTACATATTCAGGAGGGCATCTCAGTTCGGTTTGCCCTGTGTTGTGAACCTTTCTCTCGGCACTCACTACGGTCCCCACGATGGCACCGGGCCCTTTGAGGCCGCGATAGCCAACCTGACCGGTCCGGGCAGGATAGTGGTTGGCGCCGCGGGCAACTCCGGCGGGGACCCTCTGCATGCGAGGGTCGTGGTTTCCGGGACGGACAGCGTGTCCTTCCAGGCCCCTGGCTCCCTATATGAGGCCCTCTTTTTCCACACCGGAGGCGATGAATACAGGATGACATTCATCCCTCCCGCGACATCCTCCCTCCAGGACTGGGAATACAACCCCGGCTCAGGCGCGTGGGAAACAGCGGCAGGAGTGGACTACCGCTCAAACCTCACATGCTTCATCTCCAGCCCCGAGATTGACCTTTCTGGCACAACATCACCCGCGCTTATCCTGATACACTCTTTTGAAATGGGTTCTGGAGATGGCGCTGTGGTTGAGATCAGCGGGGACGGGGAGGTCTGGGAAAAGATTTTCCCCTCCGGTGGCTACGGTGGCTCAACCGGCTACGAGGCCGCTTTTGTTGGCAGTTCTGGCGGCTCAACCGAGGACACCTTTTCCCTCTCAGCATACGCTGGGCAAAGGGTTAGGCTCAGGTTCAGGGTATTCTCGGATGCCTCCGGGACTGCTGATGGCTGGAAGATTGATAGCCTCTTGGTTTCCGATGCTGGCGTTCCCGTTTTCTCCGAGGGGTTTTCCTCCGGGGACGGAGGTTTCTCTCCCGGCATAGTCAATTCCCTGGTCGTAAGGCCAGGCACATCGCCGGGCGCGTGGGTTGGCCCCGGCGCCTCGGAGGGCGGCGGCTACATCAGGGTTTCTTACAGCGGGGTTCCGTATCCGGGCAACGGGTGTCTCTTCGGAGAGTGGGTGATTGAGGGCCCCCTAAACCCGCCGGTCTACACCTGGAACCTGATCCTTGAGACGGAGGTCGGGGGTGGTGACGGCCAGTTTGACGCGTGGCGCTACGGGTATGGCGGCGCGTTCATCCGCGGAGCCACCCTGGGCGGAACCGTTATAGAGCCCGCGTGCAGTCCGAAGGTTCTCGCTGTTGGTGCGTATGGCGCGAGGACGGGCTGGGAGAGCTCCGAGGGAATTCACTACGACAGCTGGATATACCCGACCGTGCCCTTCATAAGGTCATGGTCAAGCAAGGGACCGACCAGGGACAACCGGATAAAGCCGGATCTCGCCGCGGCCGGAACCGTGATATCAACCGCCTCGGGTGATCTGGGCTGGGCCGGCTGGCAACTCAGCCTTGACGGCAGACACGCGATAATGTCCGGCACTAGCATGGCCGCCCCACAGGGCGCGGGCGCGGTTGCCCTTCTATTGCAGGCGCAACCCGGAATCGCCCCTGAGGAAGTCATCTCCCTTTTCAGAAACTGGGCGAACCGGGACACGATAACCGGCTTTGCCCCGGACACCATCTGGGGATGGGGAAGGCTTGCCCTGCCGGATACCGGGTTCCTGGCAACCAGGGAGAGTCCGGCCAGCGCATCGCCCCGGCCGTTCCTTCGCGCGGTTTCCAGTGTGGGCACAAGGCCCTGCTTATATTACTCTGTCCCGAGGGGGGATTTCTCCCTTGATCTCTACGATGTCGCGGGCAGGAAGGTGAGGACCCTGGCCGCGGGTAAAGGGCCCTCGGATGGCCTCGCGCCGCTCATGGGCCTCCCGAGCTCGCTATACATCGCTGTTCTCAGGGTTGATGGGGATATCGTGGACAGATCTAAGATGGTAATCTGCAAATGACCTTGCTGTGTTTGTATATAGTGTCTGGGACAGGCGATGCCTTCGCTTGGGGGACAAATCTAGATGATGAGGTGAGGGCCTCTGTTCTAGCTCCAACTGGACCAATTGGGACTGGCCGGTCCTATTCAACGAGTCCTGACGGACACATACTTTTCTGGGATTGGGATGGCAACCTAATTAACGCGCTCGCAACATACCTACTCCAAACAGACGAGCTCAACGACATAGCCCTGGAGGGGGACAGCCTCACATCCGTGGGCTTTACATTTGCCCTTGGAACTTCCGATGGGCTTATTGTGAGGACCGATCCGGTCGCTAATCCGGCATGGCTCGTGTCAGTGGGAGGACAGAATTCCGAGAACTTTGAAGCCCTATGTGAAGGATATATCTGTGGCACAACGAGGTCATGGGGGGCTGGAGAGGACGATGTTTTTCTGCTTAAGATGAACGGGGCTGATTTACAATGGGCATTGGCCATCGGCGGTTCCGGCTTTGATCGCGGATACGATGTTTTGAAGATCGGAGAGGACGCGATCGTGCTTGGCCTCACCGAAAGCTATGGAGAGAGCGGCCAGGTCCTCGTGATGCGTGTTGGTGAGGATGGGGCGTTAAAGTGGTGTAAGGTAGTAGGTGGCCAAGGTTATGATTTTGGCTTAAAGGCTGCGCTTTTTGAGAACAAAATAGTTGTAGCCGGAAAGGATGGCAGTTTCGGAGGCGGCATACTGCTCAGCGTGTTTGAGTCAGACGGCGCACTAGTGCAGTCAAGGCTCATACGGGCCACTGGCTACGAATACCCCCTTGGCCTCTCGGCCGGAGAGGGTGCCATCTATATATCCGGCAAGCATACGATTGGAGGCCCTGGGTTTCTTATAAAGACGAACACAGACGGTTCTGTCGTTTGGAGCAGATACATTGGGGGCACCGCCTCAGACGGCATAAGCTCGGTTTCGTTGACCCCGGATCAGATAATAGCCGCAGGATACACATCCTCTTACGGCTTCGGGAGAAGGGATTTCCTTCTCGCTTCGCTTGATCCGTGGGGATATAACTGCGCCGGCCGTGATGCGCAGTTTACCTCCACGGAGATAAGCTTACCCGTTAGGGATACTATACCATATTTCGCTTTCGTTGAACCCGGCGTAGCCTTTTTGCAAAATACTGTGAATCAAGTGTATCTGCCGAGCGAGATCGTTTGCGAAGGAGTGAGGATTGAGGAGGAACCCATTTCAAAGGGTATGGGTTCGGGCCTTTACGATTGCACGGGGCGCAGGTTGATTTCAGAGCCCAAAAGGCCAGGCATCTACTTTCGTTTCGGGCCAGAAGGTAAAATCAGGAGATTGGTTATCAGATGATCCTGCTGTGTTTGCTCTCCGAGAGCGTCGGCAACATCGGGGTTTCAGTGGGAGCTTGCTGGCCCTCGCCGGACTCCACGGTGATGCTCCGTTCCGGGACAGACGCGCTAGCCGGAGCTTCTTTGGATACCAGGATATTCTTGAACAATACCTTTTGGGAGACTCAATGGCTGGCTGGTTCCTGGGGCCTTTCCCTGGGCTTCAGGTATTTCAACTTCCAGGGCAGTTGGGGAAGGGGGGATTTTTACAACACGCCGGGAATGGCGCACTTCAGGTTCTTCAACCCGCAGGACAGGCTCAGGTTCGGCCTCGAGCTGGCCGGAGGCCTCTCTTACTCCTGGATCAGGTGGGACCCTCCCCTGAACGACACGGTTGGCACGATAAGGCCGCTTTCCTGGGCAGGGGAGGCTGGCGCTGTTGTCGCCTTGCGGCTCAGTGGCTATGTCTGGGTTGAGGCAGGGGCCTCCCTCTGGGCAACGACCGGCCCGGTTCCCGCGGAACTCTTTGAGCCAGGTGCACAGGGCACGAGGGACCTGGTGATAACGGGAAAGGCAGTGAGGATCAACCTACTCCTCGGAAACTGAGCCTTCCTTGTCCCAGGCCTCCACAGTTTCAATCTCCTCCTTTGTTAGACCGTAAAGCCTGTAGACTATTTGGTCTATAAGCGCGTCTGTGGATTCGCGTCTTAAGTATTTGTCCTTGTATTCGCGAGAATATCTCGCGTAGACCTCAAGAATGTCCGAGAGGCGCGGAGCCCTTTCCAGCGAGGCAATAACAAGATCCTTGAAGGCCTCTTTGTCATCCCATGCGAGCGCGTCCGTGAAGTTGACCCTTTGGGCATGGCTTCTCAGTCCCTCCAAATGGGAACAAATAGACCTGATGTCCCTCAGAGACCTCGCTTGCTTGCCCCTCTCCGCGTGCCCACGAAAAACCCCACAGCCCTCAAGGTCAGTGAGGAATCTTTCAGCTATCTCGTGCATTTTGTTGTTCAGGGAGATCATCTCCCTGGCCAGATGGGCCATGAGGTCGTGAACCACATCGGACTGGCCTTTTTTGAGGCAATCATCGGTGAATTTCAGGAGCGAGCTGGCTTCTCCGGTCTCGTAAAGCCCTTTCGCCTTCTCAAAAAGATTCTTTCGTGTCTTTGCCGGAGTCGTGAAGGAGACGCGAGGGATGGGAATGAAGGATGAGTAAAAAGAGTCCATTACCCTTGAAGTCTCTGTGGTCTGGCTAAAAAGAATTGTCTGAACGAAGAACGAGGGAACCGGAGAATTTATCACCGCGGCCAGGAAGTAGTATGAGTAACCGCTATCTTCGGGAAGGATTATGTTAACGAGCTTCTCCGTGGTCAAGAGCTTGCCGTCTGCATCCGGATAAGCAACAAGCCTCCTTCCTCTCATAACCTTGAGGAACACGCGAGGCCTCATGGTTTCGTTGGCCTCCTTTACCCACTTGGGGTTTGGTGAAATATCAATGTTGCGGAGCCGGGAAATGAAGTAACGCTTCACATCAGGAACCTTGTTGACGAATTTGATATTGCCCGCGGCAAGCAATTCCTTGTCCTTGTCAGAGATGTAGATCCCACGGAAGATGGATTTCACAATTCGTCTCAGATAGTAGCTATTTTTTATTATTTGCCTGATCGCTTTCTGCATTCGCGGTCCTACACCTCTGAAGATAATAACGTCCGCGATCTTCATAAGATCAAGAGGGACACTGCCGTTTTCCAGTATCTCTTTCTCAAAAACTGGTCTTCTCAACGGAACCGCAACTGCCAATTGTGTTTCGGATAGCTGCTCTGTGGAAAAACAGAGGACAATCTCCTCGTAGTTCACCTCTCTGAAGGCAATTCCCACATCCATTATACACCGAGGAAATGACCTACTCAGGAGAATGTTTCGGATCCTCCCCCATTCGTGGTAAAACGCTATACTCTTTGGAACTATCATGCCGAAGTTGCCTCCCTGTCTGGTCATACAGAGGGCAAGCTCAAGAAAATAGGCCGCGCTATCCGGCGTTCCATTTTCAAATCTAACTTGAATGAATTTCTTCTCGCTCTCGTCAATCCGGATACCATAGGGCGGATTCCCCATAACCGCGTCAAAGCCTGGGTTAGATTTTCGTCCCTCGGAAAAGAAGACCTCAGGAAATTCCAATTGCCAGTGGAAAAAGTGCCTGGCCGATGAAAGCTTCCGGCCGGTAGCACACGCGACCCTCGCGGCCGCGGAGGTCGGTTTCATTCCCGTGGGATTGCTTAACCAGGCCAGCAGGTCGGCCCAGGCCCGTTCGCGCCTGCTGTTTTTCCATTTGTTCATCCCCTTTTTCTTCTTGTTCTTGCTCATCCTCTCGTCAAAGAAGAAAGCGATCCACGCGTCCGCTACTTGTTTGAATGGCCTCAACTTTTCCAAGGCCTTCTCGTAAGTTCGCTCCTTCTCATGAACCTGTGCCGCTGTTTCCTCTGGTTCGGCCTCTATCTGGCTTATGAGGCTAAGAGGCCCGCTCAGGTTCTTCTTGAACACACTGTTGAATATCCCGCCGGCGTCCTTCTCCGGTTTGCCCTTTCTGGGAGGAGGTCCCCACAGATAATCAGGGTCAGCGCCTACCAGAGAGTTCCCGCACTTCAGGTGGTTTTCAAGAAACGAGAGCGGCTTGTCCGGCGCGGCCGTGTGAATCCAGAGCGCGAGCTTGGCCAGCTCCACCGCGAGTGGATTCAGATCAACCCCGTATATGCACCTGGTCACCACCTCTCTTCTTGCTTTCTCTAGGTCTTCCTCGGTATATTCATCTTCCCCTGCGCGGGCGCCGGCCAGGGCTTTTCCCAGGAAGTCCACGGCCTCAACCAGGAAGTGTCCGGAACCCATGGCCGGGTCAAGAACCTTGAGGGAAAGAATCTCCTCGGGCGTGGCATTTTCAACCAGGGGGCCGAGGGTGTTTTCAACTATGTATTTGACGATGTAGTCCGGAGTGTAATAACTGCCGGTCTCCTTGCGTTCTCCACTCGTAGGGGAAAGGCTGATCTTCCCCTGATTGTTAATGAGCCTGTGCTCAAGAAGTCCTTCGTAAATGGTGCCTAACTGCCTTATGGACAGAGGGGAATAGTCCACCCTTATCTTGCCATAGAGGCCATAATCATCCAGAGAGAGTTTCTTTAGAGCGTCAACCAAGTGCCAGTCGGACAGCTTCTTTTGCTCCAAAAACGGGTAAGCCTCGTCAGAGAAGAGCTTTCCGTTGTAGGCCTGAATTCCAAGGCTGGGACTACCCTTGTCTATGAGGTTAAAGATTGACCTCAGCCATTCCCAAAAACCCACAAATTCCTTCGCTAGGGTCTCAGGGCGGCGCTCCCTGAGGTGTTTTTCCACCATGTAGATGAGGCTATACGGCTCGTAATTTTCTTGGTCAACAGGTAGAAGGCTTTTTCCCCTTCTGGGTGATTCCGCATAAAAGAGGAACAGCAATCGGTAGAGAAGTATAAGGCTATGGTGATAGACCAGAGCCAAGTCCTCCTCGTTGTCCGGCGATAGATTGTTTTTCGCATAGTCAAAAAAGCCCTGTGATATGGTTTCCAGGGCCGAATAAACCCTCCTGGAAAGATCCTCTTCCAGGCTCGCGAGCTCCTCCTTTGTCCTCTCCATGAACCTGTCCAACCAGCAGAGGCCTTCTTGGTCAGGGATAAAGGCACCCCTGGAGAAGAAAAGGTAGAGTGGAGCCAGTTCCCTCAGAAGTTCCTGTTTATTTGCTTCTCGGCTGTAGATTCCTCCCTGGTCAGGATCGTAGGCCGCGAGAAGCGCCTCAAGGTTAAACTCAAGGTAATAGATGAGATGTGAACTGCTGGACCTGTGAAAAAGGCGCCACTGCCTGCCGTTGGTAAGAATCCCCCAGTTGACCCCGGAGCGAAGCAGGTATCCATCCAGCTGGTCAGCCGGTCTTCCTTCCAGGGAAGCTGACCATTTTTTGACCTCACCCAGAGCGCACGCGGCCTGAAAAAACCTGTGGTTTTCATCTGGATCGCTGGAGTTTTTAAGGGCCTCCACTGCCCGAAAATCTTTCTCGTCCTTAAAGAATACATAGTCAGGAACCTTTCTCGTGAAGTGGCTTCTTCTGATCCCGGGCCTGAAATCGTAGGTCTTGCCTAGCTCATAACCGAGCCTCTCAAAAACAGGTCTCAGGAAATGAACTTCAAGGTGCTCTTCGTCCTCGCGGAGAAGTCTGTCCCTTTGGGCCTTGTATTTTTCAAAGGCTACATCAAACAAGGCGAGTATAGCGTTGATATCAAAGAGTTCCTTTGGGTAATCCGCGAGTTTTTTTTCGAGTTCAGCATCAAATATCCTCTCCGGGAAAAGCCCCGTGTTTCTGAAGAATCTCTTGCTGACCTCGTTCACATTTAAAGTATAACCCGTGGGCTGAAGGGCCCTCAACTTTGATCCGACCCGCGTTCCCGTCTTAGAATTTGCGAAACAAGGAGAGACCGAGATGTTTCTTGAAGAGCTTTACAAGACCGATCCGGAGATCTTTGATGTAATTTACAGGGAGACCGCGCGCCAGCACGAGGGCCTGGAGCTAATCGCGTCCGAGAACTTCACATCCATGGCCGTGCTCGCGGCCCTGGGCTGTGTGATGACGAACAAATACGCGGAGGGCTACCCTGGCAAGCGCTACTACGGGGGTTGCCAGTTCGTTGATATAGCTGAGGAGCTCGCGCGCAAGCGCCTCGCTGAGCTATTCGGCGCTGACTGGGCGAATGTCCAGCCCCACTCCGGGACACAGGCGAACATGTCCGTTTATTTCGCGGTAATGAACCCCGGAGATACCCTGCTGTCAATGGAATTATCCCACGGCGGCCATTTGTCCCACGGCCACCCGGTCAACTTCACAGGTAAATGGTATAAAGTAGCGAGCTACCGGGTCAACCCTGATGACGAGCGCCTTCACATGGACGAGGTAAGGCGGGTCGCGCTTGAGACAAAACCAAAGGTCATTGTCTGTGGCTACTCAAACTACCCCAGGACCATAGACTTCAAGGCCTTCAGGGACATAGCGGATGAGGTCGGCGCGTATCTGCTCGCGGACATAGCGCACATCGCCGGACTCGTCGCTACAGGGAATCACCCCTCGCCCATCCCTTACGCTCACTTCGTTTCAACGACAACCCACAAGACCCTGAGGGGCCCAAGGGGCGGCGCGGTGATGGCGCAGAAGGATGTCGCGGAGATGTTGGACAAATCCGTTTTTCCTGGAATGCAGGGTGGGCCTCTCATGCATGTGATAGCCGCGAAGGCCGTGGCCTTCAAGGAAGCCATGTCCCCGGAGTTCAGCCAATACCAGGCACAGATAGTCCGTAACGCGAAAGCCCTCGCTGAGACCCTTATGTCCGAGGGGCTGAGGCTGGTCTCCGGCGGCACGGACAACCACCTGATGTCCGTGGACCTTAGGCCGCAAGGCCTTACCGGCAAGGAGGTTGAGGAATTTCTCGGCAAGGCCGAAATAACCGTCAACAAGAACACGATCCCCTATGATCCCCAGAAGCCCTGGATCACATCCGGAATCCGGATAGGGGTTCCTGCTGTGACCACCAGGGGCATGAAGGAGCCTGAGATGGCTGTGATAGGGAAACTGCTCGCCCGCGCCATCACCGCGAAGGGAGACCCGGCAGTGCTTGAGGAGGTCAGGAAAGGGGTCAGGGAGCTGACCGCGGCTTTCCCGCTTTACAAGGCCCTTCGGGAGAAGATGCTGGCGATAATGGGTTGATTTCCTCTCCATAACCAGCTCATTTGGGAACATTTTTCTCGCGTGGCAACGGGGCGTGCTGGTATCTCTTATTCGGGGACTGGGAGCTAAAATTATAGGCGTCCGGAAGGAGCCGCGATCCTCATCCATTCCCGGCCAGCAACGAGCAACGAGGAAAGAGAAACCATTATAATTTCTCCGTGCCTGACTTTCTTTTAGAAATAGGAACCGAGGAATTGCCCGCTGGCATCATAAGACAAGGTTATTCCCAGCTCAGGGAAAAGATTGAGCGATTGCTTTCGGGCAACGGGGTTGGCTTCCGTGAGGCAAGGGAATTCGGCACCCCAAGGAGACTTGCTGTCTTATTTCAAGGGGTTGATGAAAAAGGACAGGCGAGCGAGGAGGAGGTTCTGGGGCCTCCCGTTAAGGTGGCGTTTGACGATAAGGGTGATTTTACGAGGGCCGCGCTTGGTTTCGCGGAAAAGCTCGGGGCTGATCCATCGTGCCTGAAAAGGGTGAAAACCGAAAAGGGCGAATACCTCGCCGCTCTTGTTAAGAAAGGCGGAGCGGATACGAAAGCCCTCCTGGCCGAAAGCCTGCCCGGAATAATCAAAGGCCTTGAGTTCCCGAAGACGATGTCGTGGGGCAAGGCCACCAGGTTTCCCAGGCCGATCAGGTGGATTCTCGCTTTATGGGATGATGAGATCCTTGAGTTTGAGATGGATGGCCTTCGGTCCGGCAACAGAACCAGGGGCCACAGGTTGATCGCGCCGGAGGAGATTGAGATAAGAAAACCATCCGATTACGAGCCTGCTTTGAAAAAAGCCCATGTCGTCCCATCGTGGGAAGAACGCAAAGGATTGCTCTGGGAGAGGATAACTGGCCAGGCTCGGGCCCACGATCTCCTTGTAATATCGGATGAAGAGCTCCTTGAGGAGGTTACGGGCCTTGTTGAGAACGCGGAGGCTGTCACAGGCCGCTTTCCGGAGAAATACCTTGAGCTCCCTGACGAGATAATAATCCAGGCCATGAAGGCTCACCAGAGGTATTTCGCGGTAAGGGGGAATGATGGTAGGCTCGCGCCGGTCTTTGTAGCTGTGATAAACAACCTTTCGGATAAAGTCGGTTTAATAGCCCCAGGGCTTGAGGCTGTTCTGGTTGCCCGGCTTGAGGATGCGGCGTTCTATTTCCGGGAGGATACGAAAAAGCCCTTTGAATCCTACTCAGATGACCTCAAGAAGATGAAGTGGGGGCCGTGGACAGTCGGGGAGAGAGCAGAGCGAGTGAAGTCTCTCGCGCTGAAGATAGCCCCGGCCGTGAATGCCAGTCCGGATGTCGTTGGCCGGGCCGCGGAGCTATACCTTTGCGACCTGGCCACATCAATGATAAGGGATGGTAAGGAGTTCACCGCGCTTGAGGGAATAGTTGGCTCTTACTACGCCCTGAAGTCAGGCGAACCAGGAGAGGTCGCGCAGGCAATAAGGGATTCCCGTCTGCCGAGGTTCCCCGGCGATGCCCTTCCGGCCTCAAACAACGGCATCGCGCTCTCGCTGGCTGACAAGCTGGACACCCTGCTTGGCGCGCTTTCCACGGGCTACGAGCCAACCCCGACCAAAGACCCACTCGGCATAAGGAGGACCGTCTACGCGATCATTGAGCTCATATTGGAAACCGGTATTCATCTCAGCGCTCGCGATCTCCTCTCGCTGGCGAGCGAGCCGTTCGGGGGCAAGGGAAACGAGAAGGCCAGCACCCTGCTTTTCTCACGGCTTGAGAACTACCTTGAGGAAAAAGAGGGAATCCGATACGACATGGTTGATTCCGCTATCGGCTCAGGTTCTGATGATATCCTTGACATAGCCGAGAGGGCAAGGGCGCTCTGGCGCGCTTATTCCGAAGACGAGGAGACCTTCAGGGCAATAGCGGTTGGCCAGAAACGCGTTCTCAAGATACTTGAGGGCATGGGGGAGCTTATGGCCCCTGATCCAGACCTGTTTGAGAAGCCTGAGGAACAAGAGCTTTTCGCCGCGGCGAACCGGACAGCCGGGCCCCTATCAGAGGCCCTTTCGGCCAGGGATTATCCCTGTGTCCTTACCGCACTGGTTTCCCTCAAGCCAAGGATAGACGCGTTTTTTGACAATGTCTTCGTCATGGTTGATGACGAGCGCGTCCGAAAGAACAGGCTCGCTCTCCTAGCCATGGTGAGGGATCTTTTCCTTTCCTACGGCGATCTCTCAAAGATAGTGGTGGAAGGTAGTTGACGCGCTGGAGCAATCTCGCCACACCGATCGTTTTCGCGCTCGTTTTCGTCGCGGGGTTGATCGCGGGTCTGCCCGGGCCACGGGGCCGATGGTTGGAACCACCCGACTCGTCATGAGCATGGGCCCAGCGGGAGATGACAGAACGAGCCTGCCGGTCTTTGTTTTCGCCTCTGTCCTGGCCCAGGGGGGATGGATCAGTATCAAGGGTTGGCTCAGAACAAGCCTGGTTGCCCGTAATCAGGGGCATAATCTATAATTTAACCGTGATGGACGACAAGCGAGTCCTGACCGCGTGTATCTGGTGCGGAACCGGATGTTTGTTTTACCTCAGGGTTCGCGATGGCAGGATTGTTGGCGTTGCCCCGAGCTACTCTCACCCCATATCAAGTGGAAGACTGTGCGCCAAAGGCTGGAGGAGCTACGAGTTTGCTTCTCATCCGGACAGGCTCAAAAAACCCTTGATAAGGGAGGGCGACGGTTTCAGGGAGGCAAGCTGGGACGAGGCCCTTGACCTCGTCGCGGCAAGGCTCCTTGAGATAAAGAAAAAATACGGGCCGGAGGCCATCCAGGTTCTCGGTTCTGCCAAGTGCCCTAACGAGGACAATTATCTGCTTCAACGCTGGGCGCGGGCCTGCCTGGAAACGGACAACATTGATCACTGCGCGAGACTGTGCCACGCGTCAACCGTGGCCGGCCTGGCAAGGTCATTCGGCTCAGGTGCCATGACCCAGTCCATTTCCGAGATTGAAAACGCTGATCTCATATTCATAACAGGATCAAATACGGCCGAACAGCACCCGGTCATCGCGTCGCACATGATGAGGGCGATAAATCGCGGAGCGAGGCTTCTCGTCATAGACCCGCGAAAGACCCCTATGGCGCGCATAGCGGACATTTACCTTTCGCACAGGCCAGGCACTGATATAGCGTGGATAAACGCCTTTATAAATGTAATAGTCAGCGAAAACCTTCACGACCAGCGATTCATTGACGAGCACACCGAGGGCTTCTCCGAGATGTGGGAGGTCGCGAGGAAATACACCCCTGAGGTGGCCGAGAGAATAACCGGTATCCCCGCGGATCGTATAGCGGATGCCGCGAGGCTATACGCTAAATCCGGAAGACCCATGATATTCTACTCAATGGGCATAACACAGCACATAACCGGAACCGAGAATGTTATGTCCTTAGCCAACCTGGTCATGGTTGCCGGAAAGATAGGGAGGCCATCCACTGGATTGTGCCCGCTCCGAGGACAAAACAATGTTCAGGGATCGTGCGATGTCGGGGTCCTACCGGGGACACTACCGGGTTATCAGCCGAACTCGGATGATGAGATTCTAAAAAAATTTGAAGCCCTCTGGGGCGCGAGGCCGCCATCCTGGAAGGGAATAACCAGCACTCAGGGCCCAGACGCGATACTCGGCGGCAGGATAAAAGCCCTCTATTCAATGGGAGAGAACATCTTCGCGTCTCACCCGGATATGGCCCATATGGGCGAGGCGCTGAGGCAGGCCGAATTCCTCGTTGTCCAGGACATATTCATGACCGAGACCGCCCGTTTTGCCCATGTGGTTCTTCCTTCTACCGCGTGGCCTGAAAAAGAGGGGACATTCGTCTCAACTGACCGGACCGTTCAGCGGGTCAGGAAGGCTGTTGACCCTCCAGGGGAAGCCATGGACGACTGGCGGATAATCCAGGAACTCTCAAAGAGGATGGGCTACCAGATGGAATTTGAAGGTCCAGCGGAGATATTTTCCGAAATGACAAAGGCCATGCCCATATATGCTGGCATGTCATACGAGCGCCTTGAGCAGGCTGGCCTGCAGTGGCCGTGCCCCGCTCCGGACCATCCCGGAACACCCTATCTCCACAAGGATGGCTTTTTCAGGAGACCGGGGGGCAAAGGGAAATTCCATCCGACCGAGCACATAGAACCCCCGGAACTGCCCGATTCCGAATATCCTTTCTACCTGTCAACCGGCAGGGTGGCGTTTCACTGGCATACCAGGTCAATGACCGGCAGGATAAGCATTCTTGAGAGGGAGTATCCGGTTTCCCTGGTTGATGTCAACCCCGATGATGCCAAGGCCCTCGGCATAAGGTCAGGAGACAGGATCAGGGTTACATCCCGCCGTGGTTCTGTGGTCTGCACCGCGCGAGTAACGGATGAGGTTCCTCCGGGGCTGGTTTTCGCCACATTCCACTATTCCGAGGCATCCGCTAACCTCCTGACCGTGAACGCGCTGGACCCAACCGCGCTCATCCCCGAGCTCAAGGTCTCGGCAGTGCGACTGGAGAAGGAATCATGATAAAGAGGCTCTCGTGGGCAGATCTGGTGTCAGTGCTTGAGGCACTGCAAAGAGAGGGATACGAGGTTCTGTCTCCCAGACTCAACCAGTTCGGCGATTGGCTTCCGGAGCCGGGGATTCCGGATGCACCTCCGGACGGCTTCTTGAACTATTTCTTCCCGTTTCTTAAGGAGGCGGTTTTCCCGACGGAGGAACCGCTGTTCTTCCGTTATGGGGATGTGTTCCTCCCGTATGAGGCGGATAATCGCAGGATAGCATTTTTCGCCGCGAGGCCCTGTGACGCAACGGCCCTTGCCTACACGGATCACTTTTTCATGGGGAGGTTTTTCCCGGATTCAAGATACAGGGCGAGGCGAAGGAACCTGGTGGTTATAGTGATGGCATGTCAGATTCCCTGTCCGGCATCGTTCTGCGCGGCCGCTAACGCGGGGCCCTGGGCCAGGAAGGGTTTTGACATACAGGTCTATCCGGATGGTCAGGCCTGGCTTGCTGAGGCCAGAACATCCGCGGGCCGTGAGCTCCTCTCGCCATACGAAGACGCCGGAAGGGACGATCTGATAAGGGCAAGACGGGAAAGTGAAAGAGCGTTCCCAGAAGAGAAGCAATTGCCCAGGCATCAAGTAAAGGACAAGGAGCTCAACGAATGGCTCGGCGCCAGATGTTTCAGGTGCGGCGCGTGCGTTTGGCTCTGTCCGACCTGCACCTGCTACAATCAGTCCCGGTTTGAGAAAGAGGGGGTGAAGAGGGAACAGGATCCCTGCCTTTTTGAGGGATACCACAGGTTGGCCGGCGGCGCTTCCCTGAGACCGAACCAGGCGGAAAGGATGGATTTCAGGTATGAGTGCAAGTTCGGTGTCGGCATGTGTGTTGGTTGTGGCAGGTGTTCTCTGGGTTGTGTGGGATACGCGGCTATGGAGGCTTACTTTGAGCGTAAGGGATCACGAACTACCTGAGCCGGCGAGGATTATCCGGATGAGGGACGATGCCCCTGGTATCAGGAGCTTTGACCTTTCCTTTTCTGGTTGGCACGAGGTGAAGCCAGGACAGATGGTAAAACTTCATGTTCCTGAGCACTGGGAGATCCCCATATCTGTTTCGGGCCTTGAGGAGGATCACATAACCCTGACAATAGCAAAGGTTGGGGTCGCGACCAACGCGCTATTCAGGTTGTCCGTGGGGGACATCCTCGGTCTCAGGGGGCCTTTCGGAAGGCCATGGCCAATGCAAATCCTTTGGGGGAGCAGGGTTATGGTGGTTGCTGGCGGGGTTGGCCTCGCGCCGACCCGGTTGCTCGTCCACGAGCTTTCTGGCCCTGACTTAACCCTTCTATACGGTGCGCGGAACCCCGCCCTTTTACTTTTCAAGGACGAATATGATATTCTGAGGGATAGGGGTGTTGATCTCAGGCTTACAGTTGACTCATGCGACGAGGCCTGGGAAGGAAATGTCGGAGTTGTCACGACCCTTCTCAGCGAGGATATGGTCAGATCCCATGATTACGCTGTTGTCGCTGGTCCTCCTGTAATGATGTATTTTACCACCAAGACCCTCATGGAAATGGGCATGTCACCCGAAAGGATATTCGTGACCCTTGAGAACCACATGAAGTGCGGGATCGGCCTTTGCGGCCATTGCAGGATAGGGGACAAGTATATATGCGCTGACGGCCCCGTGTTCAGTTTAGATGAGGTCCACGCGCTAGAAAAACGGTCAGCCGGTGAAGTCTGGTAGGCCATAGGGTTAAGTTGGATGTGCGGTGATTATTGAGATACGATCTGCCCCTCCACTAACCCGTCTCTGATTTTAACTATCCTGTCCGCCCTTCTGGCTATTTCCGGGTCGTGGGTCACAACTATTATGGTTTTGCCGGCCCTGTTGAGTTCCCTGAACAGGTCCATTATCTCTGCTCCGGCCTTTGAGTCCAGGTTACCGGTTGGCTCGTCAGCGAACACTATCTCCGGGTCGTTGGCCAGCGCCCTCCCGATGGCAACGCGCTGGCGCTCGCCGCCTGAGAGCTCCGATGGATTGTGTTTCAACCTGTCGGCAAGGCCCATTCTCGCGAGTATTTCGGCGGCCCTCTTCCTCCTCTTCGCGAGTGGCACGCCAGTATAAACCATGGGCAAAGCGACATTGTCCAGCGCGCTTATCCGGGGAAGGAGGTAGAAATTCTGGAAAACGAAGCCTATCTTGGTTCTCCTGATTGCGGCCAGCTCCTGCTCGCTGAGCCCGTGGACCTCCTGGCCATCCAGGATGTATGTCCCGGATGTTGGTGATTCAAGGCACCCCAGGATGTGCATCAGAGTGCTCTTGCCCGAACCTGATGGCCCCATTATGGAGACATATTCTCCTCGCTCCACCGCCAGTTCAATGCCCCTGAGGACATGCAGTTCTACCTTCCCAAGCATGAATACCTTGTGGATGTTCCTGGCGTCTATAAGGGGCATGTGAATAAATTATAAACCCTGACCCCTATCGGCTTCAAATCGCACGCCCAGGAGGCCGCGCGTTATAATCTGAGGCTGTGAAAAACCCCGCTCGCCCGGGCCGACTCGCGCGCGAGATAGCCCGCGTCCTCTCCGAAACCTTGCTCTATGAGGCAAAGGACGAGGCCCTGTCTGTTGTGACCATCCTCAGGGTTGAGCTATCCGGCAACGGGCAGGAAGCGCTGGTTTATTACTCAGCGAACCAGGAGTGGGAAAGGGCCGCGCTCGCACTTGAGAGGGCCAGGGGATTCCTGCGGACAAGGCTGGCCCAGGAAATAAGGCTCAGGTGGGTTCCAAGGCTGACCTTCGTGCCGGAGGAGTCATGATCGGTTTTTTGAAAGACCTTCGGAATTGCTTGATCGGGTTCTCCGGTCTGTGGTTTCTGCCTTTTCCTGTGGCAACCTGCCGCGCATCTTTGCGGCGGATTGTGCTGTTTGAAAGCCACAGCTGGACGGGATAATTTTTATGGAAGGATTTCTGAACCTGAACAAGCCTCGCGGGCCATCCTCGTTCCAGGTGGTTGATTCCGTGAGAAAAACTCTCGGAACGAAGAAGGCCGGTCACGCGGGAACCCTTGACCCCCACGCTACTGGCGTCCTGGTGGTGGGTCTGGGCAGGGCAACCAGGCTCATCCCTTTTGTCTCTGACCTTGAAAAGGAATACATCGCCACCATCAGGCTAGGGTTATCCACTGACACCCTTGACGAAGAGGGCGAGATACTCGCCAGGAAGGAGGTGCCCGAACTTACCAGCGAGGAGATCAAAGAGGCACTTTCTGAGTTCATTGGCGAGATAGAGCAGGTCCCGCCCCCGTTTTCCGCGGTCAGGATTGAGGGCGAGAGACTTTACGATCTTGCCAGGGAAGGCATAAGGGTTCACACGAGACCGAAGAGGGTTTTTGTTCACGAACTGGAGCTCCTGGATGCCGAAGGGGACAGACTCGTCATAAGGTCCCTGGTCTCAAAGGGAACATACATAAGGGCCCTCGCGCGCGACCTGGCGGAGAGGCTCGGAACACTCGGCATAGTTGAAAATCTCGTGAGAACGAGGGTGGGCCATTTCACCATAGAGAACGCGGTATCCCCGGACGACCCGGCCCTCGCCAAGGCTGTTCTTCCCCCGGACCACGGCCTCGCGCATTTTCCCCCCGTTCACCTCACCCCTGCCGGCGCAGGTGTTTTCAAAAAAGGAAACAGGGTTTCCTCCGCTGGCATAAAGGAGCGCCCGTCAAGGGTAAAGTCGTTTGAGCATGTAAGGGTCTACGGCCCTGATGGGGATTTCATCGGCGTTGGCTCGTGGCTACCCGCTGGGGTTCAGCCGAGGAGGATATACTAGTGATCAGTTGTCAGTTTTCATCTATCAGTCAAAAACGAGACCACGCAGGCCTGTCCCTGACGAGCAAGGACTACAGCTCAGAACCAGAAGTCCGCGATTCACGATCATGGAAGTCCTGAGATATCCCGGACAGGAAATAATGATGCCCTCGTGCGTCACCCTGGGCAACTTTGACGGCGTCCACCTCGGCCACAGGGTTCTCATAGACGAGTGCATCCAGTTCGCCAGGAGGCACGGGCTTGTCTCCGCGGTCATGAGCTTTGAGCGCCATACCAACAGAGAAAAACTGCTTTCCACCGTAGAGGAAAAGCAAGAGCTCATAGCCGCGCTCGGGCCGGACAGGCTCGTGTTCCTTGACTACGATGAGGTAAGGGACTGGATACCCCGCAGATTCCTTGATTTCCTCCGGGACGAGGTGGGCGCGAAACACCTGGTTGCCGGCCCGGATCACCGCTTCGGCAGATACGGCGCCGGTTCCCCCGGCATGATCCTTGAGGATGTGGAGCGCTGGGAGATGGGTCTCACGGTGCTTCCGCCCCTCAGGTTCCGAGGCGTTTTCGTGAAGAGCGGCTTTGTCCGAGGTTTAGTGAGGTCTGGCGCTGTTGAGGAGGCCGCTTATTACCTTGGTTACCATTACCCGGTCCAGGGGAAGGTCATTGAGGGAAGAGGCATAGGCTCTGACATCGGTTTCCCAACAGCGAATCTCCTCCCGCCAAAAGAAAAGCTCCTGCCCGCTGACGGGGTCTACGCTGTCCTCGCAAACGAGATGCCCGCGGTCTGCCACATTGGTCCCCGTTTCCCGGACAGGGATTTCGGCTTTGAGGTTCACATCATTGATTTCGTGGGCGACATAACCGGCCAGGTTCTCAGAGTGGTTTTCCACAAGCGCCTGAGGGATACCATGGAGTTCAGAGACTCCGAGGAACTCCGAGATCACATTGCCGCGGATGTCGCCCGGGCGAGAGAATATTTCGGCCAGGCCTGAAGCAAACCCTCGTCAAGCGCGCCCTTCTGAGATCCCAGGGAAATTGGGGCCCGCGCGGGGCCTTGACAGGCCACCCCAAATCGGTTATAATATTTTTACTAAAAAGGAGCTATTCAATGAAAAAGATGTTCTGGGTTTTGAAGATTACATTGGCCGCTGTGCTGGGCGTGGGGTTACTCCATGCGCAGGAGTGGAACTGGGCCAGGGCCTATGGTTCCGGTAACACGGACCAGGGCATGGCAATGATCCAGACGCCAGATAGCGGTTTCCTCGTCGCAGGCATGACCAGGAGCGGCGCTGGCCAGAACGACGCGTTTGTTATGAAGCTTGATCTGATCGGAATGCCGGTGTGGTCAAGGGCCTACGGCGGTAATTCCGATGACGACGCGCGCGATCTCATAAGGAGTTCTGACGGCAACTACATTTTCGCTGGAATGACAAAAAGCATGGGCCTCGGGCAGTCCGACGCGTTCGTCTGCAAGATCACCCCCGCCGGGACTGTTATCTGGGCATCCGCCATAGGGACCGCTACCCTTAACGAGGCCGCGAACGCGATCTACGAGTGCTCTGATGGCTCAATGATCATCGCGGGAACCCAGGTGGTCGCGGCCAGGAACGAGATAATGGTGGCAAAACTGAACCCCACTGGCGGCCTCCTTTGGATGAGAGTCCTGCAGGGCGCGAGCAACGATGAGGCCACCGCTATTGTCCAGGCATCTGATGGCAACTACATCGTGACCGGATTCACCAACAGCTGGGGTTCAGGCTTTGACGACGCTTTTATCCTCAAGTTTGACCAGAACGGCAACCTCCTGTGGATAAGGGTCTTCGGCGGGGCCCTGCCGGACAGGGGATACGCTTTAGCCAACCTGGCTGATGGCGGTTTCGTGGTTGGCGGCATGGTTGAGAGTTGGGGCAACGGTTCCAGGGACTTCATGATAACGAGCTTTGATGTGAACGGCAACTGGCGGTGGTCAAACGCTGTTGGCGCGGGCCAATATGATGAGGCATACGGCATAGACCAGCTGAATGATGGCGGCTACGCGCTGGTCGGTAAATCCCAGAGCTTCGGTTCTGCCTGGTATGCCTTCATAACCCGCCTGGACGCCGGGGCAAACCTGATGTGGGCGAGTGTCCTGGGTGGCGCAAACTATGAGCAGGCCAACGCGGTGGCCAGGACGCTTGATGGCGGATACTGCCTGGCAGGACAGACCAACACCTGGGGTTTCGGCGGCGATGACATATTGGCCGCCAAGTTCGTAACCTCTGGCCAGAACTGCGCTGGAAACATTGTCCCGGCAGGAGTCATTCCCTTCACACCCAACATCACCGATATCAATCCAACCGTTTCAAATACTGGCGCGTGGCAGAACATAAACCCGGTGGTCACCATAATAAACCTGAACGAGTTTGAGATTTGCGCGCTCTACGAGGAAGTGGACGAGGAAGAGGCTTACACGGACCGCAGGCTTGAGTTCACTGGCAGGCAGTTGGTCTTCTGGCTAACAGGGACATGTCCGGTCACCCTTTCCATATACGACCCGGCCGGGCGCGTCGTTATGAGGCCGCTTGATGCCGCTTTGCTCGGCCCGGGAAGACATTGTCTGGCCCTGGATGACCTGGCCCCCGGGGTTTATTTCGCACGGCTGATCTTGGGGGACGGGGTTTTCACCTGCAGGCTCGTCACGAGATAGCTTCTGGCCGGAAACGGCCGGATCCTGCACCATTAAAAGGTGGTGTGAGACGCTGTAATTAAGTCAGAACAAGATTTTGATCAACTCACAACGGCTGAAACCCTTGCGGGACAGGCATTTTTTGTTATTTAAATTACTTAAATCCTTGCGGCGCATGGACTTCGCTTATACTTGACATGGGTATTGCCGGGATACTATTATTTGCTCCTTACCATTTTGGGAGGCCTGGGAGGCAAATCGGATGGTCAAAGAGAAGGCAAGGATAGAGGTTGAAATGAGGTATGTGCTTGAGCAGGTGGCTGAAGAGGTTCCGGGTTTCCTCTATACGGCCGTGGTTGATATGGAGATGGCCGGCCTGGTCTATGAGCTCGCTTCTCCGGACATGAGCGTTGATGGCGCCAGGGCCGCGAGTCTCTGCACGGACCTGGTCCGCTCGCACATGAGGAACCTGGATTGTCTGGGAGGAGACGATGTCATTGGCCACACCACTGACATCTTCATAGCCACCGACAAGTATAACATCATACTCCGCCCCCTGCCAGAGGTAATGTGCTGTCATATCCTTTTCATAAACAAGAACGGCTCCCTGGGTTCCGCCAGGGCCGCGGTCCAGAAATACTCTGACAGCATCGCCAGAACGCTGAGGGGCTAAAACACAGGAGAGGGTTGCCTCCGCGGTGAGGACAACCGGGGGCGATGGCCTCGTTATATTAAGTCAGTTGGATTGAATATTGTCTATCTCGTTTGCCACCTAGAACCTTATACGATACTGGAATCCCACGCCCACACCAGCTTCATCTTTTTCCCCATACATGGCGACCCTTGGCCTGAAGAAATACTTCACCTGGAAATACTGGGATTCCAGATTCTCCAGGTCAGTGCTATACTTGACATAGAGGTTCCTGGTCAGATACCACCCTATGGTGAACTGCGGCGTGCCGCCGAATGTCCCTGTCCTGACCTCCAGCTCCTGCAATCTCACCTTTTTCCTGAGCTCCCTTGAGAGCAATCCCTCCGCCAGGTTGACCGCCCTCTCGCCCATCATGCTATATTCGGGTGCACCACCCGTCGTGCCTATTGTCAAGAGGGAAATGATGTCACCGGTGGGCATGGGCGGTTCCGAGGTCAGGGTTATCTCTGGCTTGCTCAGGGTGCCTCCGAGTAGCAGATATACGGAAGTGTCCGGAGCCACCTGATTAACCGCTTTTACTGACATCTCCGGGTCAATTATGGTCTGCCGGGTCATACGCAGGTTCCCCTCAAGGACTTCAAATGTCCTGTCAAAGAAATAAAGGTATCCAGAAATAACCGCCACATCGCCGGTTATTGTCATTGAGGCCCCGGATTCCTTCTCAAGGATTATGTCCGCGGAGAATTCCAGATCAACCAGCTCGTTCACGAAGTAGGCCTTCCTGTCCGCGTGTAGCCTTATGTCGTATTTCAGTGTGTTTGGCCTCTCCGGAGGCCTGGGCGCAGGCTTTCTTCCCAGGGGCGCGTAGAAAAACGCCTCGTCCACAGCGAGGTCGCCGCTGACCCGCGGCCTCCTGAGCGTCCCTTCAACCTCAAGCCCTCCGGTGACCTTTGCCTCCATGAAGGGATCCGGGTATATGGGGAACTGGATCAGATAGACATCCAGAGCCATCGGCACCTCGCCCTCGCGATACCACAGTGTCCCCCGCGCCTCAACCCTTCCTCCCTCTGCTTCTGCCTTGAGGCTGTGAACCGAGAGCGCATCCCCCTGGAAGGATATCTGCGCCTCCACGCCGGAGAGGGCCGTTCCTGTTGGCACCACGACGCCCCTTGGAGCGGAGAACTCCACCTTTCCGGAGAGATACGGGTTTCCTATTTTGTTGTATATCTGGATCCGGCCGGAGGCCCGGGTCTCCTCAAAAGCGACGAACTTCTCAAAAAGCCCAAGTATTGGGGTCATGCCCCCGGATACCCCAATAACGCCGGATATCGCGTCGCCGGTATCTACTTTGAGGGTGAATGGAATGAGGGAGAACCTTACCCTGAACCTGAGGCTCATCCACAGGGTGTCGTCCTGCGCTATCAGGGTCAATGAGTCCAGGCTGAATGTGTCGCCCGAGAAGCTTGCCTCGCCGTAGCCGGCATCAGCCCTCAGGAATGTCCACTCCATATCCCTTGCCATTATTGTTATATTGCCTATCCTTGGTTTTTGCAGGGTTCCGCCCAGTGTGGTGTAGAGCGAGACCACCCCCTCTATGGTGTCCTTTAGCGCGAACGACGAGGATAGAACGCGCATGTCAGCGGAATCCACTGCCAGGGCAAGCGAAACCGAATCACCCCTTATCCACCCCCCCATTGAAACCAGGCCGAAGAAAACCTCGCCCCTGGGTAGCGAGAAAGAGACCTCATCCTCCCGCCACTTGACCACCAGGCCGTTTCCTTTCATCGCGCCCAGGCCCCTTATGTTCATCTCCAGGCGGGAGGCTTCCAGCCTCCCGGCGTCATCCGAAATGCTCAGGGTTCCCTCGGAGGAGAGCCAGGCGTCGCGAGTCCTGCCGAAAATGGTATAGCCGCCCTGTCCACCCCTCATGGCGCCCTCAAGCCGGAGGCTATCTACCATTAAATCCCCCCTGGACAAGCCCTTTGCCACGAGCCAGCCCTCAAAGGTGTCCGGCGTGGCCTGGACGCTCAGTTCCGCCCACCCAAGGGCGATTTCCTTCCATTCACAGTCCTGGAATTCCATCTGGCCGCTGAAAAGAATCCTCTTTCTTTCTCTTTTCAGGCTACCCGAACCCCGCGCCAGGCCGTGCACATCCTTTGACAGCAATTCCAGCCTTATAGCCTCAAGCGAAAAAGCCAGGTCAAGGTTTCCGCTCAGGTCTGCCCAACCGGATATTGTCCCGGTGATTGAGGGTCCGGAAACCAGGATGCCAGGGCTAACGAATCTCTTCCATTCTCTTATGTCCACCGGGCCAGAGAGATGGCCAACAGCGTATTCCCTGTATGATATGGTATCTATGTCCAGGACAAGCGAGGCGTGTTTGACGCCCTCTCCCTCGCCGTTCACCTCGCCAGCGAAGAAGATTCCCGGGACAGGCAGATAAAGGCCCTGCGGCGCGGAGAGCTGGGCAGTCCAGGCAAGACTGCTGTCCGTTCGGAGTGAGCCCTTGAAGTGAACGGGGTTCTCCCTGAAGTAGAACACCCCCCTGGTGATCGTGATGAGGGAATCCTGGCCAAAATCAATTCTGGCGCGCAGTTCTTCCGCCATCAGGGTATCATAGCTGAGGCGGGTAGCGTGAACATCAATGTATTGCTTCTCGTGGAAGATGTTTATCTTCACTGAATCCACCGAGACGCCAACCGGGGCCTCAGCCCTTGCCACCCATATGTTCACGACCTCCTTGGATGGCAGGACCATTACCCGGCCTCCCTCAAGCGTGTAGCGGCCTTCCTCTTTCCCGTTGATGTCGGTTATGCTGACGCCGTCCGCGTGTATCTTCACGGTCAGCGAAACGCTGTCTGGATTCGTGTATGGCGATGTTCCTCCGATCACGGAGCCAGAAAACCTCATCGTGTCCGGCCTGGAAAGGGCCTGCGCGCTTATCTCACTTGCCGTGTAGGTGACCCCTGCGACCGAGACCGTCGCGTCCTTTATACACCCGCGCTCTATCACGAAAGCGGGGTAATTCACCGGTTTCCCCCCCTCTGGACCTGGCTGAGGCTCTTCTTTGGCGGCAATTCCGGAGACCAGGGAGTCAACATCCAGCATTACCCCTTTTGCATCCAGTGCCCTTATCCTCCTGTCCTTTATAAGGGTTATCGGGTCAAACCTGACCTCAATCTCGTCAATCTTGAGCGCGGGCCGGGCATCCAGGCCAGTTATCCTTAGATAACCCAGGGGATTCAAAACATAGGTGTCGTATGTTACTGGCCGGCAGAGGGCCGCGGATACCGAATCCAGGACCTTCTTCTTGATGAACACATAGAGGAAGACGCCGCCCCCATAAAGGATCAAAAACAGAACGCCCAGGGATACCCCGGTATAGATGAGGGCGGTGAAGCCGCGCCTTCGCTTTTTCAAATCAGTCTCCTCAGGTCACAGATCATAATTGAGACTGACCATCGGTTGCAAATGTTCCCCGTATTCGTGACCCATAAGGCCAGAGAATCCCCGACGCTTTGTCATGACAGGGAGTTTTTAACAAGGACCGAGTATCAGGCCTTGGTTATTGTCCTCAGGCACTTTGTGCAGACCTTCACCCTTCTCTTTTTGCCTTCAATTATCGCGGTGACCTTGTGCAGGTTGGGCTTCCATTTTCTCTTTGAGAGGTGGTGAGAGTGGCTTACCCTGTTGCCGCTCATCACCCCTTTTCCGCATATGTCACAAACCTGGGCCATGTTGAAATTATAGAGCATACCGCTAGGCCGGGGCAAGGACAATTCCGGGTAGCCCAAGGCCCCCGCGCCCTGGGCCTTATCGTATCGCGACCCTCGCCCTCTCCATCCCGGCCACCACGAAATAGACCCCCGGCCTCAGCGGGCTTATCAGGGCCTTGCCTTTTATTTCTTTGCTGAGAACCAGGCGGCCCGCGGGGTCATAGATCTGAGCTGGCCCCTCATATCCGGTTATCCAGAAGCCTCCGGCCGCGGGAAGGAGCGTCAGCTTTTTCTCAGGTTTAGCCAACCCCTCCTCCACATCCAGGGGCGTAAGGATGAGCTCCATGACCCAGTTGTAGTTGAGGCCTGCATAGATGGAAAGTTCTACCCAATATCCTTCACCAACGAGACGTAGCCAATCTCCCCATGGTTGAATCGCTGGCCCTGCGTCAACGGACCCGGGATGCTGCCCTGTTTGGTATGGCTGGGAGCTCCAGAGCCAGATGGTATCTCCTTTGTGGAGGGTTATAGTATCACCAAAAAAGACCTCGCAGAAGGCCGGAGAGTCCACGGCATAAAAACTCCCTGAATCGAGGATAGTATTCGGACTATCGTGGTCTCCCAGGCAAAGCCTCAGGGTGCCAGAATCATTCATGGGTTCCCAGATCTGGACCTTCCCGGAGTGGACTACCCTCCCGTCAAGCAGGGAGTCTATCGGGAAGACGGCAGCCCATTCTAACACCGTCCCCGTGCCCCAACTTATACCTGTATACCCCGCGGTTGTGGTGTCATACCATCTCAGAGTATCCCCGTTTGACTGAGCTAAAAGGATAAGGGTTAAAACGATCATTTCCTCACCTCCCTATGATGATCTTTTCGGTTAAGGCTTTGTTCTCGGTTTCCAGCCTCAGGAAATATGTCCCGGCAGAGAGTTGAGTAACCGGAACGCTAAGCTCGTAAAAGCCAGCCTCCTTTTCCTCGGAGAAGACCGTCTTTACGGCCCGGCCTGAGACATCATAGATCTTCAGAGAAACAAAACCCTCGTCCTTCAAGGGAATACCGAACAGGAGCTTGATCTCGTTCCTGGCCGGATTCCCTGAGGTCATGTCCATGAAGAGCTCCTGAGGTAACAAGGGAGCCTCTGAGGCCAATCCTGCTTTGTCCTCGGTCACGGTTATCGTGGCCTGGGAGAATTTATAGTTGTGCTTGGTTGTAGTCGCGTAGACATAGCCTGTGGATGTAGCCTCGGCATCCTCAAAGAGGAACTGACCGTTGGCGTTGGTTGAGCCTATCAGATAAACGCCACAGCCATAAAGGGTCACGGTGGCCCCGGAGAGATAAACCCAGGAGCTCCCGTTCCAGTAGCGGGCAGTGACGAGCACATCCGTGGGCAAATCCTTCACGATAGAATTGGGCGAGGCGGTGGTCCTGGTGCCCTTGGGCACATCTGAGTAGGCGTCGGTTAGAGGGGAACCAAAGAGGTTGTGTTGCCTCCTGGCAAGTTCCCCAACACCCGGAGCCGTCCTTGAGTAAGCGTCCGCTACCCCAAGTATATATCTGTTTGGTGGCCCAAGGGGATTGTTGAGCATGAAATCAAGGAAGGCCTGGTGTTTGATGGTGGAAGAGGCTTGGATTTCCCATCTGGTGTTTCCCAGGAAAGCCACAGCACCCTTTGAGGTGTAGGCCTCAACAAAGCCCTCAGCAACGTTGGTGTCAGGAATGGGGACGGGGACACCACTATACTCCAACCCCCCGCTGTCCTCGTCAAAAGCAGACATCAGGCAACCGACCGAATAAGCCAGGAAGTATTTGTTCTGGTTGGTCAGCTCGGTAAGATCTACGCTAAAAGGCGTGTATGTGCTGTAGAAGTAGTAAGCGGGATCATCAGGATAGGCTCTGGTTATGAAACACGAGGGCTTTCCATGGGTGTAGAGGTTGACCCAGCCGCAGGCCTGGTTGTTCAGCGCATCCCGGACCTGAGCGGCCGTCTGGGATATGAGGGGATTGATCACGAAGGGCGGTTGAGGATAGGAATCGCAGGTTGCCTCGTATGCGGCGTAAAGCTCAGGGCTGTTGCCATCCACCACGAAATTAACCACCGTGATGTTGGTCGCGTTCCCCGGATTCTGCTCGTAGTTCAGGACCTTGTCCACCCACCTCTGGGCCTCGTTTGGATCGTTCAAAGCCAGGACACGGCCAACAAAGACCTCGGAGTAGTTGTCGTATGAGCCAGCGTCATCATTTGTTTCTCCATAAGCATGATCTCCGTCACAATCCCAGTAAGCATCACAGTTTGGGGGCAGAAATGGGCATGAAACGCTCGCAAAGTAGAGATCAGAAGGAAGCCAGTTGTTATTCTTGTAGTAAGTTGTTGGTGGATGCGGCGGGCCAGTGGTATCGGCACCGCGTAAATACCTGTATGGTACCTCTGTCTCATGTCCCAGGAACAGGACAAAAGAAAGCCCCAGCTGATAACGCTCTTGAATCCAGTTGAAGACCCTCTCCGCGGGGTTTCGGCCAGGATAGCTTGAGGTTATGGTGGCCACATCAACGACTATGGTCGGGTAGCCTCTTTTTATCGTCCAGTCCGCGTATTGCGCGGCCTCGTCCATCTGGTTGGCTGTGGTTATTATAGCGAAGACATCCGGCATGGTCTTGCTTCCCGGTTCAATGATCATGGGCCTCCTATACCAGGCCCCTATGGCCTCGTCGTTCTCAACAAGCTCCCTTAGCATGTCGTCATAAATAGCCTGGACATGCGCGTATCTCTCTTTCGCGTTTATTGGAGGGTCTGAGTCCTTGAAGACCAGTTTTAGGGTTATATCCGTGTAAAGGAAGAGCTTCCCGGACAACGGCCTGTATTGAAAGACATTGGCCTCTGGCCTCGCGAGGACAGCGCCATCAAAACTTCCGATATCTGTCTTTCCGGTCGGAATTCCGGGGTAGAGGGAATCCGAGTAATAGACAGCTGAGTCCGGGGGAACCCAGCTTGTATCCGATGAGCTCTGAGCCGGATATATCCTCCAGAAGCCGGGAACAAGGACAGAATCCTTTGAAACAACCTCGCAATAGCTTACCGTCTTCCAGAAGGGAATGATATATGTGGGGACGAAAACAGGGAGCATTGGCTTTCCGGGATCTGATGTGTAGGCCACCCGGTTATCCTGGGAACGGATGAGATCATAGCCCTGAAGGGTGTCAAACCGAAAGTCAGGGACCCTGAGGGATACACGAACGATCATGGTGTCCTGAGCTTTGATCTCAGACACGGTGAGGGCCACACACACACACAACATCAGGCTCTTTGTGGTCTTTAGAAACTTCCTCATGCTAAAAAACCTCCTTCTTTAAGGCCTATATACTAAGGGAAAACCTGTGGACGATCAAGGGCCACATTTTCCTGGAGCCAGGTAATATGGCTGTGCGGGAGTAAAGGTCCCATAAATCTCCTGGCCCGGTAACCCGTCCGTGATCGTCACTAGGAATGGCTGGCCAGGGGCTATCTCTGTTTCCGAGTAGAGACCAATGGCACCGATGGCGTCAATGGACTGGTCTGGGGTCGGATGGTTCGCGGCCAGGTTCATCCCATACTGCGGCCCCGGAGGCATTGAGTCAGAGCCAAAGATAAGCGTCGCGCCCGAATCAATCATATCCCTGAACGGGTTAAGGGCCCTCGCCCTCTTTTTGCCCAGTGCCTTTTCGTATAGGCCTCCGGGGAACTGCCACTGCAGGAAATTGGGCTGGACGGACAAAACCAGGCCCAGGTCAGCGGCCCTATTTATCTGGTCCCTGGCAATGGCTTCCGCGTGCTCAATGGTATGACCCAACGGATTTCCCCGCGCCATCGCTTCCCTGTAAGCCGAAAGCGCCATGGCTATTGCCTCGTCGCCTATGGCGTGGGTCAACAACCTGAGGCCTGATTCCTCTGCCTGCCTGATGAGCGAAACCAGGTCTTCCTCCGAGAATGTGAAAACACCCCTTCCGCCCGTGTCCTCGTATGGTCTCCTGAATCTGGCGGTTCTCGCGCCTATTGACCCATCCAGGAATACCTTTATTCCCCCTACCCTTAATTTTCCACCGAACCCAGTCCGGATGCCGAGGCCAGCTATATTTGGCAGATAATCGTGCAGGAAATAAAACTCAATTTCTATGCCCAGTAGCCCCTCAAGCTCAAGAGCCTGCCACGCCCGGAATGTCCTCGCGCTCCCTATTTCCCTGATGCCGGTTATCCCAAGCGCCAGGCACTCGGTCTGCGCGGCCAGCGCGGCCTGCCTTGTGGTTTCCGGAGAAGGCTTGAAGATGTTGAAGAGGTGGAGCGCGGCCTCCTCCAGCAGGATGCCGTTCTCGTCGGCCAGGCCAGGATCGGGCAGTAGCCGACAGGCCGCCGTGTTTGCGACGGCCTTGTGGCCGCATATCCTTCGCATGATAACCGGGACTTCCCCGGCTATTGCGTCAAGCCAGTTTCTGTCAGGCAGTTTTTCCCACCCGGAGTCGTCGTATTCCGTGAAGATAACGGGTCTTTCCGGGAAGCCCAGGGCCGCTCTGATCATCTCCCCGGCCTCGTCAAGGTCCTTGGCTCCTGAAAGGTTAGGATACACCAGCGAAAGTCCCCTCTGGAATGTGTGGGTATGATGGTCAAAAAATCCAGGCAACGCCACCGAGTCCGCCGGAAACTCCAGGGTCTCGTCCGAAATCGCTTTTGCCCACGAAAGGTCAGCATCAGGCAATATTCCCTCTATGAATCCCCTGTTTTCAAGGATAAAATGCCCCTCCAGGATGCCCTCGTGAGTGAGAATTTTCCCTGCTTTTATTACCCTCATTGGTAGTCGCTGGTTGGGTCAATAGGGGTTCCGTCTTTCTTTATCCCGTAGTGGAGGTGGGGTCCGGTAACATTTCCGGTTTCGCCGACATTGCCTATTATATCCCCGCCATAGACCGACTGGCCCTTTTTTACAAGTATCTTGCTAAGGTGGCCGTAGATCGTCCTGTAGCCAGATGGGTGGCTTATCTCCACGACCAGGCCGAGGGTTTTGTCCTGCTCCGCTTTTTCAACGATGCCTTTTGCCGTGGCCACGACCGGCGTCCCACGGGGCGCGGCCACATCAATACCAGGATGATTAGAGCTGAATTTCTGCGTTATCGGCCCGGAGACCGGCAGGCCCTGGGGAACGGTGTTCTCGGAACGGGAGCCGGCCGCTGGGGAGACCGTGCCGGGCGAGAGTGGTTCGGGTTCGGGCAGGGCCAGGGTATCCAGCCCAAGGATGTATTTCAGGCGCTGGGTCGTTTCCCTGGTCCGCGCGAGCTCCTGCTCCATTTCTGAGACCAGGGCCACCCTTTTCTGGAGATCAGCGTTTTCGGCTCTCAGTCTCGCGTTTTGACCCATGACGACCAGGCCCCATATCCCTAGGCCAATGCCGGCCAGGAAAAGGATTCCGGCGCCCACGGCGCCGGCAACGAGAAGCCGCAGTCTCGGTTTTGTAATGCTCAGGCTCCTTGTGCCAGAGACGCCCGATATTATTACATCCCAGCCATTTCTTTCCACGAGCTATATTTTAATCCGGGCGGCCACGGCCACGCCAGCAGGGTGAGTAGCTCAGGTTTTTCAGGCTGACCCGCGATATCTAATGTGTCGTCAATACGATTTTGTAAAGCTTGTAGGTATTAGAGCTCCATTGGTAGCGCGTAAAGCACATCAAGGTGTCCCCCCTAATCACTCCTCCGGTCCCAGCGCTATCTGGTAAGGAGCAGGAGTGAATAACCATTCCTGTTCTAGGATCTATCAACAGAACACTGAAATCTTGTCTTTGTCCCTTAGGCAGCTCTCTCGCAGAAAAAGCAAGGATGAACTCTCGCCACGGACAGATCTTCAGGAGTATGTGTGGATGCAGGGTATCCACGACCCTCTCCTTCCACTGATAGGCTTCCATTGAAGAAAATTCAGGGGGAAACGAGGGCATAAGTGTAAAACCGGATGTATCCAGTCTTACCTCTCTCTCATTGAAAGCCCCATCAAAAAGGTGCAACCTGAAAGTGTAAAAATCGCCCGTTATCACGGTGCTATCCGGCAATACAGTTCCGAAACCAAGGTTCTCGGTTATGCCGGACAACACCGACGAATCAGGAGGTAATGACCATCTCAGAATTTTCCCATGAGTGTCAACGACAAAGGCGAGGAATTGGGCATAGGTGGTTTCCGTTTCGGTGACGATCTGCGCCACATTTGGGCCCAGGGCCAGGAATTTGCCCCCACCTTTCAGGGGAAAAACTCCCCAATATAGCATCTTGGAGCACCACAGATCCGGAACGAAGTGGCCAACAAGCCCGCCTGAGGTGTCGTATTGCCAGATGTCGGCATTACCCCATGGAAAGAGAACTACTTCGTTCCCCTGAACGAATATCCCTCTTGCTCCCGAGGGACCAACGAATGACCTCGTCACGCGTCCCTCAGTGTTCCACTTTATCACAAGCGTGCTCTCCGGGCCAATCATCTTTGACACCCCCCACAGGCCATCAGGGACAAAACAAAACGAAATATCAAGCCTTGGCGGATTGTATCCAGGTGGTATCTCAAGCACGAGGGTGTCAACGATTTCCGCCTGGAGGGAGGTCTTGACACCAGCCCGATGGAGGCATCCAGTGGCGATCAGAAACAGGAGGGCCCCTCCCGCAAGAGGAGCCCTCCTTATAGACGACATTATGAGCATCTACTTACCCGGTAGCTCTATGATATACTCTATGTCTCCGACCCAGTGGTGAATTGGTCCTTCCTGAGAAGGATCAATCTTGATAATCCAGGTCTCGCCTTTTTGCCAGGTTTCTCCCTTGTTGGTGCCTTGTCCGCATGTGTCCGGTGGAGAGTAAGACCAGCGACACGGCCTGCAGCCTTCGCCATTATGAACATTGCACCAGCAGTCCCAACCGAGGTCACACTCATAACCTCCAGGACAGTTTGCAAACAGGTGGCAGTAGGTTCCCTTGTCTTTCGCATCAGCAATTCCAGCTGACGGAAAGAGGATCAACGCAGTCAGCGACAACAAGATCCACTTCATGTTATCCTCCTTTCTATCCTTTGCTTAGGTAGGGTAATATTATCACCCCCCCCGGAGCGTTGCAACTATTTCAAATCCTCATGGGATAAGGGCTTGGGCAATATTGGTAAAAACCCGCATAAAATCAAGGCCTTTCTCCCAAGTCCTTGTGGCACATGGAGTTTGAGATGCAAAAAATTCGGATATTGGCCAAAACCACGGCCTTTTGTTGGGTCCGAAAAACGAAAAGCCGCGAGAATACAGTGATCTCACAGGAGCCACGGCCGTGCCAGCGCTGATTCGCAGTCTTGTCGTGAGCACGCCGGCCCCTGCTCGCAACCTAACTTTCCCCGGGCGCGTGGCGCGGTTTATAATTTTGGCCGGACTTGAGGAGGAAATGATGGCTAAAAAGGAAAAGAAGGAGAAGAAACCCGCGGCCACCGAGTCTCCGGCGGCTCCAGCGAAGCTAACCCCGGTTGACATCAGGAGGGCCACCTTTGGCTCCGCGCTTGGCGGATTCAAGAAGGCCGAGGTTCAGGCTTTTCTGGAGAGGGTTGCGAAGAGCATGGAGGAGGTGCTCAGGGACAAGAGGACCCTTGAGGAGCAGATGGGGGAACTCCGGGCCCAGCTCATGCTCGTTGATGAATTGAGGGCCGAGAGGGATAAGATGGACGAGCAGATGTTTCTCCTGACCGGAGAGATAGAGGCCTACAAGAAGGAGCTGGAGAAGCTCAGAGCCGGTGGCGCCGGCAGTCCAGAATTGGACGCTCTGCGCCAGGAAAACGAGATACTTCGGCAGGAGTGCGAATCTCTCCGCGCGCAGATTGAGATGGCTCACGCCGGCGGCGATCCGGGCGAGGCCGAGGCCCTCATGGCAGAAATAAGAAATCTGAAGGCCCAGCTTGAGGAAGCCAGGTCGGTAGCCGCAGGCCCTGCCGAGATGATAAGCCTGGCAAAGAATGTCGCGGAGCAGATTAAGACAAAGGCGCGCGAGGACGCCAGGCAAACCCTGCTTAACGCGATGAAAAGGATGGAAGAGCTGCTTGAGGAGCTTGCCTAGTTAACCGAACCCATGAAACCTTGCTCGCCCATAATCAAACCACAACTAAAATTTCCCTTTTATTGTGGACAACGGGCGACCAGGAACCGGCAACAGACCTGATGGGAACCTACCCCTTCACCAAGAGAAGATTCGCGAGGGCGCTCGCGGTTGAGGTCATATACAGGTTTTACCTCCTGGGCGAACCCCCTGATGAGTCCCTCAAGGATGTTATGGCGCGCGAGGACCTTGAGGACGACCAACGCGCCCTCCTTGAGAGCATAATTAACACCCACAGGGCCAGGCGCGAACGCATAAATGAGCTTCTTGAGAGGTCCTGCCCCGGCTGGAAGCCTGAGAGGATGCTCTTTCTGGACAGGGCCATAATAGAGGCCGCGGCCGCAGAGCTCATGTCCGGCGAGACTCCCAACGCGGTGGTCATTTCCGAGGCCATAGAGATAGCAAAATCACTCTCTACGGAAAAATCCCCCGGATTCGTCAACGGCGTTCTTGACGGCATTCTCAGACAAATGAGATCCGAGGCAACCCCATGAGGATAGCCATACTCTCCGACGCGCACGGCAACCTTGAAGCCACCATGGCTGTTTTGTTGGATATTGACGAATTTGTTAATCCAAACGATATATGGTTCCTCGGCGATGCGGTTGGATATGGCCCTCAGCCTTCCGAGGTCCTTGATCTGATCCGGAAGCGGGCGCGATTGATGCTCAGGGGAAACCACGACACAGCGCTTTTTGACCCGGACACCTTTGATGACCTGAACCCAAGGGCTCGCGTCGCGCTTGACTGGACCCGTTCCAATGTGAGCGAGGCTGATGTTGATTTCTTCCGCAAGCTACCCATCTACAGGGAAGACGAGGGGCTCGGCTTATTCCTGTCCCACGCCTCACCGCACGAATCAAACAGGTGGCATTACCTGTTCGGCCCGGATGAAGCGGAGCGCGCCTTCTCTTCGGTTGGAAACCCAATAGTGATAACCGGCCACAGCCACATTCCTCTATGCTTTACCAAGAAAAAAACCGTCACGAGCCAAGTCCTGAGCGCGGGAGACATTGAGCTTGTTCCCGGAACCAGGTATATCCTAAATCCCGGTTCTGTCGGCCAGCCGCGCGATGGTGACCCAAGGGCCTCTTATGCCGTCCTTGACACCGAGAAGAATGTTTTCTCTGTGCGTAGGGTTGAATACGACATAAAGGCTGTAGCGAGAAAGATCTCCGAGGCTGGCCTCCCATTATTCCTGGCCGAGAGGTTGTTTGTTGGGCTTTGAGAATATTTCTTTTCACCCTGGGTTGCCCTAAGAACATCGTTGATTCCGAACGTCTAGCGGGAACCATTTATGCCCTTGGACATGAACTCGTCTCCGGGCCAGACCAGGCAGACCTCATCATCCTGAACACCTGCGCGTTCGTTTCCGGGGCGGAGAAAGAGGCAAGCGAACATATTGAAGGGTTTTCAAAAAAAGCCCCCCTGGCGATAATCGGTTGCTTGCCTTCCAGGAGGAAGAAAATCCCGGAAACATATGGCCCGGTTCCGCCTGGGACGGACGAAATACTCAGCCTCGCGAGGCTAATATTCTGGAACCCGGACGAGGGAACGAGGTTCCTTGACGATTATCCCTACGCGTATCTCAAGATAGCGGAAGGCTGTTCCCGGAAATGCTCCTTCTGCGTGATACCAAGAATAAGGGGCCATCTGCGTTCAAGGAGCATAGGCGCGCTGGTGGAGGAAGCGAGGGCCATGCTTGAGCTCGGCAAAAAGGAGATAATACTCATAGCGCAGGAGACGACCCAGTTCGGCAGGGACACGGGCGAACGACTTGAGGACCTGCTCGTTAGTCTTGACAGGCTTAAGGGGGATTTCTGGCTCAGGCTCATGTATGTCCACCCCGGCGGGATGACCAAAAGCCTCGCTTCCACACTTGCTTCCCTGGATCACCTGGTTCCCTACCTTCACATGCCGGTCCAGCACATCTCCGATCCTGTTCTTAGGGCAATGGTCAGGGCCGGAGGCGGGGCGGCGGTCACCAGAGCGTTGTCCTTGATTGAGAAATATCTGCCGGATGCCTTCCTGAGAACCGAGCTCATGGTCGGGTTTCCAGGGGAGACAACCAGGGACTTCAGGCTCCTACTTGACGCGATAGATTCAGGGGTTTTCCACCGGGTCGCGGTGTTCCCATTTTACAGGGAGGAAGGATCAGGAGCATACCGCATGAAGCAGATAAGCGAGAGTGTCATCCTGAGGAGATACCGTGAAGCCCTGGATGCCTCGCATGCCCTGCACATCAGGGTTCAAAAAAGCCTTGTTGGCAGGAAGCTGAGGCTCCTGGTGGACAGGCCGGGCTTCGGAAGAATCGGATACGACGCGCCGGATGTGGATTTCTCAGTCAGGCTCCCTAAGGGCCTCCCGGTGGGAAAATTCCTTGATGTTAGGATAACCAGATTGGATGAAAATGGCGATATGATGGCTGTTTCAACCGGGAACTAGCGAACAGAAACCTATTCTCCCCTTCTCATCCTCCTGAGCGGACTCGCTATCAGGGAGGCGAGGCCCCTGCGTTTGTCCTTGCTTATTGCAACGACCAGGATGGCGAGGACTATATAGCCCACTGTAAATCCCCACCGGACAGCAGGTATCGGAATGAACAGCTGGATGGCAAAAAGCACGAACAGGGCTATGCCTTCCCAGATATTAAAATGGAAATCTGATAGTATTGCCACAGCGAAGAGGCTCTGCGCGGCTGTCAGCGCGACCTCCTCCACCTGCCTCCCGTCCATGTGAAGGGCGCCGGGCCTTCCCGCGGACAGGGAATAAACGACCGGAAGCGTCCCGATGAGCAATGTCCACTGGTTGACCTTTGACGAGACCAGCGCGCCGAACCCCTCGCCCGATCGCATCTTCAGGGCAAATATGGTGGCGACGACTATCTCCGGGGACTCGGACGCCAGGGGCGCGAGCCACTGGACCAGGATGAACTCGTCAATTCCCAGGTTCTTCCCTAAAGCGAGAAGGCTCTCCGCGAATGGCTCTGTAGCCGCGAGTATGATGAGCCCGGAATAAAGGAAAAGGGCAACCACTAGAGGTCTCCTCGCGGCCGGCACGAGACAGCCCACGGTTGCCGCGCAACCCTCCAGGTGCGGCTCAACCTTGTGGGCCCGCGCGGCCTGGAACATGTATAGGCCAAAGAGAAAGACCAGGACGACCGTGTCCAGGAGGTCAAGCCTGCCCTTCAGGGGTATGAGGAACGAGTAAATCGTGGCTATGGCAAGGAATGAGAGCTCTATGCCGTAGCTTTTGTCCAGGACTATTCCCCTCTTTCTCGTCTTCAGCCAGTAGATAAAGATGAGAAACGCCCAGCCAAAGCCGATAAGCAATCTGTTCGCGCCGGTCATGTTCGCGGTCGCGTAGTGGGTATAAACTGGGTCGTGCGGGGCCATCCAAGCGAAGTAGAAGTCAACAGCGTATTCGGGCAGGACAGCTAGAATGGCCAGGAGGGCAATCGCGAGGGCCCTGGACACATCCAACTGCGCGACCTCGCACGCGACCGAGAGCATGTAGGCCGCGGCGACTATCCCGCCGCCGAAAATAAGAGCGCCCAGCCAGGGTTCAAGGTGAATGTGGGTGAAACGTAGGGCAACCGCGGGGACAGCCATCGCGGCGGCAACGATGAGTGGGAGAAGGCTTAAAAACAAACTATCACCTCCAATTAATCAGCTCGGCCGAAAGTATAACCTGAACCCTTCTCCTGGGACAATCTTGGTGGCGCGTTCAAGAATTCATTCCTGCCGCGTTCGGCTCAAACTGCAAGCTGTAGAGGTAATAGTAAAATCCCTTCTTCTGAATGAGCTCGTGGTGGTTCCCTTCCTCGGCCAGCCTGCCTTTCTGGATCACTAGGATCTTATCAGCCTCACGGATGGTTGAAAGCCTGTGCGCGACGACGAAAGCGGTCCTGCCAGCCAGGAGCTTCCTCAAAGAGCGCTGGATTATGTCCTCTGTCTCCTGGTCTATGTTAGCTGTTGCCTCGTCCAAAAGGAGTATCTTCGGATCAAAAGCCAATGCCCTGGCGAAAGCGAGGAGCTGGCGCTGGCCCTGGGAAAGCGTTGCCCCTCGCTCCCCCAGAGGAGCGGAGTATTTGCCCTCAAGCTGTTCTATGAACCTGTCCGCGTCAACTGCCCGCGCTGACTCTATTACCTTCTCAATCGGTATGTCTGACCTGAGCCTTATGTTCCCCTCAATGCTACCGGAGAAAACAAATACATCCTGCTGGACAAGGGCCATTTTCTCCCTGAGATAACGGAGAGGCATGTCCTTTATGTCCACGCCGTCAAGCAATATTCTCCCCTTCTGGGGGTCGTGAAACCTGAGGAGGAGTTTTATTATGGTGGTCTTTCCCGCGCCAGTGGGCCCCACTATGGCCGCTGTTTGACCGGGCTTTACCTCAAATGTGATGTCCCGGAGCACCCAGTCCTCGCCCTCGTAAGCGAACCATACATTCTCAAATTTCACATGTCCTTTTACCTCCGCGGGCCTCAGGTCTCCTCCCTTCGGCTCCTCCGGCCCGTCCATTATCTTGAATATCCTCTCGCCCGCCGCGAATGCGGATTGCATTATGTTGTATTTCTCGGAGAGATCGCGGATTGGCGCGAAGAGCATCTCAATGTAGGACAGGAACGCAACGAGAGCGCCGAATGACAAGGCTCCCCGGATTATCTCCCCTCCGCCATACCAGAGTATTATGGCTATTGCTATGGCATCCGAGAGGTCCATGAGGGGCCGGAATGTTCCGAACACATATAACTGCTTCATGAATGCCTTGTATAGGTCGTGGTTTATCTTGCGGAAATTCTCGGTCATCCTGGCTTCCTGGACAAAGGTCTGGATAACCGAAATCCCCGATATTGATTCCTGTAGCGTGGCATTAACCTGTGCCAGGTATTTCCTCACCTCCCGGTATGCCTCGCGCGCGTAGCGCCTGAAAAGGAAAGTAGCAATAGCAAGCAGGGGAACTATGGCGAGCATGGCGCCGGTGAGTTTTATGTTCATCCTTATCATGATGATCAGGATACCGGCTATCAAAAGCGCGTCCTTTAGGAGATACACCAGGACCGATGAGAAGAACTCGTTTATGGACTCAATATCGTTGGTTGCCCTTGTCACCAGACGGCCAACGGGGTTGGAGGCGAAGAAATCAACCGGGCTTCTCAGGAACTTCCTGAATATGTCCTGCCGAAGGTCTGCCATGCCCCGCTGGCTTACCATCTGCAGGGTATAGACCTGGCCAAAGTTCAAAAGCAGGTTGATGGTTAAAAGGATGAACAGGGCTAGTCCCACCAAACCTACGCCCCTGAGGTGATCCGCCCTCACGCCTGATATAATGCTCCTGTCGTAATCCTTCAGCCTGGAATAAGCAACGAACCTGCGTTCCCCAACGCTGATCAGGTCTTCCTCCTTGATGCTCTCGGTGAGTCCAGGCGGCACCGTGAGGTATCGCTCCGAGCTGACAAAGCCCTTTGCCTCTAACTCCCGCCTCTGGGCCTGGGGTAGCTCTGGAAGGTTCACCATGAAACTGCCGTCAGGAAGGGAAATTGGGTGAGCGCCGTGCAGGAGCTCAGGGGGTGCTTCCTTGCTTATTGTTGCCCAGGATGGCATGATGTAGCGGTCTATGGCTATCCTGGTGAGGAGCGGCGGGAGCAATTCCCCAACGGTGAGCAGGCCCATCAGGAGCAGTGAAAGCAATAGCAGGGGCCAGTATGGCTTGAGATACCTGGTAAGCCTGAGCATGAGCCTGGTGTCCATGGCCTGGGGCGCGTCGTCGGTAAAGGTGGGGTGGTAGCTCATCTTTTTGGTTTCTCGTTCCTGGTTCCCGGTTCCTGGTTAAAACCAGAAGGATACGCGCTCATAGCTTCATCCTCCATGCCGCGTAGGCACCTATTGCCCCGTGTGGAAGATACTCTGCCCACCATCTGCCGTAAAACGCCGCAAGGGCCCCTATTACCAGGATGAAAACCACGGTCGCTCCCGCGAGGACCGAGGGGAAAAGCCTCGGCAATTTAGTCATCTTCAGGAACCCGGCCATGTATTTGCCCATCATGTATATCATGAACGAGACCAACGCCAGGCCTATTCTCAGATAGGCGAAGCTATCGTCAATCTCAAACGGCCTCTCCCTGAAGATGAAAAACAGCACCGGCGCGGGCAAAACGGCCAGCGCGGCGAGCGCGAGCTTGAGGAGGGTGTCAGGTCTTAACTTTTCCATGGGCGAGAAGGGATTCAGGCAGGTAAAGCTCCTGAGCAGAGGCGTTGAACTCGTGCTTGAGGTTCACCATCAGGTTCTCAAGGGTATATATCTCATAAGATACAGGAACGAAAAGGTTTTCCCTTTCCTTTTTCATTCCGAAAGCCGCGAGAATGTGCGGCGCATCTCTGGTTATCTTGAAGTCTTCCGAAGGAGAAAGGTAGAATACTCTGAGCCCTCCTACCCTTTCCTCATCGGCATTGAAGGTTTTGCACTCAAGGTAAACCGGAACCCCCTTCCATTCTAATTCAAAATCGGGGTAACCAGCAGACTTTTTCTTTCCTGACCTTGCAAGCGGTCTCTGGGCTGGAATTCCAAGGGATTTCAGTCCATCAAGAACAAAACCCTCTATCTTGTTGCCGGCTTCGTTGGGCCTTTTTGTTCTTATGCCGTCCTTCCGGGCATAGGCGCCGGCCATCTGGATCGCTTTCTCCAGTCTAACGATAAAATCTTCTGCCCAGCTTTTATCTTCGTGTATAGGGAGTATCCTGTGCCCGGAGAGAACCTTGATGACCACCGTAAAAGGAATGTCCTTAACAGGAGCGAGGAATTTCCCCAGCGTCTCTTCCAATTGTTTGGTGTATCTGTCGTTCATTCAGACCTCCTTCACAAAAATCAGGATGTTCTCTCTCTGCATAACATTGTAAAGCCCAAAAATTATCTTATCTATGTTCTTGACCAGCGTCAGGCCGCGTTCGGATGCCTCGCGGATAACGAAATCCACCGTATTGACGACCTCACCCTGATAAGTCGCGTTACCCATAACCAGGCTCGCATATTTGCCTGGCTTCAGAACCCTGGCCATTTCGTCAATGGCTCTCTTCATGTCTTCATTGTAAAGCCGCACCCTCTCGTTGCCTCGGCCCCTCACACCCATAACGGATTCACGGAATTCTGTCGTGTCCTTGCCCAGGAACCTGAGGGCGTGCGCGTCGTTAGCCACATAATCCAGGGCAATAGAGTACGGGGGGGAGGTTATGATACCGTCCACGGAATCGTCAGCCAGGGGCAGGTTCCTGGCATCGCCTTCATTCGCTTTTACCGTGCCCAAACGCAAATCCGCCTCCTTCTGCAATTCCCGGTAGTCCTCAACGGAGGAAAGCATCAGGGAAATGTTCTTCAAGAAGGCCTGGATAAAAGATTTTTTCCTCCTCTCCATGTCGCTTATTGCGACCATAAAACCCATCAAGTAGAAATTCCGGACAGGTTCCGGTTCAATATTCCCTATAAAATCCAGTATATCCCTCTCGTGGTCTCCTCTGAGTAGTCTGTTGGTCTCTTTCTGAACATCGCGGAGAAACCTCCTTATTTCGTCCAGGAAAAGAACGGATTCAGTCTTGACCCTGGTCTGGAGCACACAAAGGGGGGATATGTCAAAACAAACCGAGTTTATACCAAGCAATTGAGCCTCTAGGGCCAGGGTTCCAGAGCCGATAAAGGGGTCAAGAACGGTCTCGCCCTCAGACAGTCCCATTATGTTGAGAAGGGCCCTTATCATCTGGGGATGAAACTTGCCCTTGTAGGGATATATCCAGTGGGTCAGGTATTGATTTATTGAGCGTGTCCGGTTCCTACTAACGATATGAGGATAAAAGGTTTCAGTATCGCCTATGGACTGAAAATAGGCCGCGCGCTCGCAGAAGGTTTCATTATCCCCTGGCATGAGGAGAGCTATATCTCCTCCGGGCGGAGATCCGGGGCCTGCCCTCTCTGCGAAGTGCCAGGTTTTGTTTCCTTTAGGGATATCCTCGGTTTTCATTTCCAGTCCGTGTATTCCGCCTCCGGATATGCCTCCAGCCTGAAAGAGGTGTCCGCGACCACAACCAGCACGAAGTTGTCCGGGTCAAAGTTGGCCTTTGCCGCGGCGTTGACCTGGTCCAGGCTCAGGTTTGATATAGCCATTATGTCCTCTATCCAGTAGAGCTCCGGCAGTCCGAATTCCTCACCATACATGACGAGTCCCGCTACCTGGCCGTATGTCTCGGCCGAACGGGCTATAGACCCCCTGTAGTATTTCTTAGCGGCCTCCAGATCCTCGTTGGTAAAACCCTTATCCCTGGCGTCCTTTATGAGCGAGAGCAATTCGGCAATCGCCTGGTTCCCTGAGGCCAGTTTGGTCTCCAGGCCAGCGTAATATATTCCTGGATAGACGCTGTCGCCAAAGGCGAACCCGGAGCTGTAATACCCGAAGACCGAGTAAGCAAAACCCAGCTCAACCCTTATTTTCTTGGTTATCTTGGAGGAGAAACCGGACCCCCCCAGGATGTAGTTGGCGGTTCTAAGGGCGTTGTAGTCGGGGGAGTTCCTCCTTATGCCCCTCGCACCTAAGGCGATGTAGCACTGGTTTATCTCCGGCATCCTGACCACCTTCACTTTTTTGCCCTCTATCGGGGGCAGTGGCGGTAGGGTCGGCAGGGGCTTGCCCTGGTTCTTCCACCCGCCAATGTGCTTCTCCACCAGCGCGATTGCTTCTTTAGGGTCCATGTCCGACACCACCACTATCCTAGCCCTGGCCGGACAATACCAATCCCTGTAAAAGCCCTTTACCTCCTCCAGGGTTATCTTTGACACAGTGGTATCATAGCCTATAACAGGGTGGGCCAGGGGGTGGCCCTGGTAGATGACCTCGTCAAAGCTCCAGTCAGAGACGGTGTTTGGGTCGCTCTTGGCTGAGTATATGGAGGACACGGTTCTTTTCCTGAGCTTGGTGAAATCATCCTTCTTGAAGTCGGGAGAAGCAATGATCTTTCCCATAATCGCCAGCAGGTTGTCCGCGTCCGATGATAGGCACTTGAGCGAGGCGCGGGTGGATGTTTTGCCGACATCAATATAGAATCTCCCGCCCATGCTTTCAAAAGCCTCGGCTATTTTTTCCGCGGGAAGCCCGCCCGCGCCCTCATCAAGCATATCTCCTGTGATTGACGCCAGTCCCTCCTTGCCCGCTGGGTCAAGAACTGATCCCGCCTCAATCTCCATCTCAAGCTGAAATATGGGTAGTTTCGCTTTTCTAACGGCTATGACCCTTATTCCGTTATCCAGGGTCTTCTCGGCCTTGTCCATCGCAAAGCGCTGTGGGTCAAGTGTCCAGGCCTTGCTCATGTCCACCTCCGTCTTGCCGGGCCCGCAGGCCAGGATGAGCACCGAAATCAGAAACAGCCTTTTCATGGGACTCCTAGTATTTGAATTCCTTCTTCTGGCCCTCTTCCATCATCTTTATGTATTCGCTTATGTTCTCAGGGGCTTTTGGAAGAAGGGTTACCACCGACCTGTTTTCCTGGACCAGGTATTTCCTGGCAATTCCAGTTACATCCTCAGCGGTTACTGCCGCAACCTTTTTCGGATACTGGTTGACATAGTCGGGGTCATTCTGGACAGCCGCCGCGCTCCCCACTGAGAAGGCGGTTCCCGCGGCCGACTCCTGCCCGTATATGAAATCAGCAAGCGCCTGCCGCGCGGCCTTGCTCAGCTCATCATCGGAAACCCCGCCCTCCTTTATCCGGAGTATCTCCTCGTCCACGGCCTTCTCAACATCCTTCGGGTCCTTGCCCTGCTGGAGGACAGCTCCTATGATCAGGAGTCCAGGGTCAATGCTCTCATCCACGTAGGCCCAGACAGAGGTGGCCAGTTCCTGTTCCTGAACCACCTTCCTGTAAAGCCGGGAGCTCTTTCCGCCGCCAAGCAGGGTTGCCAGGACATCAAGGACGGGTATGTCCGGATGGGTTGCTTCCGGGATATGGTAAGCGGAGAGGTATATGCTTATGAAGCCTTCCTTGTATACCGTGGTTCGCCTCTCGCCCTTTTGGGGTGGCTCCTTTGCCGCGACCGTGGGAATCGCGACTGTCGGGCGGGGGATCTTTCCAAAGTGTTTCTTCGCGAGGGCAAGGGCGTCATCGGATTTGACATCCCCGGATATGACCAGTATAGCGTTGTCCGGCCTGTAGAATGTCTCATAGAATTTTCGGAGACCGTCAAGATTGAATTCTGCTATCACTGATCCCCAGCCGATGACCGGGTGCCTGTAGGGATGGACCATGTAGGAAGTAGCCCAAAGGTTTTCCCACGCGGCGCCGAAGGGGCTGTTGTCGTTTCTCCATCTCCGCTCCTCCATAACCACATCGCGTTCCGAAGGAAACTCGCTGAAGACCAGGTTGTCCATCCTGTCTGCCTCAAGCATGAGGGGCACATCAATCACATCCGCGGGGACAACGCAGTGATATACCGTGACATCCTTGTCCGTGAAGGCGTTGTCAGAGCCGCCAAGCTGGTCTATTATTTCGGAATACCTGCCCTGGACATTGGCCGAACCCTTGAACATCATGTGTTCAAGCATGTGGGCCAGGCCGGTCTCGTTGTAGGACTCGTTCCTGGAACCAACCTTATACCAGACCTGGATTGCCACGACGGGCGCGGAGTGGTCCTCCACGACGATAACCGTAAGGCCGTTGTCCAGGGTCCGGGTCGTGAACCTGACAGGCTTTACCTCAGGAAGAGCAGACGCCATGATCATAAAAAATGCTCCTAGCAAAGCAATTCCTCCTAAACTTGTTGAAAATTATAAAGCTGGGGGCGTGGACGAACCAAGTTGCGCTTGCGCGCGCCTTGTCCCTGGCCTCGGCCCTGCTTCATAATATCACCTCCTCCGAAAGGGAGGTTTGAGACATGGAAAAGACGGATGTAGCCGTTATTGGCGGAGGCATTGTTGGACTGGCAACGGCCTGGCAGATAACCCAGCGCAGGCCGGACCTCAAGGTTATAGTCCTTGAAAAAGAGGCGGATCTGGCCCACCACCAGACCGGGCACAACTCCGGCGTTCTCCACGCTGGCGTGTATTACAAGCCTGGTTCCCTGAAGGCCATAAACTGCCGGCGGGGCCGCGAGCTCATATTCAGGTTCTGTGATCAGGAAGGCATAAAATACGAGATATGTGGCAAGGTCGTGGTCGCGGTAACCAGGGAAGAGATACCCAGCATGGAGATGATCTTTGAGAGGGCGAAGGCAAACGGCGTGGATTGCGAGAAGATCAGCCTGGAGCGCCTCAAGGAGCTTGAGCCCCACGCAACAGGCGTCGCGGCCTTTCATGTCCGGGACACCGGCATAATTGATTTCAAGGAGGTCTGCTACCGGCTGGCGAAGCGAACCGAGGAACGCGGCGGCAAGGTCATAACCAGGGCAAAGGTGATCGGCATAAAGCGTTCTTCTAACGAGGTCGCCATAATAACAAAGGCCGGTGACTTTTCCGCGAAACTCATGGTCAACTGTGCGGGCCTTCACTCGGACAGGATAGCCAGGATGGCCGGCGAGCACCCAGCGGTCAAGATAGTGCCCTTCAGGGGAGAATATTATGATATCAAGCCTGAGCACTGGGGCCTGGTCAAGAACCTGATATACCCTGTCCCGAACCCGGAGTATCCCTTCCTGGGGGTTCACTTCACGAGAAAGATACACGGCGGGGTTGATTGCGGCCCAAACGCCGTATTTGCCTTCGCGAGGGAGGGCTACACGAAGCTCAAGATAAATGTTCGTGATCTCTGCGAGTCGGTCTTCTACCCCGGCCTCTGGAAGATAGCTGGCAAATACATGAAGATAGGGATGGAAGAGATGTGGCGCTCGTTCGTGAAGGCCGCGTTCGTGAAGGCCCTGCAGAGGCTGGTCCCGGACATAACCGGTGACATGCTTGTGCCGGCTCCTGCTGGGGTTAGGGCCCAGGCCATATCCCGCGACGGTAAGATGGTTGACGACTTCGTCATCCAGGAGTCAGAAAGGCTCGTGAATGTGCTGAACGCGCCCAGCCCAGCCGCGACAGCTTCCCTGAACATAGGAAACACCATAGCCGAGGTCGTGGACAAACACCTAAGCAAATAAACCTTGAAGATCACACCGGGGATTCAAAAATGATTTATCCCCACTGGAGGTAACATGCCCAGCGTTGGCATAGAAACACTTAAAAATTTTGTGATAGCTGTTCTGGAAAAGCTCGGGACGCCGCGCGAGCACGCGGAGATAACCGCTGATGTGCTCATACTCTCTGACAGGAGGGACATACCTTCCCACGGCGTAGCCAGGCTCGGACGCTATGTGAAGGACATACAGGCGAAGACCATAGACCCGAAGGCCACTTACACCATCGTGAAGGAGACCCCTACGACGCTTCTGGTTGATGGTAATGCTGGCCTCGGCCAGGTTATAGCCAAGAAGGTCATGGAGCTGGTCATAGACAAAGCGAAGAAGTCCGGCATTGCCGCGGCGAGCATTCGCAACTCCAATCACTACGGCATAGCCGGCTACTACGCCAAGATGGCCCTGGAGAAAGACCTGATTGGCATATCCATAACCAACTCCGCGCCACTGATGGTCCCCACATTTGGCAGGACAGTCATCCTGGGAACCAATCCCGTTGCTTTTGCTGTGCCTGCTGGGAAGGAGAAACCCTTCTTCTTTGACGGCGCAACCACGACCGTTCCAAGGGGCAAGCTGGAGGTTTATGCCCGGCTCAAGAAGGAGATACCCCTTTCCTGGGCAACCGACGAGACCGGCTCCCCGTGTTCTGACCCGGTCCGTGTCCTCAAGAACATGATTGACCGGACCGGTGGCGGACTCGCCCCCCTGGGTGGTTCAGGTGAAGAGGGCGCCGGCTACAAGGGATACGATTTCTCTGCTATACTGGACATCCTGTCCGGCGCCCTGAGCCTCGGGACCGTTGGCACGGAGGTTTATGGCACCAAGGGCGCGCCTCCGGGCGTCTGCCACTTCCTCGCCGCGATGGACCCAACCGCGTTCGTTGACCTGAACGAGTTCAAGGCCAGGATGGACTCGTTCATCCAGATGTTAAAGAACGCCCCGAAACAGGAGGGCGCTGAGCGCATCTGGATCGCCGGTGAAAAGGAGTGGCTCGCGGAGGAGCGCAACAAAACTGAGGTTCCTCTGGACGAGCCAACGGTTGAGGAGCTCAAGAAGATAGGTGAAGAGCTCGGCGTAGAGTTCAGGATGTAGGAGCCGGGCGCGTGCCCTGCAGGTGGCGCGTGGCGTGGCGCGTGGGCGTGGGTGGGGTTTATAATATCCCCACGAACAAGGAGCAGGAAGCATGAAAAGGGTAGCAGGAATAGTTTTCGCCGGGATCGTTCTCTGGGGTTGTGGCGGCAAGGAGGAAGGGCCTCCCCTGACCCTGACCCAGAAGGGCGGCCTCGCTTTCGGCGGCAACCACCTGGCGGCCCAGGGCAACTACCTTTATGTGGCCACGGAACACAAGCTCTCGGTCATTGATGTCTCAAGTGTTTCCACGCCGCGCGAGGCGGGAAAGTATGAGAATGTCAATGTGATCTTCCAGGATGTGTCAGTGAAGGGAACAACCGCGTTCACGGTGGGCTATAACGCGACCCTGGGCGCCATATTCGCTATTGATGTAGCCAACCCTGAGAGTCCGATCCTCATAGGCTGGCTTTTGACCCGCGATCTCTGGGGAATCCATGTTGATGGGAACTACGCTTATGTAGCGGCTGGCGATTCCGGCCTCTTTGTTTACAATGTTACCAACCCCGCTGGCATGTCCAAGATAGCGAGCCTGAACCTGGGCGCTGATGTCCAGGAGATATGGAAATCGGGCAACTATGTCTATCTCACGGGGCCATTTGAGCAGAAACTCTGGGCAATTGATGTCTCCACTCCGACAAGCCCGATCTTAGCCGACACCCTCGCCCTTTCCGTCTCAGGCGAGGATGTCCACATCTACGGGAACACAGCGGTTGTTTCCGGGCCTCAGGGCGTTGCTTTCGTGGACATAAGCAATCCTTCTTCCATGAGCCTTATCTCCACCCTTAAGCCATCCGGAGACCCCTACGCCGCCTGGTTTGATGGGGAGTATGCCTTCACAGCCACGAAGGTCACTGGCCAGGGCAGGTCTTTCATAGCGGTGGTTGAGGGTCCGTCTGCCCCTCGCGAGGTCGCTTCGTCCTCCATAATAGATGGTTCCCCTAGGGACATTGTATATGACGGAAACTTCTGTTACATCCTGAGCTCAAGCCAGACCTTCATTTACCAGGTAGTCAAAAACTAAAACGGACTCCTAACCGTTGGCCTCGCTCCGGGCGAGACGCCAGAGTCTGTTCGCTTACTGGCCTATCACGAAAGCGCTTTTCAGCATTCTGCCCGCGAACCTCAGGACGACGGAATAGACGCCCGGCTTCCCCGTCCAATCAACCGAGTTCTCCCCTCGCGCGCCACTGAACGCTATGGTTTCAATCTCCCTTCCGGATATGTCATAGACGATGAGAGTTCCCTCGCCTTCAACCGGCAGTCTGAAGATGAATCTGGCGCCTTTTGGGATGGCCTCGACGACAAAGCTGAATGCGCCTCCGGCCGGGGGTTTCTCGGCAACGCCGACATAATAGTCAACCAGGTTGTGCGTCCTCCACTCGTAGTAAAGGGGGATGGGGATGTTGCCGTAGTATCCTATGTATTGCGTGAAGGAGCTGTCAGCCACCATCCCTGTGTCCACGCACCACCACTCGTAGCGGTCGGTTCTTATCTGGCCAGTGTCAGCTGAACCGGAGACCCAGGTCACCGAGGCCCGTGTCTTGATGTATATCTTGAAGGAGTTGAAACTGCCCGCGGGCACAACCTTGACCTCATTGACCTGCACATACGCGGAATCCACCCTGACCACGATGGTGTCCGGAGTGAAATCCCCGTCAATGTCCCAGGTGTATTTCCCCGCCATGCCCGTTGACCAGGATTCCCCGACTACCAGCGGGGTTTTGTATGCGCGGAGGGTGATGAGCTCGCCGCTAGTTATATCAGTCAGTAGCATGAGCCAGGGTATTGAGTCATAGACCGTGTCCCCTTTGATCATCAGGGTGTCCCCCCAGGTGGGCGAGTGTGCCGAATCCTTTACATAGACGGATAGCGCGTGGTGGCCGTTGTGAGTGAACTCTTCCACTATCTTGGTGGTGTCATACAGCGCGTAGTCCTTCATGGGATCGCCCGCGAGGGAGTCCCTGAAGATGCCCTCGTAGTAATACCAGTTGTTCAGCCAGAACCCCATGTAATGGGTAGGGGCCTGGGCAAACAGCAATGCAAGGGCCATCATGTTGGAAACCTCCTTTTATTCAACGATAAAGGTTACCCTCCTGGTTCCAAAGGTGGCGAAATAAACGCCTGGCCCCGGTGCGGTCCAGGAGGCCATCATCTGCTTCACCGGTGCCCTGTCCATGAGCCTACCTGACATGTCATATATTGAGAGGGAAAGCCCTGGCTCCGGGAACGGGACAATGAAGAGCACGCTCCTTTTTGAAGGGTTCTGCGATAGGGCTATCCTTTCCGTGGTCGTGCTCGCCGGGCCCCAGGATTGCGCGACTATGACCGCGGCGTGTCCGTCAACTAGGCCGTAGCCCGTATACATGTCCCACCCGTTCTGGCCCATGTCTATACATGTTCCCTCAAGTATGGTCCTTACATCCTTGTTGGTCAGGGATGAATTCACCGAGAAAACCAGGGCCGCAAGGCCAGAGACATGGGGCGTTGCCATGGATGTGCCATCGTAGAGGTCATAGCTGGACATTGGAACCGTTGAGATAATGCCAACGCCTGGCGCCATCACATCAAGAGCGTAGCCGTAATTGGAGAACCATGCCCTGTCCCCGGTTGTATCCAGCGCTCCAACCGCGACGCACGCGGAGTATGAAGCGGGATAAGAGACATCGCCCATCCCATCGTTCCCGGCCGCGGCCACAACCAGAACCCCCATGGTGTCGTAGGCGTAGTTGACTGCCTCCTCAAGGGTCGTGGAGCTGGAGGGACCGCCGAGGCTCATGGATATGACCTCTACACCCTGTTGGGCGCACCACCTTATCCCCTCTATAACATCATCGTATGTGCCGGAGCCGGACTCGTCCAGGACCCTCGCCGAGAGCAGGGTTATGTTCGCCATCCCCGAGACCCCGACGCCGTTGTTGAGAACCCCGGCGACCGTGCCTGAAACATGGGTCCCGTGGGTCTCCTGGTAGGGATCATCAGGGAACGGGTCAGAGTCTTCATCAACGAAATCGTAGCCCTTTTGGGACCCGAAGTTCGCGGCCAGGTCAGGGTGGTTGTAGTCAACGCCCTGGTCAACGATGCCAACCACGGCGCTCTTGGAACCCTGGCTCGTGTTCCACGCCAGGTCCATATACATCACATACGGCCCCCACTGGTCCATCCAGTAAGGATCGTTAGGGGTGAAGAATACCCTGGCCTTGAACAGGGGTTCGGCCCAGAGGACATCCGGATGCGCGTATGCTGTCTGTATGAAATCTCCTCCTGTTTCCGCGGATGGGTCGCTTATCTCCACAACCACAAAATCAGCGCCGGTCACGCTTTTCTTTACAACCCTGGTGCCGAAAACGGATAAGTCAGAGGCTATCGCGAAAGGATCAGCGCCGTGCTCGTATCTAACGATGAAACGGCCAGGAACCGCGTCCTTCCAGTAATCAGGATTCCCGAGGTTTCTGAGAGCGTATGTTGTGTCCAGGGTCATTATATCGGACGAGAGCGCGCGTTTTCTCTCCGCGACCTGGTCCCACGGAACCGGCTGGGGCGCCGGCCTTTCCGGGAGGGCAATGAGCAGAAGGGCTATCGTGGTCATTCCTTCCATCTCCTCGTTTTGAACCTGACATCCAGGTTTGTCTGGCCTCCGGGCGCGTAGAAGACCACATAGTAGTTGCCGCCGGAGGCTATGGAGCCGGCCACCTCAATCGCGGGAGCGTTCTCGGTGTAATCCATGAGTCCGTTCTGGTCGCCTGAGGACATCCACTCCTGAAACTCGGCGTCCGTTGCCCAGAAGAAGGTGAAGTTTGAGCCAGAGAGCCTCCTGGCCCCGCCAAGGATGCTGTCCCCGGACTGCGCCGTGAACAGCATGGCCTCGTAATACCCGGAGGCCACCGTGAGCCTGCCGTGGTAGATGTTCTCCTCCTCAATGGGAGATTCCTGGTCAAGCGGCTCGCAGGCCATCGTCACAAATAATAAGAGGAATAAACGCCTCATAGGTATAGTATATGCCCCCCGGCCGAAAGAAATCAACCAGTGAATTCCCTGCGTCCCCGGCTTTATAATTTGCTCATGCTGGATCTGGCCCTGAAAAGGGATGTTCGGGATACTTTGTGGTTTGATATTCTCGCTATACTCGCTGGTGCTGGCCTGGTCGCGGCCCTGTCCAGGCTGGCCATGCCCCTTCCGTTTAGCCCTGTCCCCCTCACCGGACAGACCCTTGGCGTCCTTCTTGTCGGCGCGGCCCTCGGCTCCCGCAAAGGATTCCTCTCCTTGATGACATACCTGGCCGCGGGCGCGTCTGGCCTTCCGGTCTTTGCCATGGGAGGGGCAGGACCAGACTGGCTTCTTGGCCCCACCGGCGGTTATCTGATGTCTTTTCCCCTGGCCGCGGCCACGGTTGGCTTTCTCCCTGAAAAGGGTTGGGGGAATAACTTCTTCATTGCTCTTTCTGCGATGGTCCTGGCCTGCCTGCTGATTTACCTCCTGGGCGCGGGATGGCTCGCGGCGTTTGGTTTTGATCCGATAAAGGCGGGCGTCTTGCCGTTTGTTCCCGGCGACACGATCAAGGTTGTTCTCGCCGCGGCATTGATTTCAGGGACATGGAAATTTCTCCTGAGAGAGCGGTAAATTTTTAACTCAGACAGATTTCGCATTAAATCTGGGCCCGCCAGGACTTGAACCTGGAACCAACGGATTATGAGTCCGCTGCTCTGCCGGTTGAGCTACAGGCCCTCTTGAAGGCTTAGATTATAACATCCGCGCGGCTGGCGGATCAAGAACGATGGGGTATATAATATCCAGGTGGAACTTCTGCCCCTGCAGAAAGGAATTGTCTACGGCCCTGTGAACTCAAGGCGCTTGGGCCTTAGCCTGGGGATAAACCTGTTGCCAACCGGCCGCAAGGTCTGCCCCTTCAACTGTGTTTATTGCCAGTATGGGATAACAAGGGATCCGGTTTCAGGCCCAGCACCCGGAAATGACCTACCAATGCCGCAAGATGTTGAGCGCGCGCTCAGGAAGGCCCTGAATGGGATGGAATCCCCGGATTTCATAACCTTCTCTGGAAACGGCGAGGCTACCATACATCCCGGTTTCCCTGAGATAGCCAGAATGGTTAGACTGGTCAGAGATGAGATGTCCCCCTCGTCGGAGATAGCCCTTTTATCCAACTCAACCGGGCTTTTGCTTTCGGGAATATCCGGGGCAATAGACGAGTTCATTGATCTGCCGATAATGAAGCTGGACGCAGGCGAAGAGGACACCTTCAGGGCGATATCGCGACCCGCAGGGGGCCTAACCCTTGAGCGTATCCTGAGTGGCCTCCGAAAGCTTAGAAACCCCTTTATCCTTCAAACCCTCTTCGTTCGCGGCGCGGTGAACAACTCGGAAGGGCCGCCCCTTGAAGCCTGGATTGCCCGGATAAATGAGCTTCAGCCCCGTGCCGTCCAGATCTACTCAATAGACAGGCCCTTCCCCACCCGTGGTCTGGAAATCGTTTCCCCGGAACGCCTTGAGGAGATAGTCGCCGAAACGAACAAGAGGACCGGGGTTGAGGTCAAAGCTTACAGCTTGACCAGGGAAAAAGGAGAAAACCCATCATGGTCGTGATCGCTTTTGTCGTATCGCAGACCGTGACCGCGCTCGCGCTCTCGGACGACGGGAGACACCTGGCCGCGGGTTTCTCCGACGGGTTCATCAGGATTTACGACCCCGCGACGGGCGCTTGCCTCGCTTCACGTTCCTGCCACGATGGCCCTGTTCTCTCCCTTGATTTCCTGGGGGATACCCTTCTTTCCGCTGGCGTGGGCAGGATAGGGGTCTGGCGCGCGGATACCCTTGGCGTTGGTAAGGCCATTCCGGTTGAGCCTCACCTGACGGTCTACGCGGCTTTCTTCAGGGGGGATGGCAAGGAGGTTGTCTCAACCGATGTCTCCCATCCTCTACGGCTCTGGGATTTCAAAAAGCGTAAGCTCAGGAAGGAACTGAAATACACGGGCCAGGATGTCAACCTGGTTCCAGCGTGCGCGGCGGTTTCCCCTGATGGATCCTGGCTATTGCTTTGTTACCAGGGCTGGACATGCGAGGCCTGGGACCTTCAGAGGCTTGAGAAGGCACGGGTCTTTGAGGTCTGGGCGCCGGTTAAGCACAACGCTTGCGCTTTTTCACCTGATGGTAAGACCCTGGTCTTCGCTGAGGATTGCCTTGTCCGGTCTTACAGGACTGGAACCTGGGAGCCAGGTATTGTTATTGAACCCGGGGACACCGTGACCGCGCTGGCCTTTTCCCCGGACGGGAAGACCCTTTTCGTGGGGACAAAATCCGGCCTTGTCCAAGCGTGGCAGGAAGGGGAGAAGCTCGTGGAGACTGAGACCGGAAAGGGAAGGGTGAACGCGCTCGCGCTCGGGGAACTGCTATACGCTGGGTGCGAGGGAGGCCTGGCGATATTGCCGATGACTTTCAAGGAGGAATAACCACGAAAAGATGCGGGGCAACCCCTGTGCCTACCATGGGTGCGGCGCAGTCGCGCCCCTTCTCACCTCTCTGGCAATCCCAGCACCCCCCATACCCTTTTCCACCTCAGGTTTATGAGCTGTGGGTCGTGGGCGCGGAACATCTCCATGGGCCAGGGCCTTATTACCCCGTTCTGGTTCTCGGTCCACAGGGGAACCGCCCATGGGCCGTCCAGGCGTCTTCCCGCGCTATCCTCCACGAAAGCAATGTATAGCAAAACGCCATCACGAGGGTCTCCCTTTTCAGTGGGAAGGCTCAGGTTGTAATTTCGTTCCTGGTTTGATATGAAATTTCCCAGGGAATAAGCTATAACGCATTTCCGGCCATCGGCCGCGCTGTATTCCTCAACCGGGCCCAGGACATGGGGGTGGTGGCCCAGGACGAGATCAGCGCCAGCGTCGCATAACCCGTGCGCTATGGCAACCTGCTGGGATGTTGGCTCGTTGATGTATTCAGCGCCCCAGTGCAGTGAGACAACCACGAAATCAACCGAATCCCTTATCCGGGAGAGGTCTTCCTTTGCGGTGGACAGGTCAAAGGTGTTGACGCGGGGCCTGCCGGGGTCATCCGAATTGCCCCCAATGTTCAGCACGGTCGTGTAGGCCAGGAAAGCGACCCTGACCTCGTGCTTCTCAATTACCAACGGCCTTTTTGCCTCCGCGGCCCACCGGCCCGCGCCCACGAAACCCAGCTCCAGGGAATCCATGTAAAAACAGGTCTCCGCGAGTCCCTTTGGCCCCTGGTCAAAGGTGTGGTTGTTCGCGAGGTTGAAGACCGTGAACCCGGCGTTCGCGAGAGCCGCGACCGCCTCCGGATTTGCGTTGAAAACAAAGGGCTTTGGCGGCTTGCCGGTCTTCGGCGCAACCGGGAACTCAAGGTTGACGAAACCCACATCAGCCCAGCGGACCAAGGGCGCAACCTTCTCGTAGAGAAAATCGTAGCCGCTGTCAGCCGCGCAACGCTGAACGGGTTGGTGCATCAACGCGTCCCCGGTCGCAACCAGGAGCAATCGGGCAGAAAGGAGCGAAATGAGGATCATCGGGGCCTGGACTTCCCTGGAATCACCCTGCCCCTGTGGGTCCGATCAACATCCTTGTCAAGGCTGACTATTTTCAGGTCAAATTTTTCGGCCACAGCGTATTGATAAGCGTCGTCAAAATCAAGGCCGTATCTCTCGGCGAACTCAGCAACATCCTTCATCTCCATCGGAGCAGGGCGCAATATCCTTATGCCCTCTTCCAGTATTGTTTCCTCAACGAACTCGCAGAATTCCCGGGCCTTTCCCCTGTTGAAGAGAATTATCCCTATTGAGTGTAATGTGAGGTCAGACATGCAGGTTGAGGCTGGATCTGTGTTCTCAAAGAACCGGCGGACCCGATTCTCATGTTCCTGGTGTAGCATGACCTCAAGGAATATGTTCGTGTCCAGGAGATACTTCACTTGTTCTCACCGTCCATCCGCCACTCCAGGGCCTTTTCTGCAGCTCCAGGGCAGTGAACCTGTCTTTATACTCGCTGAGTATACCAGCCCAGCTGAGGGCGAATCTCCTTCTCTTTCTGGTTTTTACTTTCTTCTCCACCAGGAACCCCACGAAATCCCAGACCTCTTCCTGGAGATCCGGCGGGAGCTCCTTCACCAGCTCCTCAAGGCTCTTTTCCCTCTTGGCCATGGGTAAATTTTAATGCAAAGGAGGGCCGACGATCAAACCCTCGTTTTGCCTCGGATGGTTGCCGCTCTGCCGTATTCGCACGCCTCCCTCACGGGGCACTCCCCGCACCTCGGCCCCCGTGGCCTGCAAAGCTCCCTGCCGAGCTCTATCAGGTTCAGGTGCAGACAATAGTAGTCTTTGGGGTCAAAGAGCTCCTCCATCCTCCGGGAAATCCTCTCCCTCGTCCATTTCTCGTCAGCAAGGCCGAGCCTCCTGGCGACCCTCGCTATGTGCGTGTCAACGGGAAACAAGGGCATCCCGCAGGAAAAGAGAAGGCAGACCTTCGCTGTCTTGTCCCCTATTCCCTTGATTCCTCTGAGGAAAGAATAGGCCTCGTCGGGCCTCGTTTTACAAAGAAACGAGAGGTCGTAATCATGTTCCGAGGCCATCTCAAGAAGGGCCTTTATTGCCCTGGATTTTTGCTCGTATAGCCCCGCGACCCTTATGGCGTGAGAGATCTCCGAAGCCCTGGCCCCGTGCATTTCCTCCCAGGACCCGAACGCTTCCCTGAGCCGTGAGTATGCCTCGTCCCTGAGCTTATCGTTGGTGTTCTGCGAGAGAATGGTTTTCACCAGACACTCAAGGAGGGGCCTTGATTTCCTGGCTGGCCTGCCGTATCTGGTTTCAAGAACCTTCGGAATGTCTTTTGTTTTCACGACTCCGAACCAGCTCCTTCCTGCGTTCCAGGGCTCTCAGCCTTATTCGGGCCTTCGCGTTCAGTCGCTCTTCCCTTGACTGGAGGACATCCTGCGAGCCCTCGTGTCTCCTGTAATAGTAAAGAACCTGGTGGACCCGGCAGACCTCGTATCTCTCCGAGACCTTGAGGACAGCATCGTAATCCTCGCCGTAGTTGCCGAATTCCTCGTCAAATCCCCCTATTTCCAGTAGGACTTCCCTGCGCCAGGAGCGAACCGCGCCAGCGCCCTCGCACCTCATGATGTTGTTCCGGTCGTATTCGTCGTGCGTTATTATCATCCCCGGTATCGGGTTCATTTCCTCGTCCGTCACCTGATAATACGATATGGCCAGACCGCATTCGGGGCGTTCCTCCATGAATTCCACCATCGCGCGAATGGTTTCCGGGGCATACGCGTCGTCCGAGTCCAACTGCAGGACATATTTCCCCCTCGCGGCTCTGAGGCCCGTGTTCAGCGCGAAGGCTATTGATCCCATCGGGTTTTCAATCAACCGAACGCGCGGGTCCGAAAATTTTCTAACCGCATCCCTGGTTCTATCCTCAGACGCGTTGTCAACCACGATGACCTCGTAGTCCGTGAAATCCTGATTCAGGGCGGATTCAATCGCCCGGCCTATGAACGGTTCCCTGTTTCTCACTGGAATAATGACAGAGGCCATGAGCTCGTTCTGGCCCTTGCCGGGCGCGAAGCTTCTCTCAGGCTCAAAATCCTCAAGGAACGCCCCGCGCCTTTTCAGCATGGCGTATAAGACCTCACGAAACTCCGCGTCGGCCTCCGGTGGGTAATTCAGATACGAGAATGATTCGTGAAGATCAGGCCCCTTTTTCTTCCCCCTGTCCCAGTATTCCCTGAGATCCGGCCTCGGCCTCAGGTCAGGTTCGTAAAAATAAAGCGGCTCAGATATGGGGTGGGGGAGGAGTCCGCACTCCTCCAGGATAAGCCTCGCGTGATATTCCCATGCGTGGGTGAAATTCACCGCGCCGGTGTTCCTGAGTTTATCGGAGAGGTATGCCCTTATCGGCCCGAAAGGAAACCTCTCGGTTATGTCCCCGTTGAATGGGATGGCTTTTGCAATCCCGAATTCAGTTTCATATGAAGAATAGACGAGTGAGACGCCTGGTTTTTGCAGTTCCGAGAGGAACATATCAAGCGCGCCCCGGAGCGGGAATGTCCCCTCGTCCATCGCCAGAATTAGCGGTGCTCCGGCCTCCAAGGCAGAAGAAAGGGAGGGATGATAACGAACATCCCTCCCCGGTTTCCACGAAGCTATCAAGTCTATTTCAGCATGAGCTCGGCCAGGTCAACGACCCTCTCCGAGTAGCCCCACTCGTTGTCATACCAGCCAAATACCTTGACCAGGGTTCCATCAACGACCTGGGTGAGGAACGGGTCTATTAGCACTGACCTGCGCTCTCCCACTATGTCTATGGATACCAGCTCGTCCTCCGCGACGCCCATGTATTTGGGGTTCGCCTTCGCGTAAGCGCGGAACGCGTTGTTTATCTCCTCTGTTGTCGTGGGTTTCTCCACCTCAACAGCGAAATCCACCAGTGAGGCGTCCTGCGTTGGGACTCTGAGCGCGACAGCGTCAAGCTTGCCCTTGAGCTCCGGATATATGAGGGCTATGGCTTTCGCGGCACCGGTTGATGTAGGGATTATTGATATAGCCGCGGAGCGGGCCCGCCTGAGATCCTTGTGTGGGGCGTCAAGTATGCGCTGGTCGTTGGTGTAGGCGTGGACAGTAGTCATAAGGCCCCTCTTTATCCCGAAATTTTCCTTTATGACACGAACCATGTGCGCGAAAGCGTTTGTCGTGCAGGAGGCATTGGAAACGATGTGGTGCTTCTGGGGATCGTATGTGTGGTCGTTGCAACCCATCACGAATGTCGCGTCTATCTCGCCCTTCGCTGGCGCTGTGATTATCACCTTCTTGACCGTGTCCCTGAGGTGCGCTGAGACCTTGTCCTTTGACCTGAAGGCCCCGGAGGCTTCAATTACTATATCTGCCTTCCAGTCGCCCCAGGGTATTTCCTTTGGGTCCTTGTGCGCGGTTACGGGATACTTCACGCCATCAACGGAAATGAATCCCTCGCCGGACTCAACCTTCCTGTCGTATTTGCCGTAGACCGAGTCATATTTAAGGAGGTGCGCGAGAATTGAGGCATCAAAGAGGTCGTTGATGCCCGCTATCTTGTGTCCTCTCTCAAGGGCTATCTTAAAGACTTGCCGGCCAACCCGGCCAAACCCGTTTATCCCTATGATCATGATTCACCTCTCTTGGGCAAGAGTTGCCCTGCTTGCTTTTATATTTCTTCTTCGCCTTCCTGCTCAAAGAGCTTTTCCCTCGCCCTGTCAACAAGCTCTTTGCCCTTATCCCTTGCTTTCTCAAGGGTTTCCTTCAGGCGCTCCCTGGTTTCCTCCCCGGAAGCCGGGGCGAGGAGCACGCCTATCGCGGCCCCAACTATGACTCCCAGGGCAAAACCCGCCAGGGCCCATCCGGTTGAACTGCCCCTGTCGCTCATTTCTCTTTCCTCCGTTTGAATAGATTTCTCACCAGGTCAATCCCGGCGGCCAGGCCTGTCCCGAACCATCCTCCCTTCACCTTCTCGGATATGGAGGAGATGGCTCCGGACACTGAGGCAAGTCCGCCGGTCACTATGTTGAGGTTGGCCGCGGCCTGTTCTATTTCCCCGACAGTCCTCGTCAGGGCTTTCAGGATGCCTGGCAACTCCGCGTTTGTTATCCTTACCGTGTCCCTGCTGTCCCTGAGGAGGTTCCGTAGTTCCAACAGGGCAACAAAAAGGCCGATGGCCAAAAGGATCACCGAAAAGGCCACGGCCAGCCAGAGCACATCAAGAGAAGTCATCCTGAATATTATAAGGGCCGGGCCTCACTGTTTGCCAGCTCCCCTTTTTATACAGGAAGCAGGCTGAGCTTCCGGTTCTTCAGGATCGGGCCCTAGCGTTCCTCCAGGCCGCGAGCGCGCCCGCGGCCGCCATGAGCGCCACTCCTGGCAGGTATGCCTCCCAGAGAAACCTGACGGGCACGAAGCCCCTTATTGCTTCGGCACCACCAGGCAGGAGCCTGAACCCGTCAAATGTAAAGGAGAACAGGCAAGCGAGGCCACCCATTCCGGCGATGACCCAGTCGGTTGGCGCTATCCTTATCTTTCGGTCTCGGTTCCCCAGCCAGAGCAGGATGCCTGAGAATGCGGCCAGGACAAGCGCTATTATTGCAGGCGCGATCCACGGCCCAACCCAGACCACCGGAACGAGAAACAGGACATCCCAGTCCAGCCATCCGAGAGGCCAGTTCAGGATGAGTTTTAGCCACGCGTAGTAGAAGATGTCCCAGACACCGAAAGCGAAACAAAAAGCAAAAAATCGCCTGATGGTTCCCTTCTCGGAAAGCAAGGCCACTGCCAACAGCATCACGATAGTTGCCAATTCTCGTCCCAATTCAACTTTTGCCACAAAGGGATCAGCCAGTTTCATCGGGAACGAGAAGCCCTCCGGGTAATAGAGCCTTCTCAGGTAGACGACCACCGCGGCCTCAACATAGGCCATTGCAATTGAGAATACGCCGAGGATGGCCAGCTTTATTCCCGGATATAGTCTTTTTTCCATATCGGCTCCGTGAGCTCGGAAAACCTTCTGTCGTATTCGTCCATTTTCGCCGCGGGGTCAGGCCTCGTTATCAGTTCCTTTGCCGTCTGGCCCGATGGCCGCGCGCCGTGTGTCTCAACGAGCCTCTTCATCACCCGGAAGTGATCCCTTATCAGGCATGGGGCGAGCCAGTTCCCGTGTTCGCTCGGCTCGGTCTTTCCGTAGCCATAGGCATTGTGCCACTTTCTTATGGCCTTGAAAAATTGTGAATCATAGGCTTCGGTTATGGTTCCGCCCCTGGCGTATACCTCCCTGAGGTTAGCGCCCGAGTAGGGCACGAACACGCAGGGGAACACATCCGCGTTCCAGTCTATATAGAGGTATCCCGTGTGTCTGCCTCCGGATATGCATCCTCCTGAAACCGTGCCCTGGTTCCAGAAGTCCATCAGAAAGTAGCCCTTGCTCCTTATTACCTCCCACCCGCGCCGCCACATCCAGAGTCGTTCCTCAGGCGATGGCATGAGCGAGAAATCTATCTCCCTGCCAATGGGCATATACTGAAATATCCAGCCGTATGTCGCGCCCTGACGAACGAAGAACTCCTCCAGAAACTCATCCGAAAGAAGGAGCCTGTAGTTTTTCCGCGTTGCTGTCAGTGATACTCCAAAGGGAACGCCTCTTTCCCTGAGTCTCGCCATTGCCCGGATTGCCCTATCGTATGTCCCTGCGCCCCGCCTCGCGTCGGTCTCGTCCCTGAAGCCCTCAAGCGATATGGCTGGGGTCAGGTTGCAAAGCTCTGCCAAACGATCGGCCGTTTCCTCGTCTATAAGCGTGCCGTTCGTGTAGACCATGAAGAAGCGATCAGGGTTCTCCTCAATCACATCAAGGAACCGGACATCCCCATCCCTCCAGAGGAACGGCTCCCCACCTGAGATAACGAAAAACCTAACCCCCCAGAGCTCCTTTGCCTCCTTGATTATCCTTCGGAGCTCGCCCGCGCTCAGTTTCTCCGGGTTCGCGCCGGACGCGGCGTAGCAATCCGGGCACCTCAGGTTGCAGGCCTTCGCTGGACTTATTACCAGGAAACCCGGCGGCCCCTTCTCCCCCTTTTGTCTGAATGCCTCGCTGATCTCCCCCCTTTCTGCCCAATTCCTGACCATGTTGTTCAGGAACACCTCAGTCAGCTTATCAGCAAAACGAGGAGAAAGCCTCCCTTCCTCCAGCGCTTTATCCAGGGATTTCAATAGTGCCCACGCGGCCCAGGCTACATCCCTCTTGACCCCACGGGGTCTTGTTCCAGCTATTATGGCGTTGTAGTTCCCCCGGTCAAGGTTTGTCTTGAGGTATAGCAGAAGTGCCTTCCTGGTCATTTTAGACTTGAAGGCAGGGGCTGTGAGCCTGGTTATTATGTTCCGGCCGCTTGTGCCTTTTAGGACCCTGAATATGTCAGGAGCCAGTGATTTAACCTCCATTTTGCGCCTCCTTTTTCACCAGGTTTCTGAGTCTGGCCATTTCCTTGGTCAGCCTACTGAGAACCATAGCCATCTCGTTCAGATTGCGAGCGTCGCGTTCCGCGAGCCTGGACATCCTGCGGGCCAGCGCCTCAGCCTCGTTCGCTATTGCCCTTATCCTTATCAGATTCGTTATGTCAAGGCCGGATGCCTTGTCTATAACCCTAACCTTTATGCCCCGGCCGACCATGCCAAGAACCTGACCCAGGGTTATGAAGGCCCTTCCGACCGTGTCATACATCTTCCTGTTGGAATACCTGTGGATCAGCCTATCTGTTTTACGCATCGCGTAAATTATAAAGCTAGCCTTCTTGGCTGGATCAAGTCCGTGTGTCAGCTGTGTGTCAGAACCCCGGTTATTATTGTCCGCGAGACAAGGAGGCAGTTATGCTTTGGATGGTCTTTTTGTCAGCGCCTGATGTGGGTTGCGAGAGGATAACATCGCCGGGCCAATATGTCCAGATGGGGACTCCATACCAGGTCAAGGCCAGGTTCAGGAACTACGGGGATGTTCCTGCTTCCTTCCCGGTCTTCTTCAGAATTGACACGACCGGAGGGAATGTTTATTCCTCCTCGTCCAGCGTCAGCAACCTCGGGGTGGGCGGCACGATAGAGATAACCTTCTCGCCCAACTGGACTCCCCCGGTTTTCGGCACATACAAGGCATACGCCTGGACGGAGCTCTCCGGCGACAGCTACGGAGGAAACGACACCGCCCTGATATACATAAAATGCTACCACGAAGCGACGGCCGTGGATGTTATCTGGCCATACGCGGAGAATTCGTTGGGCATCCCGATCCAGCCCATCGTGCGAGTCAAAAACGGGGGGTCATACACCGAGGGCATTCCCGTTAAACTGAACATATACGCTCCAGGCGGCGGCCTCGTATACTCAGCCAGCACAACATCCTCCCCGGTGCTTCCAGACTCCCAGGCCACGGTCCAGCTTTCCAGCACCTGGACCCCATCCGACACCGGAACATACACGGCGGAGCTCATAACTACCCTGTCTCAGGATTTCAACCCGGCCAACGACACCCTGCGCGAGGATTTTCTGGTCTCATACGAGATAATATATGACCAGGGTGTTCCGGAGCAGTTCATGGTCCCCTCGGTGGATTACTACAACAACAAGATGGCCGTCCGGTTCACCCCGACCATAAGCGCGCCGCTTTATCTGACCGAGGCCAGGATATTCCTGAACACATACGAGTCCCTTGATTATGTGATGATCTGCAGAAGCCAGGAGGGTAGCCTGCCTGATACCGCGAATCCATTGTTCACGACATATAACCTGCACGGGAACAATTTCATAGGGGATTGGGCCAGCTTTTCCATAAACCCTCCGATATACCTGGCCTCAGCCCAGGATGTCTGGATCGTTGCCCACTGGTCCCCGTCCTCGCCAGAGGCCCCTGGGGTCGGCTGTGATTTTGACCTTCCCGTAGATGGCAGGAGCTGGTATTTCCTCAGCTATGTCGGGTGGGCGAACTACGCGTTTGGCGATTGGATGATGAGGATCACCCAGTCTCCAGCTACGGAGGTTTCCGAAACACCGGGCCTGGAATCCTGGGTTTCTGCGCCCAGCCCAAACCCCTGTCGCGGGAAGACCAACCTCTCCTTTTCCCTGAGGGAGGAATCTGCGGTTGAAATAGGGCTTTACTCCGCTGACGGAAGGCTTTGCGAGACCTTGTTCTCCGGGGTTCTAGGCCCTGGGGCGCACGCTTTAAGCCTTGCTCCCCGTTCCCAGCCGGGAGTTTATTTTCTCAGGTTTACGGCCAGTGATATGGGCGCGGTCAGGAAACTGGTAATTCTCAGGTAGGTTCAATCCTCAGGTGAAACCCTCGCGAGGAGCTCGTCAACGAGCGAGTCAACCGTTATCCCGTCGGCCTCCGCGTGGAAGTTAAGGATAACCCTGTGTCTGAGAACATCATGGGCTATCTCCCTGGCGTGGGTTCCCGTTGGGACAGGGTCTCCCCTGAGCCATGCCAGGGCTTTTGCGCCCAAGACCAGCCACTGGCTTGCTCTCGGCCCCGCGCCCCAGAGGACATACTTCCTGACCATCTCCAGAGGGGAATCCTTTGGCCTGGTTGCCCTCGCGAGCCTCACCGCGTATGAATATACATGAGGGGGAACCGGGCTTGATAATACCTCTTTCCTCGCGGCCATTATCTCGTCACGGGTCAGAACGGGTTGAGGCTCCGGGAGCGCGCCTGAGGTCGTTTTCTCAACTATCTCAAGCTCCTCTTTTTCGTCCGGGTAGCCCAGGTTAAGCTGAAAAGCGAACCTGTCCAACTGCGCTTCCGGCAACGGATATGTCCCCTCCTGTTCAATGGGATTTTGCGTTGCCAGGACGAAGAAGGGAGGCTCCAGGCGATATGTTTTTCCTCCGGCCGTCACCGAGAGCTCCTGCATCGCCTCCAGGAGGGCGGACTGGGTTTTCGGCGGCGTCCGGTTTATCTCGTCCGCGAGTATCACATTCGCGAACAAGGGCCCCCTGTGAAACCTGAACGCCTTGCGCCCGGTTTCCGGATCGTCCTCAAGGATGTCAGTGCCTATTATGTCAGTGGGCATCAGGTCGGGGGTAAACTGGATCCTTGAGAACGAGAGTCCAAGTGATTTTGCCAGGGTCTTGACCATCAGGGTTTTCGCCAGGCCGGGAACCCCAACCAGAAGGACATGGCCCCCCGCGAACATCGCCGCGGCAAGCTTTTCCAGGATGGTCTCCTGGCCCACGATGACCCGCGAGACCTCGGATTTAAGTTTTTCGCCGGTGTTCAAGTGAGAAGATTTTAAGGCCAGGCCGCAACAAGAATCATCCCCACATGGATTGAGACCCTTGAAAAATCCCCCCTCTGTCTTTCGGCCTGACCGTGGGGGCCTCCGCAGAATAGAGGCCGAGCCTCCACGGAAACGCGCTCATGACGGGATTTTCAGGGGCCCCTCTCAGAACCGCTGTGTCTTTTTGCCTCATTTAAATATCTTACCCAAATACCCCTTGTTACCTCATCTAAAAAGCTTACCTTAGCCTCCCATTGTGCG
>FWWM01001341.1_pt1 | contig 74421 bp, 76 predicted proteins | sample 2228351 | NCBI WGS metagenome assembly FWWM01 (sample SAMEA103939774, study PRJEB20133) | metagenome | reverse complement strand
CCTTCAAGTGGAACAATGCTGCCGTTCGACGTGCGCCGCTCAAACGGCAGGCTTCGCCGCAACCCGCCTTAGCTAGCGTGAGATGGGGCGGATGGGGGTCTAGGGCAAAAGGTTTCCGGCTCAGGTGTCAACGCCGGGACAAAAAACGGGCCAGGCTGTCGAAAACGGTCGACAGTCGAGCACTGGCGTACTTCGGCGATTACCTCTGCGGTCGGGGATCCCCGCGTCCGAAGGCGTACTCGCTAATCAGCGAGCCGCAGACACCGTTATTCCCGCTACATCGTCTAGTGGAAGCTGTGCACCACAATGATGGCCGGCGGCGTCCCCGACACGCTGGATCTTACTTTGCTCCATACCACCTGCCCCCACGAGTTGCAAAGTGGCAAGTGGTATGGCTAGCCGCTCATCCTTTAGGTTTCAGCGTCAAGGGAAGGCCGGCGAACATTATGACTGCCTCTTCAACCACTGCCGCTATTTCCTGATTGATCTTGCCTGCAATATCGCGAAATCTTCTGGCAAGGGCGTTGTCGGGTACAATGCCCAGACCCACTTCGTTGGCGACCAGAATGACCGGCCCCCGTGCGGCTGAAAGCGCGCGCACCAGCCCTTCCGTGGCGGCAGCCGTATCGCGTTCCGCCACCAACAGGTTCGAAGCCCAAAGCGTCAGGCAATCCACCAGCACCACCGTTCCCGGCGTGCTATATGCCGTGATCGCGTCCGCCAGTTCCAGCGGGGCCTCGACGGTTGACCAGCGCGGACCGCGATCGGCGCGGTGCAGCGCGATCCGCTCGCGCATCTCGTCATCGAAGGCCTGGGCTGTCGCCAGATAGACCAGTTCACCTGTCAGGACTTCGGCCCGGCCTTGGGCAAAGCGGCTCTTCCCAGAACGCGCCCCGCCCAGCACCAGCAAGTTGCTCACGCCCTGCCTCCTGCCATCGCCAGCGCCACCAGTGCATCGATGTCGAGATGCTCCTCCAGCGCGGCTCCGATCTCGTCCAGTGCCACCTCGACAGAGGCGCCATAGTCCACGCCCCCGGCTTCTGCATCCATGCGCGACAGCAGCGCGCGGCGCAGCTCCGCATGAGCCAGCAGGCCGTGGACATAGGAACCAAACACCGTTCCGCCCGCATTTATTGCGCCATCGCGGAGGCCATCAGCGAACACGGCGAAGGGCCGCTGCATATCCGGCCCGCTGGTTTGCCCCATGTGCATTTCATACCCCTGAAAAGGCGCGCCCATCGCCAGCCCGCTGACCGGGCGCAACGCCTTGTGGGCGTGCAAGGTCGTTTCGACATCCAGCAGGCCAAGGCCGCTTGAGGTGCTGGCCGAACCTTCAAGCCCATCAGGATCGGCGATGTGTCTGCCGAGCATCTGGTAACCGCCGCAAAGCCCCAGGATCAGCCCGCCGCGCCGGTGATGTGCCAGAATATCGATGTCCCAGCCCTCTGCGCGCAGCGCGGCCAGATCGGCGATGGTCGCCTTCGATCCGGGCAGGATGATCAGTGCAGCCTCCACCGGGATCGGCTGGCCGGGCGGGACCATGCGCAGTTCGACACCCTCTTCGAGTTTCAGCGGATCGAGGTCATCGAAATTGGAGATGCGCGGCAGGATCGGGCAGGCAATCAGCTTGCGCCCGCCCGCCCTCACCCCACCGCGCTCCAGCACTACGGCGTCTTCGCTTGGCAGCCGTGCGGTCGCGCCCAGCCACGGCACCACGCCGAATCCCCGCCAGCCTGCCAGGCTTTCGATCTGGCGATAACCATCGGCGAACAGGGCTGGATCGCCCCGGAACTTGTTGATGATGAAACCCTCGATCATCGCCGCATCCGCCGGGTCGATGATCGTTTTCGTGCCGACGATGGCGGCAATGACCCCGCCGCGATCGATATCGCCGACCAGCACGACCGGCACGCCCGCCGCGCGCGCAAAGCCCATATTGGCAATGTCGCCTCCGCGCAGGTTGATTTCCGCAGGCGACCCGGCCCCCTCGACCACGACGATATCGCAAGCCTGACGGAGCCGGTCATAGCTGGCCATCACCTCGCCGAGCAGCTCCCCGCGCACCTGCCGGAAATTGCCCGAGCCCAATGTGCCGCGCACCCGGCCATGCACGATCAATTGCGACGTGCGGTCGGCCTGTGGCTTCAGCAGCACCGGGTTCATATCGGTATGCGGCTCCACCTTGCACGCTATCGCCTGCAAAGCCTGCGCTCGGCCGATCTCACCGCCATCGCTGGTGACCGCCGCATTGTTGGACATATTCTGCGGCTTGAACGGCAAGACCCGCAGCCCCCGTTTCACTAGGGCGCGGCACAGCCCCGCCACCAGCACGGATTTGCCCACATCAGAACCAGTGCCCTGAAGCATTATAGCGCCCATGCCACTCCCCCCGCCATGAACCACAGACACAGGCAAGCACGGCGATAGACGCCCAGCCCACGCCGAATATCCTCTGCCCCGGCAGAGCGATCGCCCTCGCCGATCCAGAGCTTGGGTGAAAGAATGCCGTCATAGGCGATTGGCCCTCCCAGTCGCAGACCAAGCACCCCGGCCATTGCCGCCTCTGGCCAGCCCGCGTTGGGCGAGGCATGGTTGGACGCATCGCGCCACAATATCCGCCAGCCACCCCCGCCGCACAGGCAGATCAGCAATCCCGCAAGACGTGCTGGCACGAGATTCATCGCATCGTCGGTGCGGGCCGCAGCCCAACCATAGTCGCGCCATCGCTCCTCGCGATGCCCGATCATGCTGTCGGCGGTGTTGATCGCTTTGTACGCCCAGATTCCCGGCAGGCCCAGCACCAGCAGCCAGAACAACGGCGCGACCACCCCGTCGCAGAAACTTTCCGCCAGACTTTCGATGGCTGCTCGGGCAACACCCGCGTCATCAAGCGCCGCCGTATCACGGCCAACGATCATGCCGACTGCGGTGCGCGCGGCTGGCAGATCCTGCCGTTCCAGCGCTTCGGCAACGGGGCGGACGTGATCGTAGAGGCTGCGCTGCGCCAGACCCGGCCAGGCCAGCACCGCGACCAAGGGCCAGGCCCAGGCTCCGGCAAAGGCCACGAGCAGACTTTGCAGCACCCACCCCGCACCGCCCGCCACACCCAGCAGGATCAGGACGGTGACTGCCCCGGCCATGCGCCGCTGTCCATCGGAACGCGAGGGGACATTCCAGCGCCGTTCCAGCGCGGCGATAATCCGCGCAAAGACGCCCACCAGATGGCCGATCCGGCGATACAGCGGCTGAGGCCAGCCCACTGCCGCGTCGAGTACCAAGGCCAGGAAAGCAGTCGGCTCAATCATCAGCCAGCGCCGCATCGAGGCGATCCAGCGCCTCACGGTCGGCGGGCAGGCCCAGGCGCAGCCAGCGTGGATCGTAATCGAACGGCCGCGTCAGGATGGCATGGCGCGCAAGGCGTTCGAACAGCGCGGTGGCATCGGCCGTTTCGATCAGCCGGAACAGCGGGCAATCTCCCACCGCGCTGAAGCCGCGCCGTCCGAGCACCGCGTCCAGCGCGTGCGCCCGTTCGCGCAAGGCCATCCGCATGGCGGCAATCCAGTCCGCATCCCGATAGGCCGCTGTGCCGATGGCCAGCGCCGCCGCCGATAGCGGCCAACTGCCCAGCCGCTGACGATATTGCGCGATCACCCCGCGCGGTCCCAGCACAAAGCCGAGCCGCACCCCGGCCAGCCCGAAGAATTTGCCGAACGAGCGGAAGATGATCAGCCGCTGCTGGTCGTCGACGTGGGCGGCAAGACTGCTGTGCGGGGCGGCATCGGCGAAGGCTTCATCCACGACCAGCCAGCCATCATCACCGCGCCGCGCCTCCAGCCAGCCAAGCAGGGTGGCAGGCGGCATGATCCGGCCATCGGGGTTGTTGGGATTGGCGAGGATGATCGTCGCATCCTCTGTCCCCGCCAGTTCGGTCAGGACCACGGGACGGCTGCGGGGAATCATCTCGCCATGGGTGCGATAGCTGGGCTGGGCATGGATAGCGGGGCCGGGCAGGATATCGCCCAGCATGCGCAAGCCGATCTCCGTGCCCGGAACAGCGCAGACATGGACAGGGTCCGCGCCGAAACAGGCGGCGGCGGCGGCCTCCAGATCGTTCAGCGCGCCGGTGTCGGGCAGCGCCTGCCAGTCCACTGCCAGATTGTCCGCGCCGGGCCAGCCATGCGGGTTGATGCCGGTGGACAGGTCGATCCACGGCGCCTTGCCCATTCCGAACTGCGCCATGGCATCGGCCAACCTGCCGCCGTGAAAACTGAAGCTGTTCATGTCGTGTGTATCCATAGGCCCGTGATTGCCACGCTCAGCAGCAAGCCGGTTTCGATCAGTTCGATGCCTGCGCCATGGCCATCGCCGGAAATCCCGCCCATCGTCCGACGCACATGCCAGCCCCACCACAGGACCAGCAATGGCGAGACCAGAAGCGCCGGATAGAACCATGATGCTGCGGCCAGCGCGGCGGCCCAGATTGCAATATCGATCGGGCCGATGGCGGAACGGAATCGTGCCGCCAGCCCCTGATGCAGCGGCATCAGCCACCATGTCCACACCAGCGGGCCGATGCGCGCGGCAAACGGCACCAGTACCAGCGCGCCAAACACCCGTGCATCCACCAGCATATCCAGCAGCACCAACTTGCTCAGCAGTTGCAGCACAATCGCGACAACGCCGAAGCTGCCGACATGGGGATCGGCCAGAACGGCCAGCAGCCGCTCGCGATCTTTATGCGCCGCACCGCTGGCATCGGCGAGGTCGGCCAGGCCATCAAGGTGCAGCGCGCCGGTCACGCCCACCCAGACGATCAGCGCGGCCAATGCGCCCAGCCGGTGATCGACCAGCGCGCCTGCCCATGCGGCTCCCGCAACCGCTGCGCCAATCACCAGGCCTACAGCGGGAAACCAGCGCATCGACCGGGCGAACGCGGCATCATCAACGACAATCGCCGGCATCGGCAGGCGTGTCAGAAATTGCAGGGCGATGATGAAGCCCTTCACGGATATAGTCCCGCAATCTGTGCCGTGGGGATTGCTCCGGGCCAGACGCGCAACGACAACAGGCCGTTGTATGGCAGATCAACTGCCCACGTCTGGCGCATGTCAAACCCGCACAGCACAGCCAGCGCCGCGCGCATCGCGCCAGCGTGGGTGACGATCAGCGTCGGCCGGGCGGCCAGATCGTCAATCGCAGCGGACACACGGTCCACCAGCGCCGACCAGCGCTCTCCACCGGGCGGCGCATCGCCATCGGGATCGTCCCAGAACCGCGCCAGCGCCGCGCCTTCGACATCGCCCGGTGCCATCCCGTCCCATGCGCCAAAGTCCAGCTCGCGCCAGCGGGGATCGGTGGACAGCGGCACGCCGGTTGCCAGCGCGATGGCTTCGCCCGCCAACCGCGCACGGGACAGGTCGGAAGCGATCAGCACTTCGGCTGCCAGATCGCGCGCCCGATCGACGCAGGCGGCGATGCCGGAGGCGGTGGGCCGGGCATTGGTGCGACCGATCAGCCGCCCCGCGCCGTCCGGTTCGCCGTGACGCAGGAAATAGAGAGGAAAGCCGCTCACAGGCCGTCCGCCACCCCGGCTTCGGCAAATGTCGCCATGCCGTTGTGCGTGGCCAGCGCGGCGCGGATGATCGACACGGCCAGTGCCGCGCCGCTGCCCTCGCCCAGGCGCATACCCAGTGACAGCAGGGGATCGAGGCCCAGATGCCCCAGCAGGCGGATATGCCCCGGCTCGGCGGAACAATGGCCCGCCAGACAATGATCGGTGATCGCCGGAATTGCGGCGGCCAGCGGCGCCAGCGCGGCACAGCTGATGAACCCGTCCAGCACCACCGGAATACGCAGACGGCGCGCCTCCAGCACGGCCCCGGCGATGGCCGCGATTTCGCGCCCGCCTAATCGGCGCAGGATTTCAAAGGGGGTGTCCGGCGCATCGGCATGACAGGCCAGCGCCCGTTCCACCACCGCCAGTTTGCGCGCTATGCCGTCCGCATCGACCCCCGTTCCCGGCCCGACCCATGACGCGGGTGTGCCGCCATAGCTGCTCGCGCAGAGCGCGGCGGCGGCGGTCGAATTGCCAATGCCCATTTCGCCGACGATCAGCAGGTGCAGCCCCGGCTCCACCGCCGCCGCTCCGGCGGACAATGCGGCAAGGCAATCCGCCTCGTCCATAGCCGCCACGACGGTGAAATCCGCCGTGGGCCGGTCGAGATCGAGCGCGGTGACCTTGAAGTCCAGTCCGGCGGCCGCGGCCAGTGCATTGATCGCCGCGCCTCCGGCAGCGAAATTGCCGACCATCGCAGCGGTCACGCTGGCGGGAAAGGCGCTGACGCCGTGGACGACGAAGCCGTGATTGCCGGCAAAGATGGCCGCGCTGCCCCGTTCGATCACCGGCTGCGCCGTGCCCTGCCATCCTGCCATGAACACCGCGATGTCCTCCAGCCGCCCCAGCGATCCGGCCGGCTTGGTCAGGCTGGCCTGCCGCGCGCGCGCCGCCGCGATGGCGTCCGCATCGGCCGAGGGCAAATGCTCAAGCGCCGCTTCAAACGCGGCAAGCGTGACAAACCGGCTCATTCCGCGACGAAGCCCGGCGGCGGGGTGCGGGTGATGAAATGCCCCTTCACGCCTTGTGGCCATTGCTTGAACGGCACCCGGCCATGCTCGCTGGCGGCATAGTGGACCGCATAGTCCAGAATGGCGGTGGCGGCGTCCTCGTCCGGCGTGAACCGGCCCAGTACATAGCCGACCTTGCCCGGCGCGCGCAGGTGAATGGTGCAGAAATCGGTGCAGGCAAACAGACAGGGCATTTCCTGGACGGCGACCCCGGCATAGCGCGCATCGCTTTCCTGAACCGAGCGCAGCGCCGCCACAAGTTGCGCGCCGCCGCGCGTTCCGGCGGCGTCCTCACGCGCGTCGGCGCTGTGACGACAGGTGTTGCAGGCCACGATAGCGGGGCCATCCTCCACGGGTATCAGCATGATGTCGTTGTCTTTCTATTGGGGATCATCGTTCAAACACCCGGTCGTTCCACGGCTCGCGGGGTTGCCAGCCGCGCTGTTCCAGTTCGGGGGTGTCGGACGTGTCCGCCGGGTAGCCGATGCACAGCAGCGCGATCAGCGACCAGGTGGCGGGAACATCCAGCAGGGTATGGACGGCCGGTGGATCGACAATCGACACCCAGCCAAGGCCAAGCCCACGCAGCCGCGCCGCCAGCCACAAGTTGTGGATCGCCAGCACACAGGAATAGCGCAGCATTTCGGGCATGGTGGCAATGCCAAGGCCGTGCCCCGCCTCGGGCTGTTCGTCGCAGAACACCGCCATCACCTCGGGCGCCTCACGCAGTCCGTGCAGCTTGAGCGACAGGTAGTGATCGTACCGCTCCTGCCCGGCATAACGCTCTGCCGCATGGGCGCTTTGCCCGTCGACATGGGCGGCCAGCGCCTCCCGAATGTCAGGCGTCCGCACGCGGACAAAGCGCCACGGCTGGGCATTACCGACCGACGGCGCGAGCGCGGCACTGGCCAGCAACGCGCCCATATCCGCTTCGGCCACGGCGCGGCGGTCGAAATGCCGAACATCGCGGCGCCAGCGCAGCAATTGCGTGAATTGCTCCGCAAATTCCGCGTCGAACACAGGCGGGGCGTCGCTCAGAATTCGATCCCCGGTCAAAATTCAATGCCGGCCTGGGCCTTCACGCCCGAACGGAAGGGGTGCTTGACCATGGTCATCTCGGTGACAAGGTCCGCCACCTCGATCAGCGCGTCGGGGGCATTGCGGCCCGTGACGATGACGTGCTTCATCGCGTCGCGCGCGGTCAGCACCGCCACCACTTCATCGACCGGCAGATAGTCATACCGCAGCACGATGTTCAGTTCGTCGGCCAGAACCATGTGATAGCTGGGGTCGGCGATCATGCGCTTGACCTCGTCCCAGCCGGCGCGGGCCACCGCAATGTCGCGCGTGCGGTCCTGCGTATCCCAGGTAAAACCCTCGCCCATCGGCTTGAATTCTACATGGTCGGGGAAGGCATCGAACACGGCCTTTTCACCCGTTTTCATCGCCCCTTTGACGAACTGGACCACGCCCACTTTCATGCCGTGGCCGATGGCGCGCACCACCATGCCAAGCGCGGCGCTGGTCTTGCCTTTGCCCTTGCCGGTATGAACGATCAGCAGGCCCTTCTCGCGGGTCTTATTGGCCATGATTTTGGCCTGGGCGGTCTGCTTCTTGCGCATCTTTTCAGCATGCCGCGCGTCTCCGTCCGCAATATCCTCTCGCGCGACCTGATTGTTATCGGCTTCCATCGGCCAGTTCCTTTCGCATCAGATAAACGTCCATGATCCAGCCGTGGCGCGCGCGAAGGTCAGCGCGGCGCGCGGCGATGCGGGGCGCGGCCTGGGCCAGAGTCCCCCGTTCGAGCGCTTGTTGCGGCATGCCAAGATAGGCGCCCCACCAGATTTCGATTCCGGCGGACTCGATCGCCTCGAACGCACAGCCGCTGTCGAGCATCACCACGACCGTGTCCGCCCCCGCAGGCCAGCCGTGCTTGCGCAGCATCCGGCCGGTGGTGATCGTGACGCTTCCCGCCAACGGGTTGAGGGGAATGGCGTGGGCCGCGGTCAGTGCCTGGATGCTGGTAATTCCGGGGACCACATGAACCGTTGTCTCGACGCCGGCAGCCTTGAGCCGATCAGAGATCCGCAAGCTGCTGTCATAAAGCGAGGGGTCGCCCCAGACCAGCAAGGCGAGCCTCCCGCCATTCGGCAAATGCGTTGCAATCCGTTCGCGCCACGCCGCCGCGATGGCGTCATGCCATTCGTCAACCGCCTGCATATATGGCATGCTCGCGTCCCGCACCGGCATGTCGAATTCGATGATCCGCACGGGCCGGCGCAGGACCTGCGCACAGATCGTGCGGCGCAAATCGACCAGAGCAGATTTCGCGCTCCCCTTGCGCGGCAGCAGGATGAGATCGGCCTCGTTCATCACGCGAACAGCCTCGGCAGTAAGGTGATCCGCATTGCCGGTGCCGATACCGATGAGATGGAGGTCGATCATGCTTCTTCCGCCAGCGGGCCGTAGAGGACGATGGCCGGGTCGGACGGACCGCCCTCGGCCAGCACGCGCGCCAGGCCGGTGATGCTGCTTTTGGTGATGCGCTGATCCTGGTGTCCGACATTCTCGGCAAGGATGGCGGGCGTTTCGGGCGCCATCCCGCTCTCCAGCAGCCGTTCGACCAGCGCGGGAAAGGTTCGCCGCGCCATGTACACAACCGTTGTCGCGCGCGGATCGGCCAGCGCGGCCATGTTGAGGTCGTCCGGCAACTGTCCATTGACGCCGTGGCCGGTCACAAACTGTACCCGTCGTGCTTGTTCACGCCGGGTGAGCGGAATGCCGATCGCTGCCGCCGCCGCGCTTGCTGCGCTGACGCCCGGAACGATTTCAAACGCGATCCCGGCCTTGCGCAGCGCGTCTATCTCTTCCTCCAGTCGTCCGAATATGCCGGCGTCCCCCGATTTGAGCCGCACCACGCGCAAGCCAGTCTGAGCATGTTCCACCAGCTGCCGGTTGACTTCGGCCTGCGTGGGCGAGGGGCGTCCTGCCCGTTTGCCGACCGGGACCAGTTTCACGTCCGGGCGCGCGCGATCGAGGATCGTCCGCGATGCCAGGTCGTCGAAAAGGATGGCATCGGCAGCATCGAGACGTGCGGCGGCTTTTATCGTCAGGAGGTCAGGATCGCCCGGCCCCGCTCCGACAAATGACACGAAACCGCTCATGCCATACCCCCGCTATTGAGGGGTGCAATCATGTGGAAGAACGTCCCCGTCACATGCCCCCGCCGCGATCCGGTTTCGGCCACCGCATCACCATTGGCGTCGGTGACGCGGGCCAGCGGGGCATCATGCTGTTCGACAATGGTGGAGTAATGGAACTCGTGCCCGCACAGTCGTGTGCCAACAGGAATGCCCGATATGGGCGACAGCAATTCGGCAAGGCGATAGCCCAGATGCATCTTGCGCTCGGCATGGCTGGTGACCAGCCCCAGCAGACCGGCCATGCGGTGGGCGACGCCCGCCTTGTCAATCAGAGTCTCGCCAAGCACCATGTAGCCACCACATTCGCCATGGACTGCGCGCGTTTCGGCATGGTTGCGCAGGCCGGACAGGAAGATGCCCGCCGCCGCAAGCTTGCCGGCATGCAGTTCGGGATAGCCGCCCGGCAGCCAGACGCAGTCGGCATGGGATGCTGGCGCTTCATTGGCCAGCGGAGAAAACGGCAGGATTTCCGCCCCGGCCCGTCGCCAGCCCTCCACCAAGTGCGGATAGATGAAGGAAAAGGCTGCGTCGCGCGCGATGGCGATGCGCTGTGCCGGGGGCACCGGAAGGCGGCTCTCGACCCGATCCGCTGGCACTGGAATCCGCCTCGCCGCGCGGCGAATGGCGTCGAGATCGGCATGGGCGCGCAAGAACGCGGCGTAGTCAGCGATCACCCGGTCCAGGTCGGGATGCTCGACAGCCTGCACCAGCCCCAGATGGCGCTCAGGCAAGGTCAGGTCGCCGCGCCGGGGCAACGCCCCCAGGACAGGTATCCCGACCGCCTCCATCCCCTTGCGCACCAGTCGTTCATGGCGCGGACTGGCGACACGATTGAGGATCACGCCCGCGAACGGCAAATGCGGATCGAGGCTCTTGAAGCCCAGCGCAGTGGCTGCTGCTGACTGTGCCTGCCCGGAAACGTCCAGCACGAGCACCACGGGCCAGCCCATGCGGCGCGCCATTTCGGCGCTGGCGCCGTTGCCTGAGGCACCGTTGCTGGCAACGCCATCGTAAAGCCCCATCGACCCTTCGGCGAGCACCATGTCCGCCCCTGCCGCCTCGGCCGCGATAGCGTCGAGCAGCTCGCCGTCCATTGCCCAACTGTCAAGGTTGAACGACGACCTGCCGCAAGCCGCCCGGTGAAACGCTGGGTCGATATAGTCCGGTCCGCTCTTGAACGGCTGCACCGTCAGTCCGTCCTCGCTCAGCGCGCGAAGCAGGCCCAGCATCACCGTGGTCTTGCCTGTCCCCGATGCCGGGGCGGCAATGATCAAGCCCGGCACGCTCATTCGGATGCCTCCGAGAAGCGCGAAGAGGCATCCTGGGGCCGGAAGCGGCGGTCATAGCCGTGTGCGTAGAGGCTGCTTTCAGCGAAATTCTCAGCCGCCAGCACTCGCCCGACTAGGATCAGGGCGGTGCGCTCCATGCTTCCCGCCACGGCCTGCTCGACCGTGTCGAGCGTGGCGCGCACGATCCGTTGATCAGGCCAGCTGGCGCGCCAGACCACAGCGACGGGGCAATCCGCGCCGTAGGCTGGCGTCAGGTCGGCCACCACTTGCGCCAGATTGTGGACCGACAGGTGAATGGCCAGCGTCGCGCCGGTCACGGCAAAATTCGTCAGGCTTTCGGCAGGCGGCATAGTGCTGGCGCGGCCCGGCGTGCGGGTCAGCACCAGCGATTGCGACAGCGCAGGCAGCGTCAGCTCTGCCTCCAGCGCAGCAGCGGCGGCGGCGAACGCCGGGACACCGGGTGTCACGGTAAAAGGAATGTCCAGCGCGCGCAGGCGGCGCAATTGCTCGCCCATCGCCGACCAGACCGAAAGATCGCCTGAATGCAGCCGCGCCACATCGTGCCCGGCGGCATGTGCAGCAGCGATCTCGGCCATGATCTGGTCCAGTTCCAGCGGCGCGGTATTCACGATCCGGGCGTCCGGCGCGCAATGATCGAGCACGGCGACCGGGATCAGCGACCCGGCGTAAAGGCACACCGGGCTGCCCGCGATCAGATCGCGTCCGCGCAAGGTGAGCAGGTCGGGCGCGCCGGGACCGGCGCCGATGAAGTGGACGGTCATGTCGTAGGTTCCTGAAGGTTGACACTGGCGGCAATGGCGCATGTCGCCATGCGATCGGGGGAGGTGTGGCGCGGCCCCAGCAGGCGCGCGCCTGCACCTGCGGCTGCCAGCGCCGATGCCTCTGCCACGCTGCCGACGTGACGGGCGTTCAGGCTGGCGGTGGAGCGCGTGGGGGTGGAAACGGCGGCCAGTGCATCGGACGCCACGCCCATCAGCGGCAGGCCCAGCACTTCGGCCAGCGGCAGCAGCGCCGCAAGCTTGTCATGCGCGGTGACAAGATGCGTGACCGGCGGCTGCCCCTGCCCTGCCAGCGCAAACGCAGCGCGCAGCGAAGGCAAGGCCGCGCCCGACCGAAAGCCGAAGCCTGCGACAATCATAGCGTCACGCTCCATTGCACCACCGGATAGCGCGCGCGCCAGCCGCGCCGGTTACCCAGCGGGGCGGCATCTGACAGTTCGATCCGCAGCAAACTCCCGCCTTTTTGGCCATGCCAGCGCGTCAGCAGTGCTTCTGATTCCAGCGTCACCGCATTGGCCACCAGCCGCGTTCCGACGGGCAAATGTGCCCATAGTGTGTCCAGCAAGGCTTCCGACAATCCGCCGCCGATAAACACCGCATCGGGTGCCGGAGCATCCGGCAAGGCATCCGGCGCGATCCCGACGACAACCTTCAGTTGATCGACACCCAAAGCGACCGCATTGGCCCGCGCCCGCTCGGCGCGCACCGGATCGGCCTCTATCGCGCAGGCCCGGTTGGCCGGGTGGGCCAGCAGCCATTCGATCCCGATCGATCCAGATCCTGCGCCAATATCCCACAGCAGTTCACCGGCACACGGGGCCAGCGCCGACAGCGTCAGTGCACGCACCGGGCGCTTGGTGATCTGCCCGTCCGATGCAAACCAGTGGTCCGGGCGGCCCGCTGTCAGAGGCAAGCTCTCACCATGGCCCGCACAATCGATCCCGACCGCAACCGGATGGGCGATGTCGGTGAACGACAATGCTTCGGCGGTCACTTGACGCATCCGTTCGCGTGGTCCGCCCAATGCTTCCATCACGTGCAGCACTGACGCGCCAAAGCCCTGCCCGGACAGACAGTCTGCCAATGTGGCCACCGCCTCGCCATCGCGTAGCAGCGCCAGGATTCGTTGTCCCGCCGCAAGGTGAGGTCTCAGCCGCTCCAGCGGCGCGGCGTGCAGGCCAAGGCAGGCCACGTCCTGAAGCGCCCAGCCCAATCGCGCGGCGGCGAGGCTAAAGGTAGATGGGGCCGGATGAGCCACCCACTCATGCCGCTCCAGATGCCGCGTCACGCTCGTTCCCGCGCCGAACCAGAACGGATCGCCCGAGGCCAGCATCACCACGCGCCGTCCGCGATGTTGCATCAAAAGGTCAATACCGTCGGCAAACGGCACTGGCCATTCTATCGCAGGACAGGTAATCGCGGGCAGCAGCGCAAGGTGCCGGGCCGGTCCCATCACCAGTTCAGCCTGCGCCAGCGCCGCGCGGCCAGCGGCGGACAGGCCATCCGGCCCGTCCTCACCTATGCCGATGATCGTCAACCACGCTTCAGGAGAGGACTCAACCATGCCCAATGTCCTCCTGCTGGGCGGCACAACCGAGGCCAGCGCGCTTGCCCGACTGCTCGCGCAGCGCGGCATTGCGGCGACGCTCAGCTATGCCGGACGGACCGCAAACCCCCGTGCTCAGCCGGTTCCGGTGCGGGTTGGCGGGTTCGGCGGAGTTGCGGGGCTGTCCGATTATCTGCGCCACCATCGCGTGACTCATCTGGTCGATGCCACCCACCCCTTCGCCGCGACGATGAGCGCAAACGCGGTGGAGGCGGCCCGTCTGGCGGGTGTGGCCCATGTCGCCTTGACCCGCCGGGCGTGGGAACCGGTCGCCGGTGACCGCTGGACCCGCGTTGCCGATATCGATGGCGCGGTCGCCGCGCTGGCAGGCCCGGCCCGCCGCATCATGCTGGCGCTGGGACGAATGCATGTGGAAGCCTTCGCCGCCCAGCCACAGCACCACTATCTGCTGCGCTTCGTGGATGTGCCGGAACAGCCGCCGGGCTTGCCCCATCACACGCTGATCGTGGATCGCGGTCCGTTCACTACCGCTGGAGACAGCGCATTGTTGCAGACCCACGCCATCGATCTGGTGGTTTGCAAGAATGCGGGCGGCAGCGGCGCCGATGCCAAGCTGATCGCGGCGCGCAATCTGGGCTTGCCGATCCTGATGATTGACCGTCCCGCCATTCCCAACCGGGCCGAGGTTTATGATACCCAAGATGTGCTTTCCTGGTTGGGTCATCATGCTGAAACCGTGACCGACCGGGGGGTGTAAAGGATCGGGCGCGCGGGCCCATCGATGATCCGCGTCATGCTTGATCCGACGATCACCATCGTGCGCATATCGGCCATCTCCGCGCGCGCATCACCCAGCGGTACGATCCGCAATTGCTCGTCAGGCGTCGAAACCGCACGGGCGAACAGGATCGGGCGATCAGGGCCGCACACCTCGCGCAGCAGTTCCAGCACGCGTTTGAACCCTTCAGGCCGGGCCTTCGACCTCGGGTTGTAAAAGGCCATGGCGAAATCTGCTTCCGCCGCCAATCGCAGCCGCTTTTCGATCAGCGGCCAGGGTTTGAGATTGTCCGACAGGTTAATGGCGCAAAAATCATGCCCCAGCGGCGCGCCCGCCCGTGCGCTGGCGGCCAGCATGGCGGTGATGCCGGGCAGCACCCGAATGTCGAGATTGCGCCAATGGGCCGGGCCAGCCTCCAGCGCCTCGAACACGGCAGCGGCCATGGCGAAAACGCCCGGATCGCCAGAGGACACCACCACCACGCGCTGCCCCTGCGCCGCCAGTTCCAGCGCATGGGCCGCGCGATCCAGCTCCGCCCGGTTGTCGGACGGGTGCAGCGTCAGCCCCGCGCGGGGGGCGATGCGGGCAACATAGGGAATATAGCCGATGACATCGCTCGCCCCGGCCAGAGCGGCGGTGACTTCGGGCGTGATCAGTGCCTCATCCCCCGGTCCCAGACCGGCGATGGATAGCCAGCCGCTCATGGCCGCCTTCCCTGTCCATGAATCAGCAGGATCGAGAAATAGGGCGTGACGCTGGTCGCCTCGATCAGCCGCGTGACTCGCTGACCGGGCATGGCGGCATGTTCAACCAGCCAGGCCGCATCTTCGCGTCCCGCCGCCGCCACCGCGCGGCGCAGTTTGGGCAGGTTGCGCCCGATCTTCATCACCACCAGCGCATCGGTATCGCGGATGCGCCGCGCGAGTTCATCCTCCGGCAAGGTCGCCATCGCGACGGTGAGCACGTCATCGCCCCACGTGATGGGAATGTCGGTCGCGTTCCATGCCCCGGCCATGCCGGTGATACCCGGCACCACCGTCACCGGGACCAAGCCCGCCAAACGGCCATGAAGATGCATGAACGAACCGTAGAAAAACGGATCGCCCTCACACAGCACAACCACGTCCTCGCCCGCCAGCGCCAGCGCCAGCAATCGCTGCGTGCATTCGGCATAGAAGGCGGAAAGACAGTCGTTGTAGCGGGGATCGGATAGCGGAATCTCGGTCGTTACAGGATATTCCATCGGGATTTCAATCACGTTGGCGCGCAGCATCCCTTCGACAATCCGCCGCGCCTGACCCGGTCGTCCGGCCTTGCGGAAATAGGCAACGTGGCGCGCGCCGCGCACCAGGCGGTCGGCGCGCACGCTCAGCAGATCGGCAGCACCGGGACCAAGCCCGACGCCGTGGATCGTTCCGATTTTTGGCGGCAAGTTCATTCGGCGCGGCTCGCCAAAGCATTGATCGCGGCCACCGTGATCGCGCTGCCGCCAAGACGACGCTCGACGATGCAACACGGCACCGGCGGCGCGGCCCACAGCGCGGACTTGGATTCGGCCGCGCCGACAAAGCCCACCGGACAGCCGATGATTGCCGCCGGTCGTGGGCAATCGGGATCTTCCAGCATATTCAGCAGATGGAACAGCGCGGTTGGCGCGTTGCCGATGGCCACCACCGCGCCCGCCAGATGCGGTCGCCACAGTTCCAGCGCGGCAGCGGAGCGGGTGTTGCCCATGGCCCGCGCCATGTCCGGCACTTGCGGCGCATTGAGCGTGCAGATGATCGGATTGTTGGCCGACAGGCGGGCGCGAGTGATCCCTTCGGACACCATCCGCGCATCGCACAGCACCGGCGCGCCATTGGCCAGCGCGGCGCTGGCCGTTTGTGCGAAGCCGGGCGAAAAGCGGATTAGCGCTGCCAGTTCGACCATCCCGGCGGCATGAATCATGCGCACCGCCACCGGCTCCTCATCGGCCGAAAAGTGCGCAAGATCGGCTTCGGCGCGGATCGTGGCGAAGGACTGGCGATAAATGGCCGCGCCATCGGTTTCATAGATATGGGGCATCAAGCGATTCCTAAATGGGCAAGAATGTCGGCCGGGCCAAGCGCGGAGCGAACCGCAGGCCCTCCGGCGCGCGCGTTCAGGGAAAGATCGAACAGGCTATCCCTGCCGGTCAGCGTGACATCGGCGGCGCGCGGGCGGGCACAGCCCTTGGCACAGCCCGAAACATGCAGCCGTCCCGCGACATGCGGAGCAAGGCGGCGGGCAAGATCGCGGGTTTCAACCGACGCCTGCGTGCAGCACGGCGCGCCCGGACAGGCATCGACATGCAGCAGCGGATCGGCAGGGTCGGTGATCAGGCCGTCCACCTGCTTGGCAGGCGCGCCTTCTAATACGAGCACCCGCCACGGGGTAATCCGCACTGCTCGGGCAGACGATGCCTCCATCACACCAGCCAGTATCGGCGCCTCTATCCGGCCGAACGGCAGGCCATAAGCCCAGCCCAGATCATGGACGCCGGGCACGATGCGAGCAGCCGACGGCGCAGGCAGAATGTCGCCACAGGCCCATTCGGGCAGGGCAGCCGTGTGCCGGGCCATGCGCCCCGCTTCCGCGCCACCGCTGGCCGCAAACCAGTGTGCCAACGCGATCAGGGCGTCCACTTCCCGACCTGCGGCAACCGCGACACCGCCCGGATGGCCATCGGCGCGCAGGATCAGGCCGCCTTTTTCGTCGCGCTCGATGCGAAAATCGCCCACCTCGCCGTGCAGGGCGCAGGCCCGACCAGCATCGATAACGAAGCCCATCTTGCCCGGCAGATCGGGCAACTCATCCAGCCGGGTCAGCAACTCGCCCGCGATGCGGTGGCTGTCATCACCGACCCGCCAATCCGGCGCGACAAGAATGTTGCGCCGCTGTTCGATGACGGGATCGCTCTCCACCAGATCGAGCGCCAGCAACCGGTCGAGCAGCGTCTGCCAGCCGGTTTCGCGCACCCCGCGAAGCTGGAGATTGGCGCGGGCGGTGATGTCGATCAGGGCATTGCCGTGTGCCACGGCGGCATCGCACAGGCCCAACACTTGCGCGCGGGTTAGGCAGCCAAGCCGGGGTTTTACTCGCACCAGCAACCCGTCGCCCGCCATCATCGGGCGCCATGCATCGGGGCACCAGCCTTTTACCACAGGGCTCGTCATGTCCGATCCTCATGGCTGGGCAGACTGGCGAGGATGGAATTGCGCCGGGTCTGCCACAGCCCTGCGGCATGAAGCGCGGCAAAGCGGGCTTCCATCGCCGCAAGCGCACCGGGATTCTCGCGCGCAAGAAACGCGCGAACATCGGCCTGGCCCAACGTCGCATCGTGATAGAGGTCGAACAGATGCTGCTGCACGCTATCTGAAAGGTGCGCAAAGGCGCCCATATGATCCAGCGTCGCCGCCAGTTCCGCGCCGCCGCGAAAACCATGGCGCATCATGCCTGCGATCCAGCCCGGATGCGCGGCACGGGCGCGGACGACGCGGGCGATCTCTTCGGTCAGAGTGCGCGCGGCCGGATTCAACGGGTCGCGATTGTCGAGGTGATAGAGCGCCGCCGAACCGCCCATCAGCGCCTTGGCAGCGGCAAAGCCCGCCTCATGTGCAGCATAGTCGGCGGCCAGAAGCAGGTCGGTTTCGGGCAAGTCCTGAAGATGGACAAAGGCGTCTGCACCTTCAACGCGCCGACGCAGGCCGTCTGGATCAGGGACGGCCCCGGTCGCATCGGAGGTCGCGTCAAACGCATGGTCCGATGCCGCCAGCCACGCCTCTCCGGCAGCGCGCCGGGCCGCATCGGTATAGAACTCGGCCGCATCGCCGAGACCCAGTCCATAGCGGCCCGGAGCCGGGCCATAGACACGCGGGGCCGCTGCCTGCCCCGCAAACGGGTTCCAGTCCGCTGGTTCATCCCGCAAACACAGCGCGCGCACCGCCTGGCCAAACAGCATGGGCAACGCCGGGAAGGCATCGCGGAACAGGCCTGAAACCCGCAGTGTCACGTCGATGCGGGGGCGGTCCATCAGCGCCAGCGGCAGGATTTCGACGCCGGTCACTCTTTCGGATGTCATGTCCCACAGCGGTTTTGCGCCCAGCAGGTGCAGCGCCATGGCGAATTCCTCACCCGCCGTGCGCATCGTGGCCGATCCCCACAGATCGACCACCAGCCCGCGCGGATAGTCGCCATGATCCTGCAAATGTCGTCGGATCAGCTCCTCTGCCAGCGTGACACCTTGTGCATGGGCGGCGCGCGACGGCACCGCGCGCGGATCTATCGCATAGAGGTTCCGCCCGGTCGGCAGCACATCGCTGCGCCCGCGAAAGGGGGAGCCTGAAGGACCGGGCGGAACCCACCGTCCGTCCAGCGCCGCCAGCAATCCGGCCCGCTCGGCTGCGCCCTGATCGCCCCGCCCGAACACATGCAGCCCGTCACCGAACTGGCTTTCCTTGACGTCGCAAACGAAGCGATCGATCCGGGTGATCGCCTCGACCAGCGTGGCCGCGCCATCAAGGCCCAGTTCCGCCTCCAGCCCCAGCACGCGCGCTTCGTCGCGGATGCTGGCTTGCAGGCGGTCGCGGCGGGCCGGGTCCAGCCCGTCAGCATTGGAGAATTCATCCAGCAGCGCCTCGATCCGTGCCAGGCCCGCGCCGCTTTTAGTTTGCACCAGTGGCGGCGGAACGTGTCCGATAGTAACCGCACCGATCCGGCGTTTGGCCTGCGCAGCTTCTCCGGGATCGTTGACGATGAACGGATAGATCACCGGCATCGCGCCGGTCAGCGCCTCGGGCCAGCAAGTACCGGAAAGGGCAACTGACTTGCCCGGCAGCCATTCCAGCGTGCCATGTGCGCCGATATGGACCAACGCGTCCACACCCCGCGCGCGCAGCCAGAGATAGAAGGCGACATAGCCATGGCGCGGACAGCGGGAGAGGTCGTGATAGTCCCCATCACGCCCGGCGCGCTCGCCGCGTTCGGGCTGCAACGCCACCAACGCATTGCCGATAGACACCGAAGCAAAACGGAACGCGCCAGCAGTGACAGCCGGATCGGCGTCCGGTTCGCCCCACGCAGCGTAAAGATCAGTGCGCAACGCCTCCGGCAATGCCCCCAGCGCTTTGCGATATACGGTCAGCGGCCAGTGCAGATGCTCGCGTTCAAGCTGCACCGCGAGATCGGTCTGGCCATCCGTGGCATATCCCGCCTCGCGCAGGTCGGACAATATTGCTTCGGCGGAGGCGAGCGCATCCAACCCAACGGCATGGGCCATCTGGTATGCCTTGCCGGGATAAGTCGACAGGACCAAGGCCACCCGCCGCTCGGCAACCGGCCTTTGGGCCAGCGATATCCATCCGGCCACCCGTGCGGCAGTCGCCTCGATCCGGTCAGGATCGGCGCGATGGATAGTGCGGGCAAAACCAAGCGCTGGCTCGCGCGCGCCCGCTTCCTTGAAACTGGCGACGCCTGCAAACACCCGCCCGTCGATCTCGGGCAACACGACATGCATGGCAAGGTCTGCCGGAGACAGCCCGCGCGATGCCCCTGCCCAGCCCGCGTGGCTGGACGTAGCGAGCGCCAGTTGAAACACGGGAACGCCCGCGCCATCAAGCGGGGTGGCGCCGTCCTCGCCCCGCGCGGAAAAAGCGGTAGCGTTGATGATCGCTGCCGGGCCAAGTCCGCGCACCCAGCGGTCCACCTGTTCGCGCACCTGCGGGGCTTTCAGTGAGGGGACGAAGATCGACAGCGCATCAAAACCGTGCTGCTCGAACGCGGTATGCAGGGCGGCAAACGGGTCCAGATCGTGGGCGGTCAGGTAAGAACGATAGAACACGATCATGACCAGCGGCCTTGCGGGATCGCGCACAAAGGCTTCAGGATCGACCACGCCAAAGCGGGGATGCCAGCCTCCCGCCATCGGCAGCGGATCGCATGTCCGGGCGGGGGCATCGATCAGCCCCGCCAGCTGCGACAGCGTGGCAAGCGCCGCCTGCGCCGCCACTGCACCGCCAGCATCGCACCACTGCGCAAGTTCGCGCAATGCAGGCACGAGCACGGTCGAAACCGCATCCAGCCGCTCGTCCTCCCAGCCATCGCCGGGCAGCACCGCGAGCACGATCCCGCGCGACCGGGCCAGCGCCTCGACCTGTTGCAGCCCATAGCTCCAGTACGGCGTGCCGCCGATCAGCCGGATCAGGATCGCCTTTGCACCCGACAGCGTCCGCTCGACATATGTGTCGACCGACAGGGGATGTATCAGCGCCGCCAGATTGGCGAGCCGCAGCGAAGGAAATGCAGCATTGCCCGCGCGGGCCTGATGCCAGGCCGCGGCGAATGCGCCCAGATCGCTGTCCGAAAAGGACAGGACCACCAGATCCGCAGGCTCCTGCCCCAGATCCTGCGGGACGGCGGTTTCCTCCATCCCGTGCGTTTCGCGGAAAATGACGTGCATCGCCCGCGCCTTACGCCAGCAGCACCGCGCGAATGGCGCCTGCATCGACATGATCGTGCTCGGCAATGGCGACCAGAGTGGTGCGGCGCGGCTCGTCAGGCCGCCACGGACGGTCGTACTGGTGGCGCACCCGCGCGCCTACCGCCTGCACCAGCAGCCGCATCGGCTTGCCCGCCACGGCGGCATAGCCCTTCACGCGCAGGATGTGGTGATCGCGCGCCAGCGTCTCGATCCGCGCGACAAGGGCCGCCGGATCGGCAATTTCGCCCCATTCGATAACGGTACTGTCGAAGTCGTCGTGCTCGTGATCATCATCCCCATCGTGGTGCGATGGGCGCGCGGCAATGTCGTCCTCGGCTGCGGCATCAAGCCCCAGAATCACGCGCGGATCGACCACGCCTTCGGTCAGTTCGATCACCGGCACGGGGCGGCCAACCTCTGCCGCGATGATCGCGCGCGCTGCGGCGACACCTTCCGGGCCCGCCAGATCAACCTTGGTCAGCAGGATCATGTCGGCGCAGGCAAGCTGATCCTCGAACACTTCGGAAAGCGGCGTTTCGTGATCGATGCTCGGATCGGCGCCGCGCTGGGCGTCAAGCGCTGCCACATCGGGCGCGAACCGGCCTGCCGCGACCGCTTCGGCATCGGCCAGCGTCAGCACGCCGTCCACGGTGATGCGGCTGCGGATCGCTGGCCAGTCAAACGCCTTGAGCAGCGGCTTGGGCAGCGCGAGGCCGGATGTCTCGATCAGGATGTGATCCGGGCGCGGATCGAGAGCCAGCAGCTTTTCCACCGTGGGGATGAAGTCATCCGCCACGGTGCAGCAGATGCAGCCATTGGCCAACTCGACGATGTTTTCGGCCGGGCAATCTGGAATGGCGCAAGATTGCAGAATCTGGCCATCCACACCCAGCGTACCGAATTCGTTGACCACCACCGCCAGCCTTCGGCCACCGGCATTGCGGATCAGGTGGCTGATAAGCGTGGTTTTTCCCGCGCCCAGAAAGCCCGTGATGATGGTGACCGGCACCTTGGATAGATCCGGCATGGTAACTTCTCCGCGCGCCAGAGCGAGACACGGCGGGGCTTGCCGGACAAGTCCGGTCGGCGCGCGACAACGGGCGGGCGCAACAAAGCACCCGTTACCACGCAACCCGTGCAGCCCCAGCCACACAGCTTCGTCGCTCAGACGGAGAGTTACCGTGCCGTGACCATCCCCTGGATCAGGCAAGAGCGACCGGTGCGCCGGCAGGTCTCCTGGCTCGCAGGTCACAGCTTGATGCACGCCTTCCCAGACTTGGCGCTTGCGCGCTGCCCAGTGGCTGCTCCTGAATTCAGGAGCATGTGCATCGCGCTATCCGCTTACAGTTGCAGGGACAGCCACGGATTTGGGAGCAAGCTCCCGCACCGCATTCCCGATTAAGCCCCTTGCGGGGCACCGGCGCGATCATTGAAGGGCGAGTTACCCCGGTCCTTCACCGCGCGCTCTAGACGAAAATGCCAGCCAAGCCAATTGATGATGTTGTGCCTTCGTCCTCTTGGCGCCACCGCCCTATTTGGGCAGGGGTGGCGGCCAGATACTCAATCGCATCGCAAGGATAGGTCCAGATCGTGATCTCGGTTGTGCCTCTTTTGATTCTGGCGGTTCCCGATCGGGCCAAGCGGCCATCCTTGGCCCACCGTATCCGCTCGCGGGATGTGATACCGAGAATATCCTCGACCTGTCGTTGACTGACAGGCTTGCACGCTATCCGGAAAAGCCGTTTCCGTATGGCATCGACGAGATATTCCGCAGCCTGCCTGGAATTCGGATCAAAGACACAACTTTTTCTGGATTTAACGAATGTTCCGTTGGAACGTGCCATCAGCATCCGAATCGCGGCATCACGCTCGCCGCGATGTACACGAAGTCCGAGCGGCATACGCACGTCGAGATCGACTGAAACGATGCAGGACTTGTCGTCGTGCCTGAGCAAGACGCAACGATCAACACGGGACCGGTCAGGCACCGACCGAAACCTCGATTTCATCGAAACGCTTCCAGCGGTAGATCGCGAAACTCGCCAGCCAGCAAAATATGAAAAGTCCGATAATGGCGAAGCCGAGGCCGTTGAAATTTTCGCCCAGCTTAGCGGCGATCCGCCATGGTCCACCCTCAAGGCCCAGCTTGTCACCGATCAGGGCCAGCGTTTCGATTCCGCCAATGACAATCGCCACAATGGCCGAGATCAGGGTGATGGTGATGTTGTAATAGAGCTTGCGGATCGGCTTCACGAAGGCCCATTCGTAAGCGCCCAGCATCACCACGCCGTCCACCGTATCGATCAAGGCCATGCCGACGGCGAACAGGGCCGGCAGGACCAGTATTGTCCCGATCGACAGGCCATCAGCAGCCTGACTGGCCGACATGCCCAGAATGGCGACTTCGGTTGCGGTATCGAACCCAAGCCCGAACAGAAAACCCAGCGGGGCCATATGCCAGCTCTTGTTCACCAAGCGGAACACCGGCCTGAATAGTCTGGAAAGCAGACCGCGCCCACCCAATAACAGATCAAGATCGTCCTCGGCATAGCTGCCGCCTGCGCGAACATGCGCAAAAGTACGCCAGACAGAGCGCAGGATGACCAGATTCATGCCGGCGATCGTGAACAGGAAAAGCGCGGAAATCACGGTCGCTATCACGCCGCCGATTTCCTTGAACGTGCCGAACTGCGACAACGCGCTGGCCGTCACCGCAATAATGATCGACGCTATGGCAATGATCCCGGAATGCCCGACAGCAAACCAGAAACCCACCGCAATGGGCCGCTTCCCGTCCTGCATCAGCTTGCGGGTTACATTGTCGATCGCCGCAATATGATCGGCATCGACGGCGTGACGCAAGCCCAGCCCCCAGGCAAGCAAGGCGGTGCCGAGCATCAACGGCTGTGCATGAAACAGGCTGAATGCCCAGACCCAAACGCCGATGTTTGCGGCTATCAATCCCGCAAACAAGGCGCCGATCCGTCGGCGCAAGGGCAGGGAAGCCGAAGGGGCAGATGAAATCATGACTGGCTCCGTGATCGAAGGAAGGAAGGGCGGCGTGATAGCCGCCGCCGGATACCTTGCCGGGTACGTTGCAAGTCGCGGCCAAGCTTGCGCATGCCCATCCAGGCTCCGCTGCCGCAGACCAGCGTGACAGCCGCAAGCAAGGGCAGGACGAAGATGTACCGCAGAGCGCCGTGGCGCAGGCCGGGCAGATCGAAACTGTGCGGCGCCTTCCACAGCCAGCGCTCGGCGCGTCCCGTGCCATCGACTGCACGCAGCAACGTGCCGGACGCCGCGTCGATATAAAGGTGCGTGGCTTGCGGGTCAGCCAGCACCGCGCGCCATACCGGCAATCGCACCGGCTCCTTATGTGCGTAGTAATAGCTGTCGCCCTCGGACAGCAGGGAAAGCGACACGACGCGGGGACCATTCCGCAAGGCTGCAGCGACATCGGCCCTGGTCAGGATCGCCGGCCTGCCCCAACCATCAATCCTCACCCTGCGTCCATCTGCGGCAATGGCAATAAGCATCGTTTTCCCGCCGAGCGGCGCGCTCTCCACACGGACCGTACCGATGGGAAGCCGGTTCAGATTGGCCAGCGCGGCCCGCATATCGGTCCAGCGCATTAGTCCCGCAAGGCGCTGGCGCTCGACTGATCCTGCATCACTGTCAAACAGCCCCCAGGGACTCATCGAGAACAGGCCGCTCCCGACCCAGGTGAGTGCGAGCAGGCCGAACGCCAGCCCTGCCATATGATGCCACCACCACAGGCCGCGATAGGGCGAGCCTATGGCGCCATCCTTGCCCCGCCTCAATCGGCTAATGCCGACCCAGATCCCGGTGACGGTCAGGAAGCAGCCGGTCAGCGATGTCCAGATGACGACCTGACTCCAGGCAGCCGGGTTCTGCCGAAGCACCGTCGGGTAAAGCCAGTGCGGCACCGCGCCCAGCCAACCCCAGAAGCGCTCGAAACGGGTCGTTTTCTGGACCACTTCGCCGGTCAGGCCAGCGATATAGGCGCTCGAGCCTGCGGCGTCGGCATAGTCGACCCGATAGAGCGGACGGTTGGCGCGAAAGGCTTGGACGGTCCATTGATCGACGGAAATCGGCGTTATCGCCGCCACAAGTCCATCGATCCCGAAGTTGCGCCCGAATTCCATGCCGACCTTGGCGAGGTCCTGGCGGGAAAGAGGTGCCAGCGGGGCGCCGCTTGCGAGGTCGTAGCTCAGCGGCGAGGCGCGCATCTGCCAGATTGCCCGCCCGTCGCCTTTTTCCGGTACGACCCGCAACACAGCCTTGCCCACAACCATTTCGAGCCGGGCAGATGCCAGCGCGGTATCGGCTGGCAGGGTAATACCCGCCAGTTCGCCATCGGCCGGCAAATGAAAGGGGGACAAGGCCCGCAGTTGCCCGGCCGGTAGCAATCGGGGATAGTCGACGAACAGCATCACGAACCCGGTGAGGCACCAAAGCGTCATCACCGTACCGATGACGATACCCATCCAGCGGTGGAGCAGGAGCAGCGCCCGCAGCGGCCTGCCTTGGCTGCGCGGGCGTGCCACCGCCACCGGTTTCGTGACGCCATGCATGGTCAGAACCGCGCGCTGATCGAAACGTCGATCGAGCGTGGCCGCCCGAGCAGCCACTGCTCGTCATTATAGGTGGTGGTCGCGTAGTCCTTGTCGAACAGATTATAGACCCGCAGATTGGCCGCGACATTCTTCGTCACCGCGAAGGAGATGCCACCGTCGACCACGGCATAGCCGGGCACACGGAACTGATTTGCGTTGTCCGAGAAGGTCCGCCCGACATAGCGCAATCCAAGGCGCGTCTGGAGACGAGCAGTCACATCGTAGCTCAACCAGAGATTGGCGGTTGCTTCGGGCACATTGGGCGGAGTTTTGCCGTTGAACGATGTGCCGCCGCTCAGGAACGCGTCGAAACGCGCGTCAAGAATCGTGCCGTTGGCGTCGATCCCGAAACCGCCAGCGAGATCCAGTGTCAGCGAGGCTTCCAGTCCCTTCGCCGAACGCTGCCCCACCTGATCCTGTCTCGGCGGAAGGCTGCCCGGAACTGTCGCGAGAAGGTTCTTCTTGACGATCCGATAGGCGGCGAACGTGGCTAGACCGCGCCCGCCGAGGAAGCTGGCCTTGACGCCTGCTTCGACCTGATCGCCAGTGGTGTTCTTGAAGGCTGCCTGACCAATGGAAAAGGTAATCAGGGAACCGAGCGGATCGACTGCGGTAGCGTATTGGCCATAGAGCGAGAGCGCTGAGGTTGGCTGGTAGACCGCCCCCACCCGCCAGGTGACATTGTGCAAGGTCTTGTCGAGCCGCAAGGCCTCGGTCGCCGTGCCACCGGCTCCATAACTCGTGACATAGCGCTTTACATTGGCACGGTCGAAATTGATCCCCGCAGATACCGACAGCCGATCGCTGATCGTCAGCCGATCCTCGGCAAAGAGCGAATATTGACGGGTCCGGGTGCGATATTGGGGGCGCACGCCGAACGTATTGTAATAGAGGCCCGGATCGAAGCTGTAGGGATCGACCGGCTCGGCGAAACCGGGCGGCGGCACGTCAGAATCGAAATCGTTCGAATGCCTGAACTTGATGCCGTTGATGTCGAACCCGACCAGCAATTCGTTCTTCAGTCCGCCCCAGTTGCTGCGGAGAGTTGCATCGGTCTGCGCGCCGATCTGCGTCTGATCGTGATCAATGCCGTAGAAATCGAACCGGTCGATCTTCCCGGTAGCGCCATTCCAGAAATAGCTTTCGAGATTACGCCATTTGCGATGCGTGGTCAGGCGGTAGGCGGTGCTGCGGATACTGACAGAATCGCTCGGCGCCCATTCCGCCCGGATGGTCGTCCGGTTGTCCTTGAAGCGCATCAGGGCGTCGGTGACATTGTAGTTCCGGCGCTTGTTGCGATCGTCCAGCTTGCCGTCGATCAGCGGCGTGCCGAAATAGAGCATGGGTTCCTGGTCGCTGTAATCGTCCGACAATGTCAGGGTCAGCGTATCGGTGGGGCGTAATTGCACGGAGCCCGAGATCGCCAGGCCCTTCGAATCCCCACGATCGATCCAGCCATCCGATTGATTGCGGCTGATGTCGAAGCGATAGGCGATCAGCTCGTTCACAGGTCCACCCACGCCCGCGCCGATCCGCCAGCTGTTCTGGGAGCCATATCCCGCTTCCGCCTCGAACTCGGTGCGGTCGCTGTTCGGCTTCTTGGAGATGACGTTGACCGCCCCGCCGATTGCACCCTGGCCGTAAAGTACCGAGGCCGGGCCGCGCAGCACTTCGATACGGTCCACCGTCCAGGGATCGGTCGGAAAGGTGACGGTGCCTGCGCCCGGATAGAGGCGCACGCTGTCATAAAGCTGCATGATGGAGCCCGGCCCGCTGAAGCCCCGCGCGGCAAGGCCGGTGCCGCCGTTGCCGGGATTGGCGACGGAGCTAATTCCCGTTGCCCGTGTGACGGCATCGACGATCGACAAGTCACCGCGCGCACGGATTACGTCTCCGGCCAGAGTTTCGACGCTGGCCGGCGTCTCCAAGATGGTCAGGCCGAGGCGGCTTCCCGTTTGCGTGGGCGCGTTGGCATCGTCGGCGCGGGTGCCAAGCACGAGGATATCGGACTTGTCCCCTGCCTCGGCCGCATCTTCGGCATAAGCGAGAGTCGGAAAAACGAGTGCGGCGAGCGCACTGCTGGTAACGATGGTCTTGATCACAATTAGTCCCCCGGCGTCTTGCGACGTGGCCAGGGCAAACCCGCGCGAACGGGCGACACGCGCGGCGGCCGGACGCCATGGGCGGCCGACGCACGTCTCCGATGCGGCCCCAGCCGCTCGTTCGTCGCTCAGACGGAGTTCACCGTGCCGCGGCCATCCTCTGGACTAAGGCAAGAGCGACCAGACGCCGGCAGGTCTCCTGGCTCACGGGTCACAGCTTGATGCACGCCTTCCCAGACCTCGCATGATTTAGCGTCCGGCCCAGTGGCTGCCCCTTCAAAGAGGAGCGATGTGCATCGCGCTATCCGCTTACAGTTGCAGAGACAGCCGCGGATTTGGAAGAAAGCTTCCGCACCGCATTCCCGATTAAGCCCCTTTCGGAGGCACCGGCGCGATCAATGAAAGCCGGAACAGTCCGGCTTGCGATTCCTCGCTTAACTGAAGTGATCGGAAAAGCCAATAACGCTTGGAGCAGAGATTGAATCAACGATTACTGCATCCCGCGCCACCATTGCCATTGGCACGGCCAGAGCGCACCAACCGCGCGCACTCGATTTGAATGGCGGGTTTTCACTGAACCTATCGTTGGCCATCGGACTCCTGTACGGCCGAAAGTGGTCGGCAGCCGACACTCATGCTGATGTTCATTCAACGGATATGGCTCTGAACTTCCGCCCAGTCGTGGAAACGCCTTGGCGGTGGATCACGAATGATCTGCCTTTCCGGTATGCTGTGTGATCCAACTGCCGCCATTGCAGCAGTTCGTCCTGGGTCATCGTTATCCTTGGCGATGTAAAGGGTGCCAACATGCTCTGGAACCTTGATCAGCGCGAGACGCTCATTCCCGAGTGCTGCCCAGCACGGGACTCCTTTAATCTGAGCATAGCTTGCCGCATCCTCCATGCCCTCAGCAATGGCGAGCACGTTGCCTTCGAACTGTGGAGCCCAAGCACCCTGTCCGGGTTTGCCGAGCATGAATTTGCCCTCATGCCATGTTCCGTCGTTCGTAAGCCTGATCCGCTGGATCGCCGTCATCCGGTGTCCGGTTCTGACCGCGACCAGCAACGCAGGCCGGAAGGTGGTTCTGGGCTTGCGGCCGAACGGGCACCTTGGATGAAAGCGTAAGTCGGGGAGGTCGACAGGCAGTCGACGCGATCGAAGGTAGACTTCGCCGAGCGTCCCCCGGATTTCTGTGCCCTGATCCCAGATCCTTCTGACATTGGGCGCAGTTCCTTCGGGACGGTAACTAGGGGGAGGGGAGTTCAGGATCGGTTTGGTCCGACCGATTTCGCGCAGGACATCCTCGCTGCGGCATCCCGCAAAACAGTGGACCAGAATACCCCGCTCGCCCTGCCGGACTGAAAGCGACGGCGTTCGGTCTGCATGCGCAGGGCAGATGCACATCGCGTAGGAACCGTGCCAACGGCCCTTCAGTGCAGCAACGATGTCGATGGTCTCCTGGGTGGGTTTGAGCGCAATCAGCATAAACTCGCTCCTCTCAGCTAAGCCTCACCATCTTTCCCCTTTGGATCGGCCTGCCTTGCTCCGGCACGGCGCGCGATGGCCAACGCCCCTTTCGTCTGTGCGATGCCAGATTGTGGGCGATTGCCATGCGCCGCCTGTTCATTTAGAAACGTGGGGCGATATCCGAACCACGCCGAAAGGTGTGGTCATGAAAAATCTTCTATTTTTGTTGGTCGCTTTGACGCCGACGCCATCATCGGCGCGCGAAGCAATTCTCGACGTGTTTTCGTCAGAGGCAAAACCGGACTTCGCTGTGCTCGCCCCACAGTTGCGCGGGGCAGTCGATCTCGAGCAATCAGTGGAACCGCCTCCGGCTCCAGTGGATGCGTTTTCACCAGAGTTGAACGGCGACTTTGAGTTGATCCCTCACAGCTTCACGATCAATCCCTATGCCGCGCGCCCCGCTGTTCCTTCGTGGATGCGGGCAGGTGCATCATTCATGGGCCCTGCTTCTTCACCCTTCCGCCCTTCGCAGGATGACCCACTCTGCCAGTACCGCAGCTTCTTCCCGCGATATGGTATCAGCAGGGATGCCCAGGCTCGCCGGACAGCCTATTTCAACCTGATCGTCGACGTCGCTTGCGATGCCGGCGTGCCCGTTGTTCTGTTTGACGCCTTACTGGCGCAGGAAAGCAGATATCGTCCCTTCGCCCGAAGCAGCGCCGGTGCGATGGGCATGGCTCAGCTGATGCCCGGCACGGCCCACTATCTCCGTGTCACCGACCCCTGGGATGTTCGGCAAAACCTTGTGGGCGGTGCGCGGTATCTGCGCGAGCAGCTGGATCGCTTCGGGACATGGGAGCTTGCACTGGCTGCCTACAATGCAGGCCCGGGACGTGTGGACCAGTTTGGCGGCATCCCGCCGTTTCGTGAGACCCGCAACTATGTGCGCACGATCATGGGTTCGATCGGCAATCCGAATTCGACCGGCGGCCTGTCGCTTGCCTCGGCAGCACTTCCCGCGCCCAATCCGTTTCGCCGGGTGCTGCTTGCCTCTTTCGAAGGACGATCAGACGTCCCAGAACACTGAGAACCCAGTAGCCCAAGCATAGTACACACTGATCGCTAGGATGACGGGCGCGCCCTTGAGGTAGTTGAGTTGCCAGCGAAGCCAGAGCTTCGGGATGACCAGAGCTTTCTGGATTCCCGTTTGGTGGGCGGGTCGCCACCTGCCAGTGCGCCAGTCGTCGGCCGTCACTACTACCGCGAGCACTGCGCAGATCAGCGCCATCATTCCCACGCCGATGTAGAGCGATGTCCAAGCGATAAGGGCTTCCTGCTTCATGAGTCGGACCTAGTGCAGCGATGATCGAAGAGAGGTACGCATTTTCGAAGCTCTTGTATCCCCCTGGCCGAATACTGCCTTTCTGCGGCCGAGCAGCGTGTGGCCGAGATTGAGCTCACCGCTGCGGGCGCGCCGCACCAGCGCCTGCATGTATGCATCGGGCGTCTTGCGGATTTGTCCGCTCGCCAGGTGATGCCCGGTGATCAGCGCGCACAGGAGTGCGATCCCTGTGCCCAGTGTCGCACTTGCCCGCGCGGCCGTAGCCTGGCCTATCTGGCAGACGCGGGCGACATCGTGGAGCTCGGTCAGGCCTGGTCGGGTTCCAATTTCGACCATGCCGTCGATAAAGGGGAAGAGGGCAGGGGCATCGGCCCAAACGAAACCCGATCGATGGATGCCGTAGACATCATTCGCGTCGGCCGAGACCTGCGTATTCTGACAAGCATCGGCTGTTTCTTGCTTCACCCTGTCGGCATTAGGCGTGGTTCGAACGTCATCAGGTTCCCGTCGGCAAGCGCCCTCTGCCAAGCCGTATACGGATTCAAGAGCTTCTTCAGGGCTGTATTGATGGTGGTCATTCAGGCGCACCCTAGTGTCCCCGGCAGGTGTCAGCGACGCAATCTCGCCGAGCGATATGCGCTCTGACAACCGATCAAGCAGCCGGGTCGCGACCTTGGCGAGGCGGCCGAGCACTGCGATCGCGTCCATGGATCCTTTCCGCCTCTGGTATGTGCGCCGCGCCGCAGCGATCGCATCGAGCTTCTTTCTGGCCTTGTCAGCCCAGGGGTGGCCCTGCTCGAACGGCCGCAGCAGCCTGTAGGCGCTGCTTGTTGCCCTTCGAATTTCATTGGGCAGTATCAGGTTTTGCGCCGCCAGGGCCTTCTCGGTGGCGGCCAGTTGTGTGAGGTAATCCTCAAGGAGGAGTAGCGGCGCCAGCGACCATCCGGATGCGTCGGAGCGATCCTCGCTGTCTCGTGACCCAAGAAATCGCTTGCCGTTGCCGGCGAGGCAATGGGGGATGATCAGGCCGTATTCGGCAAGGCGCCTGATGTTTTTGCGCGCGGCGGTCCATCCGATCCGGCATTTGAGATGGTCGTTCGAGGCGGCGATGAGCGGGCCGCAGCGGCTGTCCCAGTCGATATTCATGGCCGCGATGCTCGCGGCGGCATCGTAAAGATCGCGCCAGACGATTCTCGGAACATCGATCGTCACGGGCGGCATCCTCGCGAAGGTCTCGATGATGTCGAGCAGTTTGCGCCGACGCTGCCTGCCTGCGTTTTCGGTCCCGGTATGTCCGAACCCCCGCATCATCTTGCTGACGCGCGCTGCATGTCTTGCCCGATCTGCCGGGTCTTTCATGAAAGCGATCCTGGTCAGCTGGTCGGTCTCGAGCATCCCCCCCAGGTTTGGCAGACAGGCGCCGATCGCTGCTGGCCCTCCCCGGCGGCGGCTATTCACCTCCGAGGCTGCCTGATTTTGGACAATAGTCACCCCTTCGCTCCCTCAGTCCTGAGGTGCGGCACAGACAAAGAACATTGCCCGCAAAATTTGCGAAAAATGCTTGCAAGTTGTCAGGGAGCAGGTAGCTTGCCGGTGTCTCTCGCCACGCTTTGGCGCGGCAAATTACAGCTTCCTTCGAAAGGCCCGGGCGCTGCCCGGGTTTTTCATGTCTGCGTCGCTGACCTCCCTTTCATTTGCACCAGCTGGTGCGGCGATCCGTGGCAGCGTCCGGGCGCGTTTCATCGCGCGCAGAAGCGCTTGTTTGCCATTCGGTCTGTTGCTAGAAAGCGAGGTGAACTTGGCGCTCTGGCAACAGGATGCGTTAAAGGGGGTCCCGTTGGCGCGGGGCCCCTTTTCAATTTCAGAGCATCATCGGTTGTCCTTCTGATGGTTCAGGCGATCTGACGCTGAGCGTTTTCGCCACGATCGCCGTGATGATCGCCTCCCGGGACAACAGCTCATCCCCTTTCAGCTCGTCGATCATTTCGATCATGGATGCTGGCAGGCAGATTTCGAGGGGGCGCAAACCATCCTGACGGCGTTTGCGTCGTTGCTCCGCTTTCCGGTGCTGCGCCATATTTGCGCTTCGCTGTGCGGTACAAGACGTCTGCCCGTGACCAGTCACGCGGTTTGTCATGCAGCGCGGGCTCGTTTCGCCGGGCAAGGCTCAGGCGTAGGCATGTTCAAAACCGCCGCCGTTATGCCGGCTTTCAAGCGACATGTGGTGTTTGGCGATGGCTGACGATGTCTTGCGGGCGATCGTGTCACACAGGCTTTGACGGATGGTCTCGAACTGCCCTTCGCAGGCTGCGAGTTCGCTTGGTAGCCGGGCCGCCAGTGCGACCGCGACCAATGCGGTCGTCTCGCAGCAAGGATCTTCGTAGGAGCTAGCGCTTTCATAGCACAGCAGAACGAGGCCTGCGCGGATAGGGTCGATTTTGAGGTGGAGCAGGACGCGTTGGAATTCGTCGATCGTAAGATTTCCATCTTCGACCTTGTCGAAGAACTTCTTCCGCCGACTCTCTTTGATCACGCCTTCATCGGTCAGTTTGCGCAAGCTTGTGTTCTGCAGCCTCATCTGTTCCTTGATGAGCGCTGCATACAGTTGGTTTACGCTGTGAGCTCTGCTGGCGACTCCATCTTCTGTCCCTTCGCACATGCGTGCCTCCACGATCCCATGTATTTCACTCCATGCAGTTTCATAGTTTGACTTTGTCCATTTGCATTTTGCAAGCGGAAAATTCGCCTTCTGCTACTAACATTGCGCAGAAAATCAGTGTTTCGCGCACCCCGCAATGAGCCTTGGTAGCGGCGTTCAGCTCGCCTTTCAGCCGCTCAACAGCCGCATTGTCCGTAGAATTGAGACGGACATAGATCCGAACGGGTCCGTCCACCGGAAGCAGGGTCTCCAGCGCTGCGGAATGTCCATCTTTGAGGGCTGGGTACCGCTCCAGCGCATGGAGAATGACGTCTTTGAACGTCACAAAGCGCGTCTGCTCGAGGCTGAGTGCTGCGATGGCCCTGACGATATCTTCGAAGGCGTGTGCGCTGATGGAAATCTCGTGGGCTACATGCGTGCTTTTGCTCAATTCGATCTCCTTTCTCTCGATGTGGCAGCGTCTGAACTTGTCATCCTGCAACTGCGCGGTTTCCGGGTCATCCTTTTTGCGCATTTTTACCCGTGGGGCGGATTCCTCTCCACCTTGGGGCTGATTTTCGCCCGCTGTGGGGCACAAACATCCCCGGTGTGGGTCGCAAATTGGACCACGGTGGGAAATTCTTATTCCCAGTCTGGGAGCGAATCGAATCCTGGGTGGGGTTCAATTCCGCCCCAATCTCTCATTTCCTTAGAAATCCTGACACTTCGGTGTTGAGAAAAGGTTCTCCTCGGGCGGATTTTGGCTGTGGCGGCAGACGCCAGCATCTAATCGAAAGGGAAATCTCAATGACAAGTCTCGATCTGAAGAATCGCAGCGGCACGCTTGCTGTTGCGATTGCGGCGCTCGCGGCCGCCAGCGTGTTCGGCGCTGACGCCGCAATGGCGGGGGCCGACACGACCTTCAACACCGCTCTCGCCCAGTTCACCGGCTTCCTTGAAGGTTCCGGTGGCCGGATCATCACCGTGCTCTCGCTCGCCGGCGGGATCGTGGCGCTGGCGTCGGGCCGCTTTTCGCTCGGTCAGGTCGCAATCCCTGTGGGCGTCGGCGTCGGCGCCGGCACCGGCATTCCGATCGTCACCGCCTCGGTTACCGGCACGGTCTGAACGCTGCGCCCTCGCTTCATGATGGCAAGGGTACCGCAGTTCACCCTTTGGGCTGCCGCTCCTTGTCCTCCCTCTGGCGGAGTTGATCCTTGGACCAGTATTCGATCCCAAAACATCTCGACGATCCAGAACTGATCGGGTTCTGGACCCTCGATGAATTCCTGGTGATGGTCATACCCTTCACCTGGGGCATCCTCGCTCAGCACGTTGTCATCGGGCTTCTTTTGGCCCTGGCTGCGTGGTTCGGCTATCGCAAAGTCAAAGCTGGGCGTTCGATGCATTGGGTCCTGCATTTTGCCTATTGGCATTTGCCGGGAGAATTCTTCGGTCTGAAGGTCGCTCCGCCATCTCATCTTCGTGTGATGGCGGGCTGATATGGAAATCTCTTTTGCTCATGAGGCGTCGCAGCGGACCCTCAAGCAACGCAACCTGCTTGCGCTCATCTGTGTCGTGCTCGGCATTCTCGTGGTGGTCATGTTCACCGCGGCATCGACGCGGGACCGCGAGGTCGTGCTGCAGCCCATCCTGCCCAGCCAGATGACGCTGAGCTCTGCGGCGCTCACGCCCGAATATCTTGAGGCCGTGACGCGCGATACCGCGCAGCTCGCGCTCAACCGCTCGCCCGAAACACTCCAGTACTGGCTTGATGGCATTGTTGCCATTTCCGCGCCGGAGGCGCGCGGGGCTCTCAAGGCCAAGCTCCTGCGGATCGTGGCTGAGCAGGAGGGGTCGCAGGTGACCCAGTTTGTCACGATCAACTGGATCCGCACCGATCCGGAAAACCTCACCAGCCAGGTGGGCGGAGTCCTTCATACCATCGTCGGATCCAAGGACGTGCGCCGCGAGCACAAGATCTTCGAATTTCACTGGACCTACACCGGCGTTTCGCTGCGCCTGAAGGGGTTTGGTGTCGTCGTTAAGAAGGAAGGAGCCAACCAATGACCTTCTCTGTCTCGACGCTCTGCCTTGCCTCGGGCGCGCCGCTGCTTTTCCGCATCGACAGCCATCTTCTTCGCGGGCTTGGCGCTGCACTTTTCACTGTCGGCTTCGTCATGGCGGCCACGCCAGCTTTTGCTGACGAAAACATCCTCGCCGTCGATAATGGAGAGGTTCGCTGCCGGGCATCGAAGGCCGACCTGACGCGCATTTCGCTGAAGGATGACCGGTTCGTGTCGGTATCCAGAGTGCAAACTGGCGTCGAGGGCCAAGACTTCTCGATCGTCCACGAACCCACCCGCGGCGATATCTACATCTCGGTACCCGAAGCTTATTCAAAGCCGAACATCTCCTTTTTCGGGACGACGCAAAAGGGCCTTGTCTACAAGTTCGACTGCCAGATTGGCGGTGACAGCGCCGTGCAGGTTTTCGTGGGCAACGCCGATATCGAAAATCCGTCCGCCAAACCTGAGGTCCTTGCAGGATCAGGTTCGTTGCAGGATCGCGCTGTCGGGCTGGTCAGGGCGATGTTCGAACAGCGCCCCGTGACCGGCTTTGAGATTCGCGACGCGGCCCGTGCCCCGGTCAACGTCGGCGATATGAAGGTCCAGCTCATCACCGAGTACCGCAGCCCGACGATGACCGGGAAGGTCCTGCGCATCGAGAATACCAGCGCCTCACCGATCGCGCTTCGTGAAGAGCTCATCGCCGGGGACGGTGCAATCGCCGTCACAATTTCCAACCCCAACCTCGCAAGCGGGCAGGCGACTGCTGCTTACGTGGTCGTGCCTGCAGGAAGGTAAGCCTCATGGATTTTCTCAAGCGCAAGCCCAAGGATCTGGATGGCGCCGAGGCCGATGGCCGCGATGCGGTCGATGAAACGGGCTCGATCATCGACAATGACAAGGCACAGAAGCGGCAGAGAATGCTGTTTTTTGGGCTCGGTGGTGTCGCGGTCGTGGCTTCGACCATGTATGTCTTGCGGACTGAAACCGTGGTCGAAGAGGCAACCAAGCCTGGGCACGAGACCGAGGTTTCGACCGATGCCCTGATGAACCGACAGCGCGTCGATCAGGAGTGGATGGCCATCTACGAGGGTCAGGTTAACTCCCAGGATCAGCGTCTCAAGGGCGTCGAAGCGCAGGCTGGCCAGGTTGCGCAGTTGCAAAGCGAGATTCAGGCTCTGCGCGGTGAAAATGCCGCGATGGCGCGCGACGGGCAGCAGGTGCTCGAGGCCTATGAGCGTGAGAACCAGCAGCTGCGCCAGCAGGTCACCAGGGGCAACCCCCGACCGACTGCCCCCGGGCCGGTCGCGGCTGCCCGTGAGATGGGCGTGCCTTCGCCGGCTGCGTCCGGCGTACCTTCCGCCACATTGCCCCGCCGCGGCAACGACGTGCAGATGGTGTCTTTCGCGCAAGCGGGCGGGACGGGCTCGCGCATTGATCCGGCCAAGGCCCCTGCGGTTTACACCGACTCCCCGAACTACCTCCCGCCCAACTCGATCGCGAATGCCACCGTGGTGGTCGGCGTTGATGCGACGACCAATACCCGCAGCCAGAGTGACCCGCTGCCGGTTCTTCTGCGCATCACTGGGCCTGCGCGCTCGGTCTATGGTGACGGCAAGCTCCTCGCGACCCGCGTTCAGGGCTGCATGGTCAATGGTGCGGCTTACGGCGATCTCTCCAGCGAAAAGGTCTATGTGAAGCTGCAGCGCATGACCTGCGCGCAGCCCGGCGGGCGCTTTGCGGTGTCCGAGGTCAAGGGCTTCATTGCCTTTGGCGGCAAAGTGGGCGTTCGCGGACGGGTTGTCAGCCGTGAAGGCTCGCTGACCACGCAAGCGTTTCTCGCAGGGCTGGTGAGCGGGGTGGGCAACGCCTTCCAGGGGGCCAACCAGATCCCCCGGATTTCCCAAGATCCGGTGCTCCCGTCAGCTTCCGATGTCGGCATTCAGGCTATTGGCGGCGGCGCGGCCAACGCCGGGAACACTCTCTCCGATTATCTGATCGAACGGGCCGAGCAATATCAGCCGGTCGTCGAGATGCCCACCGGTGCTGCGGTCGAGGTCGTGTTCCTCGACGGCACCTTCATCAGGAATTGAGGCCCGTCATGGAATTCAAATGGACCATATGGAAGGTGGCAGGGGCCGCCCTCGCGCTCACCGGCTCCCTCGCTGCAATTGCAGCAGCCGCTCATGCCGCGGCGGCAGACGACGCTGCGACGATCAAGGCAGCGCTGGTCAAACGTCTCCCCAAGACAGAGATTACCACGATCGACTGCGACAAGATCGAGGGCGTTTGTGAAGTTCAGGCACGCCAGAACCTCTTCTACATCGACCGCTCGGCGCGCTATCTCATCATTGGCCGTGTCTACGACATGGAGACCAAGCAGGATCTCACAGCCGCCCGGTTGCTCGAGATGAACCCGGACATGCTGGTCGGGGCGGGGGGCGCTGGCGAGCAAGAGGACGCGGCTGAACCAACACTGGCACGACAGGCAGGTGCGGGCGGCACGCAGCCACTGCCACGTATCGATCCCGCAGCGCTGGCAGCTCTGCCCTCGAGCGGCAGCGTCGTGATGGGCAAGGGTGGCCGGACGCTCACCGTCTTCAGCGATTTTCGGTGCGGGTACTGCAAACGCCTCCACGAAACCCTCGCGACGCTCGACGTCAAGGTCGTTGAGCGACCGATTTCGGTTCTCGGCACCCGTCCAATCTCAGAGGCGGTCATTTGTGCGAGCGACAAGCGCCGCGCGGTGAACGAAGCCTATGACGGAGGCGCGATCACGACCGGTCGGCGCTGCGACACCTCGGGCCTCGATGCCAATGAGGCCTTTGCGAGGCAGCATGGGTTCACCGGCACCCCGGTCATTGTGCGCGACGATGGCGCTGTCCTCCACGGCTTCCGCCCTCGCGAGTTCCTTGAAACCTGGCTGAAGGAGAAGGTGTCATGAACACCAAAGGCGCATTGGCAATCGCGGCGGTGACGTTCGGGCTGTCGGCCTGTACGACGCTCGGTACCAATGTCAGCGGCAAGTTCCGCTGCGAGGCTCCAGACGGTATCTGCGCGCCTTCGTTGGTCATCGATGACAGCGCAATTGCGCGGATCGAGGAAACGACCTCGGCGGATCTTCTGAACCCTGCGGGTCCATTCCGGATGGACGACGGGATCTCCGCTCCTGTGCGGGGCCAGTCGCTTGGTTCCGAAGCACTCGTTGCGCGTTCGTCGCCGAGTTACGAGCTGTCTGTCGTGTTTCCGGGCTACACGGATGCCGCAGGCACAGCCCATGCCCGCATCGCGGTGCCAGTTAAGGCGATGCTCCCGGGCCGGGGCGATGCTCTCGAGACAATTGCGCTACGAGGTGCAAAGCCTGCGCGTGCTCAGGGGCTGTTGGCGGCCGCCGAGAGCGCACCGCAATTCATGGCGATTGCCCCTGGCATCTTGGATGACGGTCAGCCGGGTTCTGTGGGCGCTGAGACTGCCATGGCGTCCAATCTTCCAAAGACCCCAGCGGCTATCCAGCAGGCCCCAGCCCAGCAAGCGGCTTCCCAGCCTTCAAATCCGATCGCTGAGATCGAGGCGAAGGTCTCCGAGCGTCTTGCATCACAGCAGCGATTGCCGAGGCGCGAGGCTGCCTCATTCCCTGCAACGCCGGAGTAATGCGCCATGCTGCAGACCTTCACCAACATCATCGATCTGGTAACCGGCGATGCTCGCAAGCCTGAGCAGAACGCCCGGCCTGCCAGCGTGCCAATGCTCTCGCATTTCCTCGGATATCGCTCGTTCGATGAGGAGAAGCGTATCTTTCATCAGGTCCGTTCGAAGGGTTTCATCATTGAGCTCGCCCCGCTTGTCGGTGCAAACGACCGGGTCAATGACGTGATCGGGTCGCTCTTCTCCGACATTCTTCTGCCCGGCACCAAGTTCTCGGTCACGAACTATTCGAGCCCGCGCGTTGCCGAGAAACTGCAGACCTGGGCGTTGCCGCGCTACAAGGCTTCGGGGGTTTTCCAGACGCTCGCCCGTCACCGCGTCGACAAGTTGCGCAATGGAGCATGGTCGACACTTGCCAGCGATGGCCCGTTCTTTGTGCGGAGCTTTCGCGTGCTGCTGGCAGTCGGGATAAGTGACGGTTCGGGCCTTTCGACCGATGACCTCCTGACCATGCGCGAGGGGATCATTTCTGCCCTCGATTCCATCGATGTCCCGGTCAAGGAATTCGCTCCGACCGACCTGATCCGCTTCTTCGATGAGATCCTCGCCCCGTCCACTGGCGCTGGCGATGAAGTGCCGGGATACAACCGGTTCGATCCCATCAATGAGCAATGCATCAGGCGGGATCTCGTCACCCATGTCGGGCGTGACCGCCTCGTGCTTGAGGCACAGTCGTTGCGGCCAACCGGCTCATCAGTCGATGGCGTGCCCGAGTTGAAGGACTACGTGCCTGAGCGCTTCGATGTACGCACCATGGCGGTGCGCAATTTTCCGGATCGCTGGGCACCCTGGGATAGCCAGAAGGTGATTGGGGACATTTTCAACCCCAAGCTCTCCCTGCCCTGTCCTGTCTTGCAGACGGCTTGTGGGGTGATCCCCAACCAGGAGTCTTCTGAAGCGAAGGCCGGCTACAAGTTCGTACGCACCAGCTCGCTTGCGGAAGGCAAGGGCGTGAAGCTTGTGCCCAAGCTGCGTACCGAAGCGGCTGAGTGGCAGTTTGTGGCCGACCGGGTCAAGCAGGGCGAGAAGCTCGTGTCCTGTTACTACGCTGTCACGATCATCGCGCCCAAGGGCCGGGGCGAGCCCTGCGAGCGGACCCTGAAGGCTCTCTACAAGGCGAGCGGGTGGGATCTGATTGACGAGACCCATATCCAGCTTCCCGCCTTCATGGCGCACTTTCCGCTGCTGCTGGCTGACGGGCTCGACAGCGACCTCAAGCGAATGAAGCGCATGCGCACCATGCGCTCGGCGAATCTTGCCGCGATTGCGCCGATCCAAGGCGAATACATCGGCGGCAACATCCCGCACCTGCTCTTCATTGGGCGCCGCGGTCAGCCGCAATTCTGGTCACCCTTCCAGAACAGTGCCGGCAACCACAATGTCGCGATCTCGGGCAAGTCCGGTTCAGGCAAGTCGGTGCTGCTGCAGGACCTCACGGCAAGCTTTGCAGGGGTTGGGGCCAAGACCATCGTGATCGATGACGGCCGCAGCTTCGAGCATATGGCCAAGGCGCTTGGCGGGACCTTCACCGAGTTCAAGCTGTCGTCGGGCATTTCGATCAACCCGTTTCGCATGATCGACGAGACCCTTGCCGAAGGTGACGACGACTATTTGGTCGACTGCCTTGCGATGCTCAAATCCATCGTGTCGCAGATGGCGCGCAATGAGACCCGGCTCAATGACACGGAGCGTGGGCTAATCGATCAGGCGGTCAATCTTGTGTGGGACACCCATGGGCGGGACGGCACAATCGATCACGTGATGCAGGCCCTCAAGGGCCACGAGCATCCCTTCGCCTATGATCTGGCGACCTCGCTGCTGCCGTTCGCGGCCAAGGGAACCTACGGGAAGTTTTTCCTTGGCGATGCCAACCTTGATCTGTCGGCCGATCTTACCGTGTTCGAGCTCTCGGACCTTGCGACCCGGGTGGAGCTGCGCGGCGTCGTTCTGACCTCGATCATGTTCATTGCCTCGCAGGTTATGCGCCGGATGGACCGCGCGATCCCGAAACCGCTGATCATCGATGAGGCCTGGCAGATGCTGAAGGGCGGGGCGATGGCCGACTTCGTCGAGACCTATTCGCGCACCTGCCGCAAATATGGCGGCGCGCTGATCACTGCCACGCAGTCGATCCACGATTACTACAAATCCGAAGGCTCGCGGGCGGCGCTCGAAAACTCCGACTGGTTCCTCATCCTCCAGCAAAAGGGCGAGACTATCTCGGATTTCCGCAATTCGGACCGGTTCGAGATGGACAACATGACCGAGGCTTTGCTGCGGTCGCTGAAGCGCAATGGCACCGACTATTCGGACATCTTCATCCGGGGTCCAGAGACCGAATGCGTCGCTCGGCTCGTCCTCGACCGGTTTTCAGGCACGCTCTATTCATCGAGCCCGCACGTTTTCGCTGAGATCGAGGACTATGTGCATCGTGGCTACCGGATGCCCGAAGCGATCGAGGCGGTGGCTTTCCCTGAAGATCATCAAGAGCCCGAAGCACTTTCGATGAGGGAGGCTGCAGAATGAGCACGCCTTCTCGTCCCTTGGTTCGTTCCTGGGCCCGTCGCTCGGCCGCAGCGCGCCGCAAGCAGGCCGCTCAGGATCTTCTCGTTATCGCCCTTCGGCTCAGCGGTTGGCTTGCCACCAGCGCGCTAGCGACCCTCGGCATCGCCACCCTGTTCTTCCTTGTCCTTGGTGGCTTCACTCTCGATGGCCTGATGCTCCAGCTGGACAATCTCGCGTCTCGCTTCGTTGCAGCAGACGCTTCGAGACGCGGCCAGTTCGCGGCCATCAGCTTCGGAGTCATGCTCACGGGCTTTGTGCTGATCGCCTTCTTCCGCCGCGCGAGCCTGATTTCAGCCTTCCTTGTAGCCGGAGATGACCAATGACGGACCTTTTCGACCATATGGCGGCGCCTGCCACACCCGCGTCTGCAAAGCCCTCGCAGGTCAGACCTCGCAGTCGCTTTGCCGCGCTGTCGGCTCGCGAAATCCTCCTGTTCGCGGGCGCGGCGACGACCTTTGTCTGGGGGGCCTGGGTCACCAAGAGTGTTGCCGCACAGGGGTCAGGGCAGCAGGAATTCGTCCAGCTTCAGCTGCAGGGCATCATTGGGGAGTATCTCCAGGCACAGGCACGCTCGAACGCCGACGAGCAGACCGCAGCACGGCAAACCGCTGTTTTCATGGCTGCGCTGGATGAGACGGTCTCCGGCCTGTCGAAGTCCGGGAAAGTCGTGCTCGTTCATGAGGCGATCGTAGGGGGCGAAGTTCCCGACGTCACACAGACCGTGAAGACTGCCGTTTACGCAAAGGTTCCGCGTCCCCAACCCGCCCAGGCGCTCGGCGCTGCTCCTCAGGGGCAGGCGGCCCGCGTTGAACAAGAGATGCAGGCCTTTATGGCTGCCAATCAGGGACGTCAGCGCGATGGCAAACCCTGATCCGCTCCCTCGTTCGGCTCAACGCAAGGGGTTTGCTCGGCTTTTGTCGGACAGTGAGCCCCCTGTGAAGACAGGTGCGAGCAGACGCCTTTCGACCGGCGGCAGGCTTGTGGCGATCGCTGGTGTCTGTCTCGTTGCAGGCGCACTCAGCGCAGCTTCGAAGTGGAGCGAGAACCACGCGCTGATGATCAATGTGACTGACTCGCTCCCGAACTGGGCGTTCGTTGTCGAGGCCAGGCGTTTTCCAGTGCGCGGGGATTATGTGGTTTTCCATCCCGGCCATGATCCCATTACGACCAAGTATTTCGGGGCGAAGCCGGCTGCTTTCACCAAGATTGCTCTTGGTCTGCCAGGCGACATGGTGACGCGCATCGGGAATGATGTGCACGTTAATGGCAAGCACGTGGCGACCATCAAACCGATGACGAAGCGCGGCGATCGTCTTGTCGCCGGCCCGCTCGGGGTTGTGCCGGAAGGCTGCATTTTTGCAGGAACTCCGCACAAGGACGGGTTCGACAGCCGCTATGCGCATATCGGCTTTGTGTGCCGCGACCGGCTTGTCGGCACCGGGCAGCCAATCCTGTGAGGGTCGCTTTCTCCTTCCTCGTTGCTGGCGGACTTGCGGTGTCAGCGACGGCTTCGAGCGGCGGGGCAGTGTCGGGGCAAAGCGTCGACCACGGGCAGATGGGCCAAACATGGCCCATTGCTGAGCCAGATCTCCTGAGCGTTATCAAGGCGCGGCTCGACCATGCGGCTGCGACCGGAAAACTCGATCAGATGAATCGCCAGTTCGCCGAAAAGGTGAAGGCGAGGGTGATGCGCCCGCTCCCGGTCTCCGGGATTTCGCCTGCGGAAGAGACCCGGAGTTGGGAGTTCGATCCGTCGATCCGGATCGACAAGGACATCCGTGATCACAAGGGCAACCTGATTGCTGTGGCGGGTCAGCGCGTCAATCCTCTTGCCGCCGCTGCGCTTAGCAAGAAACTTCTCTTTGTTGATGGTGATGACCCGGCAGAAGTCGAATGGGCGATGAAGCACGGGGGCGATGCGCGCGCCAAGATCATCTTCGTTGATGGCTCTCCCTTCGAGCTCATGAAGGTTTACCAGCGCCGGTTCTACTTTGATCAGGACGGCCGTCTTACCAGCTATTTCGGGATACGCCGGACCCCGGCGCTGGTCGAGCAGCGCGGCGACGTCCTTATAGTCACTGAGCAAGCCATTGCGCGCAAGGGGAGGGGGGCATGAACTCCTGGCGCAATTTGGTTCCGGCACCCCTTGCTGCCCCCGAAACGCGCGCGCTCAAGGCGGCACGTTTGCGCACGATGACAGGGCTCTTTCTGGTCGTTGCCCTCGTCGTCTCGTTCGGGGCACTTCGGGCGCTAACTGGCATCTTTGCTCTCGCATTGTTCGCAGGCGCTACGACCTTCGCTCTGGTTCAGGGGGTCCTTTGGGTCCGTGCCAAGAACGCGGCGGATGATGCCTGGCTGATGAGGGAGAGAGACGATGCGCTCTAGGCTCCTTGCGCTCCTCCTGGGCTTTGCGTCCCTGTTCATGGCGGCATCCGTGCTGGCTCCCCCGGTTCTGGCTCAGGGTCTTCCCAGTGGCCCTGGTCGGTGCTCAGGCAGTTTCGTCAATCCGGTGACCGATGTGTGCTGGGGCTGCATGTTCCCCTTGTCGCTGGGCTCGCTCAAGATCTGGCCATCATCGCGTGCCGACACCGACAATCCGGATCTTCCGATCTGCGCCTGCGGCACGCCGGTGCCGCGCATCGGCCTTGCGATCGGGTTCTGGGAGCCGGTCCGGCTGATTGATGTCTCGACCAAGCCGTGGTGCTTTCCGAACCTTGGCGGCATCAAGCTCGACCCCGGTTTTCCGATCGGTAACGGTTATGCCTCGGACGGCGCGCAGCTTGGGGGCCAGTCCCAGCGCACGGCCAAATACCACGTGCACTATTACATCTACCCGCTGCTTTACTGGCTCGAAGTGGTGACCGATTTCCTGTGTCTCGAGGCGAGCTCGTTCGACGTTGCCTATATGAGCGAAATCGATCCACTTTGGCAGGACGACGAGCTGGCATCTCTCCTCAATCCCGAGGCCGCGCTTTTCACCTCAGTCATTGCGCAGGCCGCGTGCTCGGCCGATTGCATCTCGGCCAGCGCAAGATTGCCAATGGACGAGCTGTTCTGGTGCTCTGGTTGCCAGGGTTCGATGTATCCGATGAACGGCAATGTTGGTGCCAATATCGGCATCAAGCAGTCAGCTCGGCTCGCGGCCGAGCGCATGGTCTACAAGCTCCACCGTCAGGGGCTCGCCTGGGGTACCAGCGGATCGAAAGCGCTGTGTTCCAAGTACATCATGCCGATCCTCAAGAAGAGCCAGTACCGGATGCAGCAGGTAAACCCGACGCCCATGGTGAGTGGCCGCGAAGCCTGTTCTCCGATTGGAGCGACGACGATCTTGCCCAAATCCGGGCAGGTCTATCCCGTAAAGGGCGAGGATGTCGGCTTCCTCCTCTGGCGCAAACGCAATTGCTGCATGTTGTGAGGTCGCGCCAATGAACCGCAGAGGACTCTTTCCCGCTCTCGCCGCCAGCCTGCTGCTTGGTGTGACCGCCGTCGTTGCTCAGGATTTGACGGACGTTGATCCCAAAGCGATCGAGGCGCGGGCCGATACATTCAAGGCCGACGCCCAAGCGCTCTTCGACTATGCGACCGCCAACGCGCAAACCCAAGCCGAAGAGGCGCAGACGGTTGTCGCGCAGGGCTATGAGGCAGCCGGCGGCCTAGATGTGTCGCAGATCGCCGGGAAAGATGGCCCAGTCGACTTCGACGAAATGGTGGCTGGCGCCAGGGCCGGCATGGCCCGCCCCAAGGGTGCGCCGCTGTTTGTGGCATTCGCGAGCCTGTCGATGCCCGAAGAGGCGCTCGCACAGATGATCGCTGACACGACCAAGGCAGGCGGCGTTGTCGTTTTCCGCGGCTTCTCCACCGGCAATCCGCAGACCTTCATCAGCGGTATCCGCAAGGTTGTCGAACAGTCTGGCGCAAGCAATGTGGCAATCGATCCCCGGCTGTTTCGATCCTTCGGTGTCGAGCGAGTTCCCACCTATGTTGCTCTCGCGACCGATTTCGAGCCCTGCGATCAGCTCGATTGTGTGACCGCACCGCCGCCGCATGATCGCATCTCAGGCAATACCAGTGTGGCTTATGTGCTCGAGACCTCCGCCGGGGCGGGCGGCCCGGGCGCGCCGGTTGCCCGTCTCGCTCTTGCCAATCTGAGGGGGAAAAGGTGAATGGCCTGCGCATCCTTGCGGTCTCCCTTGCGCTTGCGGCTTGCGGTCATCTTGCGCACGCCCAGATGGCAGCCAGCGATGCGAGGGTAGAAGGCGAAGCAATCGCAAAGGGTGTTCGAGACACCACATCATCGGGCATTCTTGGCAATGGTTCGGTGGCAAACGTGCCAGGCTTTCAGGGCACGGATATTCCTTCGCGCGATTATGTCGACGATCCGGTCGGGCTGACGGCGGCGGGAGAAGCGCAGCGGTATCGCGATGAGTACCGCGTGATCGTTGATCCCTACAGGACCCGGTTCGATTCCGACACTGTCGACCTGTCTGCCGGTCGCCTGATCGAAGCTGACCCCGACGCCTATCTAGGCGCTGGTGGTGGGCCCGGAGGAGCCGCGGGAGCCTGCAACCCCTTGCCTCCGGGAGGGACGGGCACCACGACTTATCTCGAAAGCTGCAATGCCGGCTCGCAGCCCTTTGCGGAGGCGCGCAGCTGTAATGCGTCGTTGCAGATCCAGACCGAGGGACGACGCACCTGGGAGTATTCTTGCGAAACCGAAGCGTTTGCTGATCGCAATGAGATGTGTCCGATGCTTGCCCAAGCACAGGGCTCCAGCTCATGCACGCTCGAGCGCAGCGTTCGGGTCGGGCAAAGATGCCTGCAGTGGGTGGAAGAGGAATTTGGTCGCAGGTGGTGTGCTGAGCCGGGTGAGCCCTTCTTCCGCCAGGTCTGGCAATGCCCCTCTCGGCTAAGCGGCGTACCGGGCGGGATTGAACGCAATACCTCGCGGATCGTCGGCGAGACCGTTGACGAGGCCGCCTGCCAGAGCGCCACGAATGGTGCCACCTGCACGCTTGCAAGCGAGGTCTGCACCGCGCCTGGAGAGACCCGGGTCATCAATGGTCTTTCGGTGACGCGCAGCTGCTGGGAGTGGCAGCGTACCTATCAGTGTGAAGGGGTGGCTCCTGCCAATGACTGTGGTGCCCTTGAGGCGCGTGGCGATTGCAGGTTCAGCCATGACGAGTGCCTGAGCTTTGACGCAGATGGTGTGACCTGCAACGTCCATGATCGCTGGTATCAGTGCGCCATTCCCGGCGCGGGATCGCCGCCGCCGCCCGCCTATGTCTGTGCGGGTGATCTCTATTGCATCAATGGGGAATGCACTCAGGTCGAGCGCGAGGCATCGACCGAGTTCAAGGACGCCATGGTCGCCATGAACGTCATGGGCGAGCTACGGGACGGGTTTGATCCCGACCGGCTGAAGATCTTCAGCGGCGAGCATTTGCGCTGCACCCGCAAGGTCTTTGGCCTTTCGAACTGCTGCAGCGGCAAGGGCGTGCCGCTTCTCACGCCGTTCCTGTGCGACCGCGAGGACCGTGAGGTCGACAAGCGGGACGATGAGGGTCTGTGCCGCTTTATCGGGACCTATTGCTCAGACCGCGTGCTCGGCGTCTGCGTGACCCGCAAGCAGTCGTACTGCTGCTACGGCAGTAAGCTCGTCCGTATTCTGAATGAACAGGGCAAGGCGCAGCTTGGGATGCGGTGGGGAACGCCGCAGCGCCCTGACTGCGAGGGCTTCCTGATCGCCCAGTTCCAGCAGCTTGACTTGAGCCGCATGGATTTTCGGGAAGTGTATGCCGAGTTCGTTGATGCGGCGAAGCTGCCTGACGAGATCGATATGTCGATCCAGATCCAGCAGAAAATTCAGAACTATTACAACACGAACGGTGGGACCTGACCCATGAGCGGTGCTGATATTCTTGCCTTCCCGCATAGCGAGCCGTTTCCGCCCGCGCAGGTGCTCGATCTCGCGGTCAGCGTCGCCATCGGTCGTGATCTGGCGCGCAGCGAGACCGAGATGTTCGCGCTCATCAAAGACTGGTTCTTGCGGCCTGCGACGGTCGGTGAGCTCGCAGCATCGATCAAGCGTCTTCTTGATCGCGGCTCCATCACTCGGATGAGTGATGGTGATTTCGACTTTTGCCTCACGCCAGCAGGTGTGGAGGCGACCACCACCCTGTCGGGGGGAATGATCCGGATGATCGACCGGGGCCGCGGTTATTTCAAGACTGCTTTCCTCTTGCAGATGCTCGACCTTGAAAAAGGAAAATGCCCATGACGAGATTTGCGCTCCTGAGCCTTGCGGCAGCCCTCGGGGCGGCGGCTGTCCCCTTGCTCGCCCAGCCACCGGCAGATGCCAATCGCGATGCGTTCTACTGCGACGAGCGCAAGCTTGGGAGCTGGTTTTACTGCAACTCGGAGGAAGCCAAGCGCAAGGCACGCGAGCAGGCAAGGCCCGCATCGCCAGCCATTCCTGCGACCGAGCGCATGGCTCAGATTACGGCGAAGCTCGATGAGCTCAAAGCACGGGCCATTCTCGAGCCAACGTCAGAAAACATCGTCAGCTATATCCGGTTCCAGCGCGAGCAGCTCGACCGCGCTTCGACATTCGCGGATGTGTGGGGTCGCTCGATCTGGCAGAACCCCGATCTCGACTATACGCTCGAACGGCCTGTTTCGACTCTCGCAAAGCAGACTTGGGCAGAGGATCGCAAAGCCCAGCGTGAAGGCTCGATGGCGGCGCTAACCGAGCGCTACGGGGTCTTCTATTTCTATTCCTCGTCCTGCTCGGCTTGCCGAACCTTTTCGCCGGTAATGCGGGCACTGTCCGACACATACGGGCTCGAGGTGCTCGCGGTCTCGATGGATGGCGGGCCCAACGAAGCGTTCCCCAATTATGTCGTCGATAGCGGCCAGTACCAGCGCATGGGTCTGCAAGGCGGAGCTGTGCCGGCTCTGGTCCTTTTCGACACCCAGACAAGGCTGCCGATTCCCATCGGTTACGGCGTGATGGCGGCCGACGATGTGATGCAGCGCATTTTCTACCTCACCCAGATTGAGCCCGGGAGTGACTACTGATGGCACGCCAGACCAAGCGCGGCTTTGCCGCCCGCCTCTTCCGCTCGTCGGGGACGGCACTTGCCGTGCTTGCCGCAGCGAGTTTCGCTGCAGCCCCCGTCAGTGCCACTGTTGGCTCGGAGCTCAATAGCTTCTTCGACGACATGGGGGCCGCCGCCAATGCCACCGGTCCCGTCGCCTATCAGGGCCAGTCGGCGGGCTATTACTCGGGCGGCAACATCTGGACCCGCTTTCCGCAAAAGAACGTGAACCCGGTCAATCTCCAGTTGCCCGGGGTCAAGGCCGGATGCGGGGGCATCGACGTCTTCTCCGGCAGCTTCTCCTTCATCAACACGGATGAGATCGTGGCGATGCTTAAAGCGACTGCCAACAACGCGCTGGGCTTTGCCTTCCAGCTCGCAATCAAGTCGATCAGCCCGCAGATCGCCTCGACCATCGAGGAGATGGCACAGAAGGTTCAGCAGATGAACCAATTCAACATGAACAGCTGCGAAGTGGCGCAGAACCTCGTCGGCGGCTTGTGGGGCAAGTCCGATCGGATGTCCTCGGAGATTTGCAAGTCGGTCGGCAACAGCCAGGGGTTGTTCTCCGATTGGGCCAAGAGCCGCCATGAATGCGGGACAGGGGGGCAGCGTGCCTCGACGATCGCGGCCAACAGCGATCCCGACATTCCTGCACAGAGTTACAACTTCACGTGGGAGATGCTCAAGCAAAGCTACCCCAGTTTCTCGACTGAGTTCCGCGAGTACCTCATGACCTTCGTCGGGACGGTGATTTTCTACCAGGATGGCGATGCCAGTGGCAAACGCGGGTTCCAGTTCGTGGGGCAGGGCGACCGCGCCCTTTTGACCGCGCTTCTGGACGGCACCAGTTCGGTCACGATGCTGAATTGCGATACCAACGACAAGTGCCTCAACCCGACCACGCAGGCCATGTCGATTTCGGCGTCACAGGCGTTGAAACCCAGGGTCCGGGCGATGATCGAGAGCATGAACGCGAAGGTTCGCAGCAATGCCGCGCTCACCAGTGACGAGATCGGCTTGCTCGGGGCGACCACGATACCGCTCTACAAGATCATGACGGTCAACGCTGCCGCAACCCTCGGCGGCATGACCAGCAACGACATGAATGACCTCGCCGAAATCGTGGCTATGGATCTCCTCGATGCGCTTGCGCAGCAATATTATGGCTATGCCTCGCGCGGGGTAGGGACCTTCCAGAACGCCAATGAGGAAGCTCTTTCGCAGTGGCGCGATCAGATCAATTCGGTGCGACAGGTCCTCGACACATACTCCCAAGGCATGAAGCTGCGCCTCGACCGGACCCAGCATGTGGTTCAGCGCGCGGTGTTTCTTGAGGGCACGCTCAGGAACAATCTGTCGCCGCAGATGTCGGCCGCGCTGTCATTCAGCACGTCGCTTTCGCGTCAGGGCATCCAGTAAGGACCGCGTGCCATGATGGAGATCTTCACGATCGGCGGGGGCGAATACATCGTCAATGTCTTCAACGCGGTATCCGCTTGGACAGGAGGAGGGGGTTTTCGCTCGCTGCTGCGCGTCGTGATGGTCATGGGCTTGATCTACACGCTGCTGGTGGTGGCGTTCAGCCTCAACTGGCGTGCCTGGTTCAACTGGTTTCTGGGGGCGACGCTCATGTACGGCGCCCTCATCGTGCCCACGATGACGGTGCGGGTTACCGACCGCCTCAATCCTTCCTTGGCACCCGCTACGGTCGCAAACGTCCCTCTGGGACTGGCAATGATAGCATCGGTCAGTTCGACTTCTGGTGATTGGCTCACGCGCACGGCTGAGACGGTTTTCGTGATGCCGGGTTCGCTGCAGATGTCAAGCAACGGCATGATCTACGGCGCGCGCCTATGGGACCGCACTCAGGACTTCCGGATCCGCGACCCCCGCATCAGCGCCAATCTTGAAGAGTACATGAAGCAGTGCCTCTTCTACGATATCCTGCTCGGCTTCAAATCCTTCGACACTATCGCTAATTCCAACGATATTCTGACGGAGATGGGGCCGGGATCGCCTGCGCGGGGGATGAAGTTCATCCCCGAAACCGGCCCTCCTACCATCGTTACGTGTCAGGCCGGTTATACGGCGATCGCCACCGGCGTTACGACCTATTCCGACGCGGCACTCGAGGAAGAAGGTCGCAAGATTTTCCCAGGGTTAACCCCTGCGCTCGCGCGCTCGAAGCTGATTGCGGACCTTCCGATTGTCGCCAACCATTTCCATGGCAGTTCGCAGACCGCGCAGCAGATTTTCCAACAGCGTTCGCTCGTCAACGCCTTCCTTCAGGCGCGCGCCAACCTCGGCGCGGCCGATGGTGACACCTTCGCGGTCCTGCGTGCCGAGGAACAGGCGCGCAACACCTATACGTCGATAGCGGAGCAGGCGATGACCTGGGTCCCGCTCCTCAACATAGTACTGACGGTCGTCTTTTATGCGATGTTCCCGGTGATCTTCCCGCTCTTCCTCATCCCGCGCAGCGGCACGCCTGCGTTGAAGGGGTACTTTACCGGCTTCTTCTACCTGGCCGCCTGGGGACCGCTTTACGTGGTCCTGCACATGTTCATTATGGACCGGACGGCTGATGCGATGAACGCGACCTCGCCGGGCGGGGTGACGATGGCCGGGATGGCAGGCATCGATGCCGTCAACACGGATACCGCTACGATTGCAGGCTTCCTGATGATGTCGATCCCGTTTCTGGCTGCGGGCATGGCCAAAGGCGCGATGGCGGTTTCGTCTCAGGCAACTTCGATGTTGGCGCCTGCCCAGTCTGCGGCCGAGGCTGCGGCGGTGGAGCGCACGACCGGGAATTATGCCTACGGCAACGAGAGCTATATGAACCTCTCGAGCTCCAACCGTCAGTCTGATCAGTGGAACACGGCACCGTCTTTCTCCGGGGGCGCGCCGATCATTTCGAGCGTAGGTGCGAATGCCGCGATCACCCGAACAACATCAGATGGGTCGACGGTTTACGATACCTCACCTGCGATGAGCCGCCTCGCGTTTGCATCTTCTGTCAGCCAATTCGCGAATGCTGAGCGCCAGCAGACGCTGTCCGAACTGGAAACTGCACGCAATACGCTGAGCGAAGAGCGTTCCCGCGCGCTATCATTGGCTGATCGAACGTCGAGCCGGCAAACGACCGGCACCCGCAATTCCAGCGGTTCCGAGAGTTCTGCAGGGTTCCGGTCGGGCGAGAACCTTCAGCGGTTTGACAACCAGTCGCTTGATGCACGCGACACGGTCTCGGAGAGCGATCGTGTAAGTTCCTCGCAGGGTGCCCAGCAAAGCAACACGGATCGCCTCGAAACAACCAAGGGTGGCTCGCTGAGCGTTGGTGGTTCAACGGGACGCGGCGGGAAGCGCGCTGCGAATGGTGAAGGCGGCAGTGGCGCCAATGGTGGGCTTGGTGGGAGTGTTCAAGCTGGCATTACTGGCGCTCGTGCGCGGCTAGATACGGTCACCCGAGGAACTGAAGCCAATCAGAGCCAGGGCTTCGACTCATCGACATCTGACAATCGTTCGAATGGATCCAACGCAACGCAGGACAGCGGCAGCTATTCGCAGAGCGGCAGCTTCAGCCGGAGCGAGGGGTACTCGGAGGCGGCCTTTTCCCGGGAACAGGCTCTTGAGGACGTTCGGCGGATTGATAAGCGCATTGCGGCGATCGACGAGGTCTCGAAATCCCTCAGCAGCAACACCTCGAGCAGGGATGGCTATGGGTCCAATCTCTCGTTTGACCTCAGCCAGATTATCGCAAGCCGGTATCAGGAAAAGGCGGCTGAACTGGGGCTGACGGCACCGAGTCTGGCACGCACAGATCTCAGCCCCCAGGAGCAGGCGACTGCTGAAGTGGTCGCGCGGGCCATCATCGCCGACTACTATGATCAGCGCGTGGCGCCATTCAATGATCTGATCCCGCAGCCCGGTTCGCTTGTTGGCAATGTCTCGGGCCCGGGCGCATTTACGGAGACAGACTTACGCGGACAGGGACCTCGCCGATCAGTCGGATCGCCGCGCAATCTTGTAGAGGGGGCGTCAGACGGCGCGATCAGCGATCGAATCGATGAAGGCGGTCAGTCTCTCGGTCAGCGCTATGAGACCAATGTCACTCGATCCGGCCAGCGCCGTCAGGATTTTCAGCAGGATCGAAAAGGTGAGGGCGGTGCCGACGATCGCTTCAATCAACGCTTCTATGACAAAGATCAGCGTTGATTGTCTGAGCGCTCGATCATCCCAATCGGCTACCAACTGAGAATAGCGACTACGAGAAAGGCAATCGACAGCACGAGAGCAAGGAGTGAGCCAGCACCTGTGTCGGTTCCGCCGTAGGTCAGATCCTTTGTGTCGTCCTCAAGACTGCCATAGGTTCGCCCAAGGTCACTCACCGATGCGCCTCGCGAGGTATCGCCGGTCATCACAGCATAGGTAATCGGATCCATGCTCGATTTGTGGCTGAAATCGTCCATCGGCGTTCTCCTAGCCTTTCCGTAGCGTTTTTACGCCAAAAAGACAATCATAGGTTCAACGCTGCGAGGGGTTAGGAGGCGATTGCCGATTCGATTTGTATGCGCGATTGCGTGGGGTGCCGGAATCATACCAGAAGGGGAGCGGTTACGCTGAATTCAAGCGAGCCGTTGAGAGCATGTTATCGAAGACTGACGCGACATATCTCGATCTTCGAGAGCGCATTCTATTTGGAGAGCTCAAGGCTGGTGCACCGTACTCTGCCCAGGATATGGCTGCGCACTATGGGCTTCATATCAATATGGCGCGCAGGTTGCTGGTCGCCTTGAAGGTCGGCGGCTATCTTACCCGCTCGGGCACGTCCTATGTCATCTCAACATTCTCGCAGAGCCAAGTTGAGGAATGGCGCCTTTCGTTGGGCGCAATCGTCGAGATCGGGGCAGTCCGGTTGGCGCAGTCCGGGGGTGGAACTCTGGGCCCACTCGCGGCATTCATCGACGAACGCATTCGAAACGTCCCTGTGAAACACGAGGACTTTTTTCTGGGTGCAATGGGGCTCACGCATATCGTCCTGGGTGGCAAGGAAAGCACCCTTGCCAATCTTGTCTCGCAGTTCATCCCCCAGGCGTTTTTCCGCCTCCTTTGGATGGCAGACTCTTATGCTGTTCGCACAGGATTTCTGGTGGAGGCTAGCGACCGGTTTCTTTATGCAGCCAGGACAGGCGACATTGCGGGCGTTCGCGCGGCTAGCCGGATCTTCTTCGATGGCATCGCCCCTTCGCTGCAGACGCTCATCGAAAAGATGGGCGAGGGCATCTATCCGGTCAATGACCGCCAAGATGGATTCCAGACGATCGAGGACAACATCGCCGGGTATCCAACCTATGCGGGCAGCTCCCGCACTTTCTTGCCGATCATCGAGCCTCTTGCGGAGGTCGGTCAGGCAGTTTTGCCGCTTTGCTGAGTGGGATGCCTTACGCGTTCACGGGCTCTCTCGGGTGGAGCCGCATGGCGACAGCTTCGGCTGCGCAGTTCCGCGGTTCGGTCGTCCCGATGAGGTCCACAATGACATTAGCTGAACGTTTTATGCCATCGAGGTCGGCAGCCTCAAGTCGAGCCGCAACTGCATAGGCGACCGCCACACTGGCGTGTTTGACGTAATCTTCCATGAGGCGCAGCTCGCCGGTGGCGCTGACGATCGCCAGCATCATCCTGTTGTGAGCAAGGCTCGTTGCAATCGTGTCCCCGCCATCCGCTTCTTCGAGGAGGTTCTCAGCCAAGGCGCGGATAGCAGGTAGAGCCGGCGCGCAGTCCATGGACGACAGCCTGATGATTGCCGCGGCTTCGATTGCTGCGAGCTCGGCTACCTTATTGTCGAGTTCTTTGCCACTGGGCTGGTACCATTTGAAACGGGACCAGTCAGTATTGATGAAGCCCGTGCTCCGCAGCTCCGCAAAAGCTGCGGCACCCCAGTTTTCATCCAATCCCACGATCGCGGCAAGCGACGCCGGGTCAGTGCTCTCATATCCGAACTTGGAACTGATGCTGCAGCGCCGAATGCGCTCCATGCAAGCGTCGGGGCTGATTGCCATGCGCCTGGCGGCTTCCTGGTAGAGCTCAATCCGTTTCGCCATGCGGCAATAGTAGCATGACGGCAATTCTCATCAATCGGCCTTTGGCCAATCGCCTCCGTGGACCTCACGCTCGTAATTCGAAATGCGTTTCCATTCGATGGCCACTTCGTCAAACCCATCGTCCGAGAACAATCGCTCGCAGAGGCGGTCGATTTCGTGCGGGTCCTCGGGCAAACGTTCATCCTCACGGTACTTAGCGACCGCGTCCATTACTCTCAGGGCGTCGTCGTAATTTGCCATTCGGTTCTCGTCTCGACCTTGCTTTCGGTCGCATTGCAATAGGCCCAGTGTCAAGACCGTATCACTGGGTACCAACGGTCTTTGAACCATTGAATTCAGGCGATTTTGCCAACTTGCCGATCGTCCGTCGTTGCGTGCAAGTCGAGGGTTCTGAGACGCGAGACGTCCAGTCTATTTGTTTATTACAATCAGCTATTTGCGCTCCTGCGGTATGGGTGAGGATTGATTGCCCTGCCATTCCTGCGCCTCATTGGCACCAGAGTGCCAGATTGGCTCAGGAAGGAGGGCTCAAATGGCCGAAAACGTATCAATGATCGGATACACCCGCGTATCGAAAGCCGATGGCAGTCAGGTCCATCACCTGCAGCACGATGCGCTCATCGCCGCAGGCGTTGATTCCAAGCGGATTTATAAGGACAGCATCTCGGGTGCCCGCGATAGCAGGCCGGGGCTGGATGCATGCCTCGCCGTTTTGGCCCCCGGGGACACGCTGGTGATCTGGAAACTCGACCGGCTCGGCCGCAGCCTGCGCCACCTGGTCAACACTGTCGGTGAGCTGACCGCCCGTGGGATCGGTCTGAAGGTTCTCACCGGCGAAGGGGCGATGATCGACACCACCACCGCCAGCGGGCGCCTCATGTTCGGGATATTCGCCGCCCTTGCTGAATTCGAGCGCGAGCTTATTATCGAGCGCACTCGGGCCGGCATCGCCGCGGCGAAGGCCACAGGCAAACACTGCGGCAGGCCATCCGAGATGACCCCGGAGAAGATCCGCCTGCTCCAAGAGGCCATGCGCAAACGCGAGAAATTCGTCCTCGATTTCGCCGCCGACATCGGCATCTCGAAGGCGACTGCGTATCGTTATGTCGGGCCGGACGGTGAGCTTCGGCCCGATGCCAAGCGCGTGCTGGAGATGCAGGGGGAGGGGCAGGGGAAATCGTCGTAGAGGAGCGTTGCCTGCCGATGGGGCTGGATAACCGGGATTGGGACAGTCCTTTCATTCACCGGCGACACGTCGAGCGGCGGGTCTTCCCGAATGCCGACTTTCAGCGTCTGCCCCTGGTCTCGCAGACCGGCTGAGATTGGCCATCTACGGATCGGCAGCTTCGGGCGCGCTCCAAGCGACAGCAGACGTTCGATCACCGCGTAATTGCCGCGCGTGAATAAGCAGCGTCTGCTCTCCCTTCAACGGGCGACGGCAGTCACCATATGATGACTATGTCCGTCCGTGCAGACCCCGATAACAATAGCTCGCACCGCCCAGAGTACGACGGCCGGTCCGTCGCCTTGCCGCGGATCGACCTGCTCGAGCCCGGTGACATCCTGCTCACCTCCAATCGGGTCAGTGAAGATCGCAAGGGCCTCAAGCAATCCGACGCGATCCGGCGCGTCACACGGGGGCGGTTCAGCCACGCCCTGATCTGCTCAAGCCCGCCTGTCTTTGTGGAGGCAATCGGAAGCGGCGTCAGCACGTTGTCATTGGGACGCTGCTTCGCACACGATATTGCAAACGTCCGGCTGTTGCGATTTCCCAATCGGGAGATTGCGCAGCGCGCCGCAAAACTGGCGCAGTATGAAATCGGCCGCGACTATTCGGTGGCGCGCGCCGTGCGGTCGGTGTTCCCGCTCGATGTGCTCGATCGGATCGACGATCATGGCATCTTCTGTTCTGCGCTCGTCGCACAAGTCTTCTCTGCCGCCGGCGCCGAGTCGTTCGAGCGCGTGCCGATCGATCGGACGACGCCGGCGACCATCGACGGAATCGACGGTTTGGACGACCTCACCGCTGCAGTCTTTCGATCCGGCCTCATGCCCAACAACGCCGAGAACATGACCGCGCTAGACGGAGATCGCGCGCCGACCCTGTCAGCGAAGCAGACGCAGATCTCCGCTGATTGCGCACGGGCGCTGTGGCCCCAAGTAGCCGATCTGATCGCCTCCTATCCAGAAGTGGCGCTCGCCGCACAGCCGGCATTCTACAGCATCCTTAAGATGGTGACCGAAGCGATCGAGCGTGCCGACATCGTCGCTCCGGCCCGACGTGCCGATTATGACCGCGCGGTCGGCGCACTAGATCGCGCGCTCGCGGCATTCGTCGCCAAAGGTGAGCTCGTAGCGCTTTTCGAGGAGATCGCGCGCGTCGATGACGCGATGATCATGCGCACGATAGCGGAATCGTTCGAGGCGAGGCCCGACATCGATCTAGAAGCACTTCGCGGTTATGTCATCGCCGGACAGCGCCAGCTTGACGACCGCCGCGAAGCGATCGACCAGTGGGAGCGATGGGGTGCCGAGCGATCGGCCGCGTTAGAGCTTTACCTGCCTGTCGAGCGTCTCGCGGCCGACGCCACGTCGCGCCGCAACGCGGCTTTGAACGAGATATTGGCGAGGACTGGCCGCCCGATCGACGCCACTTCGCCAAAGTCGTGAGCGACAGCCACCGGCGTTGTATGAACGCACAACGCTACCGGGCCTAACGCCTCAAAATAGAGCTCATTTATGCCTGCCGCTCCGCGCTGAGCGAATGGCTTGTTTTAGCGGGAACAGCCATTCAAAGCCCGATAAGCGGGCGTGAGCTGGTCGACAGCTGCCTCGCGGAAACGTGCCTTCAAGCCATAAGTTCAGTGCATGTGACCTGCCTGCGTAAAGCTGCAGGGGTCGTTAGCGACCTTGTCGCCCCTACTGACGCGTGCAATAGGCGCCGGCCTTCTGGTTCACACTGAATATGAAAGGCTCGGCCCCGTGACTGGTTTTGCGCCGACTGCGCTCGGCCTCGACTTCGGCACCACAAACACCGTGGCTGCGCTCAGCGGCGGCGGGGACGATTCGCAATTGATTTCCTTTGACGGCGAGGATTCGACCGGCGAGATTTTCCGGTCGGCGCTGTGCTTCTGGGAAGAAGGCAGCGGGCCAAACGGCATTGCCAGCGAGGCCGGCCCATGGGCGATTACCGAATTTCTTCAGTCGCCGCTCGACAGCCGTTTTGTGCAATCGTTCAAGACTGTTGCCGCAAGTGCGATATTTGAACGCGCGCAGATCTTTGGGCGGGCATTCGGGTTCGAAGATTTCGGGCAATTGTTTCTGCAAAAGCTCCGCGATCATGCTGGCGGCCAGCTATTCAGGCTCCCACCACGCATCGTGGTCGGCCGACCTGTCGAATATGCCGGCCCGCGTCCTGATCCAGTCCTGGCGCGTCAACGCTACGATCTGATGTTCAAAGAATGGGGCTCGGAGCTCCATTATGTCTACGAACCGCTGGGCGCAGCATTCAGCTTTGCCTCACGGCTTGATCGTCCAACGACGTTGCTCGTCGCCGATTTCGGGGGCGGCACTACCGACTTTTCGGTTGTTCACGTGGCGGAACCTGGCAGCCGCCGCCGCTGTCAGCCATTGGCCTCGTCCGGTGTTGGCATCGCGGGTGACCGCTTCGACAAAAGGATCGTCGACCATCTCGTGCTGCCGCTGCTCGGCAAGCGCGGGATGTATCGGAGCTTCGACAAAATTCTCGAGATACCCGGCGGCTATTTCAACGACTTTGCCGACTGGTCCCGGCTTGCACTGATGCGCAACAAGCGAACGCTGGAAGAGCTTCGCAAACTGCAGCGAAACGCGGTTGATCCGGCCCCGATCGGACGGATGATCGCCCTCATCGAACATGAGCAGGGGTTCCCGCTTTACGAAGCTGTCGGGCGGACGAAGCGGGCGTTGTCGGCCAGTGACGAAGCGCAGTTCGCATTTTCGGGCGGCGGTGTTGAGATCAATGCGACCGTCACCCGGCGAGAGTTCGAGCATTGGATCGCCGAAGACTTGCGGCGGATCGAAGCAGCAATGGATGTCGCTCTGGCGAAAGCCAAACTTGAGCCTGCCGCCATCGATAGGGTTTTCCTGACCGGTGGCTCGTCACTTATCCCCGCTATCCGTGCCCTGTTCGAACTGCGGTTCAGTCCTGAGCAAATCGCCACCGGCGGGGAGCTTACGTCGATTGCTCATGGCCTTGCGCTGATTGGTAACGATGCCAATCCTGCCGAATGGAGCGTGTGATGATTTGGCGCGCCTGCTTGCGGCCAAATCCTGCTCGTCACGTGCACGCCGGAAGCGAACAGTCTGCATATGGCTCACGCGCCGCCAATGTGATCGAGCAACAAGCGGCATCAACGCGGAAAAGTCCAATCTGATCAGCGAGGCCTCTTGGGGATGGTGGCGGTAAAATCCGGGTCTTTGTTGGCCACCCAGTCGACGAATTTGCGGACGGCCGGGTAGGCCAGCAGACTTTCGACGTCCGTCCCATGACGCTGAAGTTCAGAATTGGTGAAGTTGGCGATCAGCGTCTGCTGGCAAATGGAGTGCATTGGCACAACATCGCGCCCACCCCGGCTCTTGGGCACGGGGTGGTGCCATACAATGGTTTTGCCGGTAGGCCGACCACACAGCCAGCACGGCGGCGCAGAAGCTTCAGTCTCCTCCTTTTCCGGAGGTTCGCGATAATGGTCTCTTTTGGAATGTTTGCGGGCCATGGGTCTGTCTGAACGCGTGAATCTTTACCGCTTGTCTGTTAGCCGGAACGATCAGTTTTACCACACCCGTGTGTCCGTTCGAAAAGCCCTTCATCTGTCAGATCAGCCAGCTTGGTGTTCGTGCGGGTTTCCATCGGATGCAATATAGCTATGTGACACGCCACAAGGATAGGGCCTTGCCGCTGACCAGCCTTGTCGTCTCGCTCGTCGAAACAAGGCGTTAGGACAAATCGGCTACTACATGGAATGGCCACTGAATTTGAGCGCCCGCAGCGCCTCGCAATCCTGATCGACGCAGACAATGCATCGCCCCGGACAGCAGCGGCGATCTTCGAGGAGATCGCTACCATCGGCGAGGCGAGCGCGCGGCGCATTTATGGCGACTTTTCGGGCACGCGGCTCAAGGGGTGGTCCGAGGTGTTGGCCACCTACGCCATCATCCCTCAGCAGAATTTTGCCAACACGGTCGGGAAGAACGCTTCAGATATCGCGCTGGTCATCGACGCGATGGACCTGCTTCACAGTGGCCGCTTCGACGGGTTCTGTCTGGTCTCGTCCGACAGCGACTTCACACGGCTTGCCGCGCGCATCCGCGAACAGGGCCTCGACGTCTACGGCTTCGGCGAACAGAAGACCCCAGAAAGCTTCCGCCGGGCCTGCAAGCGGTTCATCTACACCGAAAACCTGCTTCCCCAAGCTGACGGACCGGTGCCCGCCGGCACAGATGCCGGAGGGAACGGGGCGGCCGGTGGATCATCCAAAAGGCCTCCGACCGCGGCGATACCGCACATCCTAACCGCGCTTAGCCAACTTGATGATGTAGACGGATGGCACTTTCTTGGGGCGGTCGGCACAAGGCTTGCCGCGCTGATGCCTGACTTCGACCCGCGCACCTATGGATGCCCGAAGCTGCTGGCGCTTATCGAGAAGTCGGACGCCTTTGAGGTCAGGCGCGACAATCTGAAGGTCTACATCCGGCCGAAGCAGACAGGTTTGCCGAAGGCCAAGCAATCCAGCTGACATGCCGCATGGCAACATGGCCTCAGAGGTACTGAGCCAGCTCCTCGTCGTCTTCCAGATTGTCATGCCAGACCTCCCTGCGCAGCTCGGCGCGATCGGAGTAGGGGCTGCGGGGCAGAAGCGTTCGCGATTGGATGACGGGGTCGGCCATTGGAACCCAGATGGCCGACAGATCGTCGCCGGCCAGCGGCCTTGCTCCACCTTCGAGGGCACGGATCGCGCAGATGCAGCAGATGATCGCGTCGATCATATCCTCCTGCGACTTGAGCTGTTTCGGGGTCAATTCGAAGGTGTTGCAAAAGGAGTCGGCGCCCTGAAGGTAGGGCTCAAGCACCTTCCCGATCGAGCTCCATTCGCCTGATAGCAACAGCCGCCGGTGCTTCGGCCTGGCGTCCGGCCAATAGGACCGCAGCTTGCCGACCTTGTAGGGCAGACGCGTGGGTTCGTTGCAAAGCTCGACCAAGGCCGGGTGCGGGTAGACTTCGATCAGGCCCGGCGTCGCGATCTCGTTGATGCACAGCGGGTATCCCGCCTCGCCAAAACCCTCACGCAAGCGATCGCTGATGGGGCCTGGACGCTGGGCGTTGGGGCTGTGAGCGGCGCACCATTTGGCCCCGTAGGCCCGCGACAGCGCATTATCGGATGCGCGCCTTGCCGTGATCGGCTCAAGCGCCATTGGCATGTCGATTGCGACCAGATCAGGCAGCCGGCTAGCCAATGCGCACGTCGCTTCGAGCAAATCTTGAGCCTGTCCGACACCGCCGGAGGGTTTCTCAGGCGCTGGCCTTTTGTGCGCATCAGCCAAAAAATGCTCGACTGACGGGAGGGCACCCTTGAGCAGCCAGCCTTTCGGCCCCTCAGTTGCGACGGCAATGCCCGAGGGGTTCTTGTCCGTCAAAGCCGCGTCGATCCCAAGGACCACTCTCATCACATGCATTCCTTTGCTGCCGATGTCGGGCACCGAACCATGTGCTGTAAAGAAGCATCTGGTAACAAGAGATAAATCTTGTCGGGGCTGTGTTTCTCGAACACTATCGCTGCAGGCCGAGCCATGCCGCTCTATCCCGTCGTCGAGGAATGAATGACCGTTTCTGTCGCATCGCCGCTGTAGGAAACGGAGCATGACGCAAATTCGCACCGCCACCCGCCGTTTCGGCCTTTCCAAATCCAAGATCACCGCGTTCGAGCAATGCCCCAAGAAGCTGTGGCTTGCGACGCATCGTCCCGATCTCGCTGAGCAGGACGAAGGTGCCGAGGCACGGTTCGCGACCGGCAATGCGGTGGGCGAGATCGCTTGTGCGCTCCATCCGGGCGGCGTGATGGTCGATCCCCCGTCGCTGTCCGAGGCGCTAGCCAAGACCTCCTCCCTCATTTCAGGCGGGCATCCCGGTCCGATTTTCGAGGCAACCTTCGAGCATGACGGCGTGCTCGTGCGCGTCGATGTGCTCGAAAAGGTCGAAGGTGGGGGCTGGGCGGCGGCCGAGGTCAAGAGCTCGGGCAAGGTCAAGGACTACCACCGTGGTGATCTCGCTACGCAGGTCTGGGTCATGCGCGAGGCGGGGATCGACCTGAAACGCGCCGCCATCCGCCATATCGACACCAAGTTTGTGCTGTTGCGCGAGGGCGATTACGCAGGGCTCTTCACTGATGCCGATCTGCTCCCGGAGCTTGAAGACACTATCTCCACCCGCTCGGCGCTGGTGGCCGAGGCGCGCGCCGCGCTGTCCAGCGAGGAACCCGAGCGCGAGATGGGCGATCATTGCAGCGCGCCCTTCGCTTGCGAGTTCGCCGTCTACTGCAGCCGCGACCTCCCGCAGGGGCCAGAATGGCCGGTGACCGTGCTCCCCTATGGCGCCGGCAAGCGCTGGCTGGAGCGCGGAATCAATGATCTGCTCGATCTGGCCGAAGCCGACCTGAACCACCGCCACGCCCGTATCCTTGCCGCCACCCGCGACGGCATCCCGTTCCACGACGCCGAAGGGGCGCGCAAGGCGATGGCAGGGTGGGGCTGGCCGCGCGCATGGCTCGATTTCGAGACCGTCGCTCCTGCGGTCCCGCGCTGGGTCGGCACCCGGCCCTATCAGCAGATCCCGTTCCAGTTCTCACTCCACCTCGAGCGGCGCGGCGGACGGATGACCCATCACGAGTTCCTGAGCTGCGACGGCACCGATCCGCGCTGGGCCTGTGCTGAGGCGCTCGTGGAGAACATCCCGCAAGGGGCCACGATCATTGCCTACAATGCCGCCTTCGAGCGCAGCGTTCTGCGCGATCTGGCGGCTTCGTTCCCTGATCTCGCCCCGCGCTTAGAGCCATGGCCGAGGCGACGGTCGATCTGCTGCCCGTTGCCCGCAACCATTGGTATCACCGCGACCAGCGCGGCAGTTGGTCGATCAAGGCGGTGCTCCCGACCATCGCCGCCGAGCTCGATTACGGCGCACTCGAGGTGAAGGACGGGGGCGATGCGCAGGCGGCATGGTTCGAGGCTGCCGATCCGGCTTGCGATCCGCTGCGGCGCGAGGCGCTGGAAGAGGCCCTTAGGGCCTATTGCGCTCGCGACACCTGGGCGATGGTCGCGGTGGCGCGGGCGTTGGCTGTAAGCGCCGACGGAACCCGGCCTTGCTGGGTGGGCTGATTTATCCGAACGGCAGGGCTGAAGGAGGCCTTGCGAGTGGATAGTGATCAGTCAAACGAGCCTCGTATGAGGGGTCAGGACATAGAACGGGCACAGATATACGCTAAGCGTCTCTGCGCGCACTTATGGGTCGACTCTATGCGTCGACGACTCCAGCATTCCAAAGGCATCCATCGGACAGTTGTAGCATCGCCTCTCGTCGCAGAGCCGGCATATCGTCAGCGCCGAGACAGCGTCGTCAGACATCTGCGCAAGTATTGTCTCGGCAATACGTTCCAGCACGAGGCGGTCAGCATTCGAGACATGGCTAAGGATTTCGGATAAAGTCTCGTTTCTTCGTTACAGGATCGCAGATAGGCGAGTCTCGCCTGCCTCAGTGAGCATCAGCGCTACTGCACGACGGTCCCGTAGCGCTTTGGATCGAACGGCGAACCCGGCTGCAACCAATCGATCGACAAGCCGCACCGTCCCCGCGTGGGACAAGCCTAGCACCCGTCCTAATTCGTCGATCGAAAGACCGGTCGCGTGACCGATGACGACGATCGCCGCGGTGGTTTCGCCACCGCCGGGTATCGTCGGGTCGAATGCCGCCTTCTTAATTCGATCGGTGATGCCCACTGCGAGGGCGCCGAACAGATTGACGAGCCGGTCCGAGAGTACGTTCAAAGGGTTGCCTCATTCATTGACGGCGCATAGTGTATGCGCAGCGCATATATCACGCCTGTCTAAGCATGAAGGCAGGTCATGCGCCATGATGAAAGCGAGGCACCATGTTTTCGACATTACACATAGCTGAAAAGACGACCGGCTCTCGCGGGTCTCTCGCGTTGCTGCGCTGGGCGCTGGTGGTCATCTTTCTCTGGTTCGGTTGCATGAAATTCACGAGCTATGAAGCGATGGGCATCGCGCCATTGATGAAGAACAGTCCGATCATGAGCTGGATTCCGGCCGTTTTTGGGGTGCAGGGTGGAAGCTATTTTATAGGCACCGTCGAGCTCGCGACGGCCGCTGCGCTGATTATCGGTGCTTTCAACAAGACGGCCTCCGCTCTCGGCGCGGCGATGTCATGCCTGACTTATGCCGTGACACTGACGTTTTTCCTGAGCACGCCTGGCGTCGCCGAGCCGACCGCTGGCGGGTTCCCGGCGATTTCGGCCGGAACCGGACAGTTCCTGTTGAAGGACCTGGTGCTTCTTGCGGCATCAGCGTGCCTTCTACTTGCGTCCATACGGACAGCAGACGCGTGACGGCAAACAGGTGATAGGCGACGCTCCGGACCTGCGCTTTTGCCGAACCATACCCGCCTCAGCCCATAACGATCGACAAACCCTGTCGCTTTGATAGGGTGTTCGAAAACATGCTTTCGAGGGTTTGTCGTACATGCTGGTCGGATATATGCGGGTGTCAACGACCGATGACCGCCAAACGGTCGATCTCCAGCGGGACGCGCTCGTCGCAACCGGGGTCGATCATCGGCATCTCCATACCGACAAGGCATCCGGCGCGCGCGACGACCGACCAGGCCTGAAAGCCTGCCTCGACTATCTGAACGCGGGCGACACACTGATCGTGTGGAAGCTCGACCGGCTCGGACGCTCGCTGCCGCACCTGCTGACGATCGTCACCGATCTGAAGGCGCGCGGCATCGCGTTCCGGTCGCTGACCGAGCAGATGGATACGACCACGCCGCACGGCGAATTGCTGTTCTCGCTGTTCGGTGCATTGGCACAATATGAGCGTGCGCTCACGCGCGAACGGGTGATGGCGGGACTGGCTGCTGCCAAACGCCGGGGACGCCAAGGTGGCCGCCCGCCGATGATCGACGCCGAAACGCTCGAGCGGATCACCGCCGCGCTGGATGGCGGGGCCAGCAAGGCGTCCGTCTGCCGGACCTTCAAGGTGCCGCGTTCGACCCTTCTCGGCACGCTTGCCCGGATCGGCTGGACCGCACCGGCCAAGGTCTAAGCCGATGCCGCGTCGCGCCGTCCTGTCGGACGAGCAACGCGCGGCGTTGCTCGCGCTTCCCGACGACGAAACCCTGCTCGTCCAGCACTGGACATTGAGCCGGGACGACTTGGCCATCATCGTCCGCCGGAGGCGACCGCATAACCGGCTGGGTTTCGCGATCCAGCTTTGCGCGCTGCGCTATCCTGGCCGTTTCCTGCGACCCGGTGAACTGATCCCTGATACGCCGCTCGCGTTCGTCGCAGAGCAATTGCAGGTCGGACCCGAGGTGCTGGCCGACTACGCGACGCGCGGCCCGACCCGGTACGAACAGCTCGATGCACTGCGCGATGCATTCGGCTTCATGCCGCTCAGTCGGCCGCTGCGAACGACGTTGCAGGAATGGCTCCTGCCGATCGCGCTGACGACGACCAGCGGGGCTAGGCTGGCGCGCGTGATGCTGGATGAGTGCCGGCGACGGCGCATCATTGTGCCGGGCATCAGTTCGGTCGAGCGGATGGTCGCACAGGCGTTGCTCGATGCCGAACGCCATGTCGCCGAGCATCTGACCCGAGGACTCGATGCTCGACAGCGCCGGCTGCTCGATGCGCTTCTCCTGCCCCACACAGGCACGAACTTGAGCGATCTGGCCTGGGTGCGGCAGTCACCCGGCAAGCCCGGCCGAAAGACATTCGCCGCCATCATCGAGCGACTGACACTGCTTCGGGCCATCGGGATCGATCCGGATATCGCCGTAGGCGTCCATCCCGAGCGCCTCCGACGCCTGTGCCAGGAAGGCGTGCGGCTGACCGCGCAACATGTTCGGACGCTGCAAGCGACGCGGCGTCGCGCCACATTGGTGGCGACCATCCTCGAAACCATCGTTACCCTCACCGACGATGCGGTGCTGATGTTCGATCGCCTGCTTGGGCAGATGTTCCGGCGCGAACAGAACAGCGCGGACACGACACTCAAGCGCAACCGGCGCACCATCAACGGCAAGATCCGGCTGCTTGCCCAACTCGGCGCTGCCTTGCTCGCCGCCAAGATATCAGGTGGCGATATCGGCGCTGCGGTCGAGGCAGCGATCGGATGGAATGATCTCGGCCGCGAGGTCGATGAAGCCCGCAAGCTGATCCGCCCCGATTCGGTCGATCCCGTCGCGGTCGCCGCGACCAATTACCCCGTCCTCCGACAGGTCGGTCCCTCGTTCATCGCCTCGTTCACATTCGGGGCGGTGCCAGCCTGCCATGCGCTCGCGCGAGCGGTCGCGATCATGCGCGACCTTCATTTTGGTCATCTGCGCAAATTGCCTGCAGGCACGCCAGTCGGCTTCATCCGGCAAGCTTGGCGTCGGGCGATCGGCACCGGCATTCCCGATCGCAGGATCTATGAATTGTGCGTGCTGGTCGAGCTTCGCGACCGGCTTCGCGCCGGCGACATGTGGGTCGAGGGAAGCCGACGCTATCGTGCTGTCGAGCAGCAACTCATTCCTGCCCCCGTATTCGCCAACATGCGCGCGGCCGGCCCCTTGCCGATACCGGCACCGGATACGGCCGATATCTGGCTGGCCGAACGACGCGCCCGCCTCGCCCGTCGATTGGCCGAGGTCGAGCGAAAGGCGGAGACGGACGCGCTGGAAGACGTGCAGCTCAGCTTGGGCAGGCTGCGGATTTCGCCCTTGAAGGCGATTACTCCCGAGGAATCCGATACCGCCCTTGCGCCGCTCTATGCGCATCTGCCCGCGATCCGCATCACCGACCTTCTTGCCGAAGTCGATCGATGGACCGGGTTCAGCCAGTGCTTCACGCATCTGCAAAGTGGCCGTGCCGCGGATGAACCACGTGCGATCCTCACGGCGGTGCTCGCCGATGCCACCAATCTGGGCCATACGCGCATGGCGGAAGCCTGCAATCTCGTGACCCAGCGCCAACTCGGTTGGCTCGCCTCATGGCATCTGCGCGAGGAAACCTACGGTCGCGCGCTCGCCCGGCTTGTCGACGCCCAACACACCGCGCCGCTGGCCGCGCTGTTCGGGTCCGGCACCTCGTCCAGCTCAGACGGTCAGAACTTTCCGCTCGACCGCCGCGCCCAGGCAACCGGCGCAGTCAATCCGCACAAGGGGACAGAGCCGGCTGTCTCCTTTTACAGCCACGTCTCGGATCGCTACGCGCCGTTCCATTCCACAGTTATCTCCGCTTCGGCGAGCGAGGCGGCACAGGTGCTCGACGGGCTGCTCCACCACGGCGCCGATCTGCACATCGAAGAGCATCACGTCGATGGCGGGGGCGTCTCCGACCATGTGTTCGCGCTATGTCATCTGCTTGGGTTCCGGTTCGCGCCGCGTATCCCGAATATCGCCGCACGCCGTTTGCACCTGTTTAACGGCATCGAACCCGGCCCCGATATTGCGCCGCTGGTCGCGGGCCGCATCGACGAAGGTCTGATCGAGGCACACTGGGACGACGTGCTGCGACTGGGAACCTCGATCCGCACAGGCGTCGTCAGCGCCTCGATCATGCTGGAACGGCTCGGCTCCTATCCACGCGCCAACGGCCTGGCACTGGCGTTGCGCGAGATCGGTCGCGTCGAGCGTACCCTGTTCACGCTCGACTGGATCGAGCAGCCCGAACAGCGTCGCCGCGCCACCCGCGAACTCAACAAGGGAGAAGCGGAAAATGCCCTGAAACGCGCCATCTTCTTCCATCGCATCGGCCGTATCCGCGATCATGCGCTGCAAGCCCAAAGCCATCGGGCGAGCGCGCTGAACCTCGTCGCCGGTGCCATCGTCCTGTGGAACACGACCTACCTGCAAGCCGCCCGGATGCATCTCGCCAACCTCGGCCGGCCGGTCCCGCCGGACCTGCTGCAACACCTATCACCGCTCGGTTGGCAGCATATCAATCTCACCGGCGATTACCTCTGGACCGATCCCGATGCGCCATCCACCGCGCTCAGACCGCTTCGCCAGATGCGCGCCGTCGATGGCCCGGCAAAACCTTAGCGTATATCTGGGTCCGTTCTGTGTACCGACCCCATGATCGACCAATCTTATCATTAATGGGATAAAACGATCACTGTCTTGATGACAATCAATTATCCCGATTTGTCCTTGGTCGATAGTGGGATTGGAACAGGACCGTAACATACGGCTCAACTCTTTGAGAGACGGGGACGGAGGGGCGCAGAAATGATCCAATATTCGCTGGCCACAACCGCGCTGCTTGCGGTGGTGACGTTCCTGATCGCGACCGCCGCGATGGCCGAAAATCCTTCGGCCGCGCAGGCAGGCAGGAAGCATTTTGTTCGCTGTGTCGCCTGTCATTCAATGAGTGCGACCGCACGCCCCGCGACCGGGCCTCATCTCGAAGGCATCGTTGGCCGTCAGGCTGCTTCGCTGCCGGACTTCGCCTATTCCGACGACCTGCGCGGCCAGGACTTCGTTTGGGATGAAGCGAGGCTCGACGCCTTTCTCAAATCGCCGCAGGCGACCCACCCCGGAATGTGCCTCACCTTCAATGGGCTCGCGAAGCCAGAGGATCGCGCGGCGCTGATCGCCTACCTGAAAGGTCCGGCCAAATGACAGGAGCGGCAACGCTCCCCCCAATCTTGTCGCCCGTGCGGCGGCTATCCCGATTTTTTCTGCCAAACAAGGAGGGCAACAATGCGTAACCGAACTACAGTATCCATATTAGCCTTAGCGGCCATGGCGATTTCTCCGATGGCCATGGCCAAGCCTGCCGAAACAACGGCGCAGGCTTCGGCCGCGATGGCCAATCAGGACTGGTGGCCCAAGAGCCTCGATCTTACGGCGCTGCGCCAGAATGAAGCGCAGGCCAATCCCTATGGTGCGGACTATGACTACGCCCGCGAATTTGCCTCGCTCGATCTCGATGCGGTCAAGGAGGACATCCGCAAGGTTCTGACCACCTCACAATCGTGGTGGCCCGCCGACTATGGGCATTACGGCCCGTTCTTCATCCGCATGGCGTGGCATAGCGCGGGCACCTATCGGACCTGGGACGGCCGCGGCGGCGCCGACGGCGGGGAAATGCGCTTCGAGCCGCTGAATAGCTGGCCCGACAATGTGAGCCTCGACAAAGCACGCCGCCTCGTCTGGCCGATCAAGCAGAAATACGGTCGCAAGCTGTCCTGGGGCGACCTGATGGTGCTGACCGGCAACGTCGCCATGGAAGATATGGGCTTCACGACCCTCGGCTTCGCAGGCGGGCGCGTCGATGCCTGGCAACCCGATCTCGTATTCTGGGGTCCTGAAACCAAGATGCTGACGGACCAGCGCCGCGACGAAAAGGGCAACCTTCGGGGGCCGCTCGCCGCGACTGAAATGGGCCTGATCTACGTCAATCCCGAAGGTCCGCACGGCAAGCCCGATCCGCTCGCAGCGGCCGCCGACATTCGCCGTGCCTTTGGCGCGATGGCGATGGACGATGAAGAAACCGCCGCGCTGATCGCCGGCGGCCACACCTTCGGCAAGGCGCATGGCGCGCACAAGCCGGACGATTGCCTTGCCGGCGATCCCGGCGTTGCGGCGATGGAACAGCAGGGTCTTGGCTGGGCCAACAAGTGCGGCAAGGGCCATTCGGAAGATACGATCACCAGCGGCCTTGAAGGCGCCTGGTCCGCCAATCCGATCGCCTTCACGACGCAGTTCCTCGACAATCTCTATGGTTTCGAGTGGGAGCAGACGCGCAGTCCGGCAGGCGCGATCCAGTGGAAGCCCACTGATCCGGCAGCGGGCACGCTTGTTCCTGACGCGCATATCGCGGGCAAGACCCATGCGCCGATGATGTTCACGACCGACATTGCGCTGAGGGAAGATCCGGGTTTCCGCAAGATCACGACGCGCTGGCGCGACAATCCGGACGAATTTGCCGATGCCTTCGCCCGCGCCTGGTTCAAGCTGACGCACCGCGATCTCGGCCCGCAGGCGCGCTATCTCGGCAAGGACGTGCCGAACCGGACTTTCGTGTGGCAGGACCCGCTCCCCAAGGCTGACTATGCGGTGATTGACGCTGGCGACGTATCGCAGCTCAAGTCGAAGATTCTTGGCTCTGGCCTTTCAACGGGCGAGCTGGTCCGCGCGGCCTGGGCCTCGGCCTCGACGTATCGTGCTACCGACATGCGCGGTGGTTCCAACGGTGGACGTATCGGCCTCGATCCGCAGCGCAATTGGGCGGTCAACGATCCGGCGGAGCTGAAGAAGGTGCTGGCGGCCTACACGCGCATCCAGGCCGATTTCAACAAGGGCCGCAGGGACGGCAAGAAGGTGTCGCTGGCCGATCTGATCGTGCTGGGCGGCAACGCCGCGATCGAGCAGGCGGCCGAACGGGCCGGGCAGCGGGTATCCGTGCCCTTCACTCCGGGCCGTGTCGATGCCACCCAGGCGCAGACCGACGTTGCATCCTTCGCCTTCCTCGAACCGAAGGCCGATGGCTTCCGCAACTGGTATTCGGCAAAGGCCGATTTCGGTCCGGCGGAATCGCTGGTGGACAAGGCGGATTCGCTGAACCTGACCGTCGCTGAAATGACGGTGCTGGTGGGCGGTCTGCGCTCGCTCGGCGCCAATGCCGGGAACGCGCGCCATGGCGTGTTCACGAGCCGTCCGGGCACGCTGTCCAACGACTTCTTCGTCAACCTCCTGTCGATGGACACGGCCTGGTCGAAGTCGGCAAGCGCGCCGGGCCTTTATGAAGGCAAGGATCGTGCTTCGGGCGCCGCGAAGTGGACGGCCACCCCCGTCGATCTCGTGTTCGGCTCCAACTCGGAGCTGCGCGCGGTGTCGGAAGTCTATGCCTCGGACGATGCGAAGCAGAAGTTCGTGGATGATTTCGTTCGGGCCTGGGCAAAGGTCATGGACGCCGACCGTAGCTAAAAACCCTCCTGGCTACTGGTCAAGCGTGGAGCGGCGGCGTTGCCCCTGACGCCGCCGCTCCCAATCCTTAACGGAGTTCATGAAATGCGGAAATTGGCGAAGGTTGCTATGGGTGCGGGCTTTGGTGCGGTGCTGGTCGTGAGCGCCGGTTTCACCATCGCCGCTCCGGCAGCGGGAAATACTCCTGCCGCTCGGCCGCGTCCCGCTGCCTTCATGCAATGCGCCGCCTGCCATTCGATCGAGCCGGGCAGGAACGGTGTCGGCCCAAGCCTCGCCGCCGTATCGGGGCGCAAGGCCGCGAGCTTGCCCGGTTACACCTACAGTAATGCCCTGAAAAATTCAGGAATCACATGGGACGCAGCCAATCTCGACAAGTGGCTCACCTCGCCGCAACGGACAGTGCCCGGAACGAAAATGCCATTTGCTGGCATTCCCGATCCTGCACGGCGCAAGGAAGTCGTCGATTACCTGCTGACCCTCAAATAGCCCTTCGGCCGCGAAACCATAAGAACGCCGCGCAGGGGAGGAAACCACCATGCACTATGAAACATTCTTCAAAGACCAGCTCGACGGCCTCCATACGGAAGGCCGCTACCGTGTCTTTGCCGATCTCGAACGCAGCCGGGGCGGTTTCCCGCAGGCCATCCAGCATGTCGAGGGCGGCACGCGCAATGTAACGGTGTGGTGTTCCAACGATTATCTCGGCATGGGCCAGCATCCGGCGGTGATCGCCGCCATGCACGATGCGATTGACCGCAGCGGCGCCGGAGCGGGAGGCACCCGCAATATTTCCGGCACCAACCATCATCATGTGCTGCTGGAACGCGAGCTGGCCGATCTGCACGGCAAGGAGGCCGCACTGACCTTCACATCGGGCTATGTGTCCAATTGGGCAAGCCTGGGCACGCTGGCGGCCCGGCTACCCGATTGCGTCGTGCTGTCGGACGAAGGCAACCATGCCTCGATGATCGAAGGCATCCGGCATAGCCGCGCCGAATACCAGATTTTCCGCCATAGCGACCCGGAGGACCTGGACCGCAAACTGTCCGCTATCGACCCGGCGCGGGCGAAGCTCGTCGCCTTCGAGAGCGTCTATTCGATGGACGGTGACATAGCGCCGATCGCGGAAATCGTTGAAGTCTGCGAGCGGCATGGCGCGCTGAGCTACATAGACGAAGTTCACGCCGTCGGCATGTATGGCCCGCGCGGCGGCGGCGTTGCCGAACGCGAAGGGCTGATGCACCGCATAGATGTGATCGAAGGGACGCTGGGCAAGGCGTTCGGCGTCATGGGCGGCTATATCGCGGCGTCGGCCGCACTGTGCGATTTCGTGCGGAGCTTCGCCAGCGGCTTCATCTTCACGACCGCATTGCCGCCCGCAATTGCAGCGGGCGCGACGGCCAGCATTCGCCATCTGAAACAGAGCCAGGTCGAACGCGATGCCCATAAGGACCGGGTTGCGGCCGTCCGCGCTCGCCTGCGCGGTGCAGGTATTCCTATGCTCGACAATCCCAGCCACATCATTCCGGTGATGGTCGGGTCGGCCCGACATGCCCGGATGATTAGCGACCGGCTGATGGATCAGCACGGGATCTATGTGCAGCCGATCAACTATCCAACCGTTCCGCGCGGCACCGAACGGCTGAGGATCACACCATCGCCCGTTCACACGGCGGCCGACATTGACCGCCTCGTAACGGCTTTGAGCCAGATCTGGTCTGAATGTGAACTGGCGCGGATTCCGGTAGCTGCTTGATTGCTGCGCGGCTCGATGCTGGCCGTTTGAGCGCGGCTCGATTTTCCCGGCACCGGCATTGCTGATCTGGCTAACCGCAAGGAATTGGTTGACTATATGTTAACCATGAAATGAAACTTTGCGGCAATCAGGATGAAGCGGCATTGCCGATAGCCCGATATGCTCAATCGAAACACCAATAAGGGAGGGCCAGCTTATGTCTGACAATATCTTGAACAAGGGGGAGTGTCCTGTCACGCACCTGACGACAGCTTTCGGCGCACCTGTCGCTGAGAACCAGAACAGCCTCACGGCAGGCCCGCGCGGGCCGCTACTGGCGCAGGACGTATGGCTTCAGGAAAAGCTGGCCAATTTCGTTCGCGAGGTGATCCCCGAAAGGCGGATGCACGCCAAAGGGTCGGGGGCGTTCGGCACCTTCACCGTCACCAACGATATTACCCGCTATACGCGCGCCAAAATCTTCTCTGAGGTAGGCAAGAAAACCGAAATGTTCGCCCGCTTCACCACCGTTGCGGGAGAACGCGGTGCGGCCGATGCGGAACGCGACATTCGCGGTTTTGCGCTGAAATTCTACACCGAGGAAGGCAATTGGGATATGGTCGGCAACAATACGCCGGTCTTTTTCCTGCGCGATCCGCGTAAGTTCCCCGATCTCAACAAGGCGGTGAAACGCGACCCTGCAACCAATCTGCGTAGTGTCACCAACAATTGGGACTTCTGGTCTTTGCTCCCCGAAGCCTTCCATCAGGTGACGATCGTTATGTCGGACCGTGGCATTCCAAAGAGCTACCGACACATGCACGGCTTCGGCTCGCACACCTACAGCTTCTGGAACGACGCCGGTGAACGCTTTTGGGTGAAGTTTCACTTCAAGACCCAGCAGGGTATCGAGAACCTGACCGATGCCGAAGCGGCGGCTCTGGTTGGCGGCGACCGTGAAAGCCACCAGCGTGATCTTTACGACGCTATCAAGCGTGGCGACTTCCCGAAGTGGAAGATGTATATTCAGGTGATGCCCGAAGCGGACGCAGAGACATATCGCTTCCATCCCTTCGATCTTACTAAGGTCTGGTATAAGGCAGATTATCCGCTGATCGAGGTCGGGGAGTTCGAGCTGAACCGCAATCCGGAGAATTTCTATATGGATGTGGAGCAGAGCGCCTTTGCCCCATCCACCGTTCCTCCGGGCATCGGCTTCTCTCCCGACAAGATGCTGCAAGCAAGGCTGTTTAACTATGCCGACGCGCAGCGTTATCGCCTGGGCGTGAATTTCCACCAGATTCCGGTTAACTCCGCGCGATGCCCGGTATTGAGCAACCACCGCGACGGCTACGGCCGCGTTGACGGGAATTATGGCGGACTTCCGCATTATCAGCCCAACAGCTTCGGCCAGTGGGTAGATCAGCCGGAATACCGCGAGCCGCCGCTGAAAATCACGGGGGATGCGGATTTCTGGAACTATCGCGAGGACGACGACGACTATTTCACGCAGCCGCGCAAGCTGTTCCAGCAAATGAGTCCAGCGCAGCAACAGGCGCTTTTTAACAACACTGCGGGCGCCATGGGCGATGCGCCGGATTTCATCAAGCAGCGACACATCGACAACTGCACTCGCTGCGACCCGGCCTATGGTGCTGGCGTGGCAAAGGCGCTCGGCATGTCCGTTACGCCTGCGGAGGCACTTTCAGAGACGCCCGAACTGGCTGAATGATTCCAATCTGGACCCGGCTGTGAATGCAGCCGGGTCACTCTCAAGCACGCGCCCATCGGGCGTATTTAACATAACGCATTTTCATTTCTTCTATGAAATATGCTATAATTCATGTAGTTATAAGACGTGATTTAACATATATCAGCACCATTTTATGTCTTATGGCATGATTTCAATGGATTGATGGCACTATGCCTGTCCATTGCGTTTCGCCCATAATTTGGACGA
>FWWM01001340.1_pt1 | contig 74423 bp, 64 predicted proteins | sample 2228351 | NCBI WGS metagenome assembly FWWM01 (sample SAMEA103939774, study PRJEB20133) | metagenome | reverse complement strand
CCGTGGCCCCAGGTGTGGGCGTCCGCGTCGGCGTCACCGTCACCCCAGGTGTGGGCATCGGTGTTCGGGTAGGCGTCGCCGTGGCCCCAGGCGTCGGCGTCCCCGTAGGACCCGGCGTCGGAGTAGGCCCGGCGCCGCCTCCGAAGAGAAGGCCGTATACGGCGTTCGCCAAGGCCACATCCACTTGAGCCCAGAATCGGTGATAGCGGAACACGGGTGCAGGACCACCGTTGAGATATGCTTGCACCTTCGGCCAGTCCGGGTCGTTCTGATAGCGCGGCCGCATACCGATAAATGTCACACCGGGCTGGATGACTGCGCCCTGACCGTTGGTCCCGCTCCATCCCTGGGGGATGTAGACCGGATCATCGAAGCGGTTGTAGTCCTCTCGCGTTTCGGGGGCAGAGACACCCTTGCTATCCCGGTAAAGCGTCCACATGCGATCCAACAGTTCTTTCGCCAGATCCCGCGCTTGCGTGTCCCCCGTCGCCGCTGCGTAGTAGGTCAACGCCCGCGCCAGGGCACCGGTGATCCCCACATCCTGGGTGTAGTTCACCACCGAGACATGCAGGTTGGGGTTGTTGCTGGGGTTGGAAGGGTTCCAGGGATCGGGCTGTCCACTCCAGCTCAAGGTCGCGGGGATCTCATAACCGCCGTCCGGAGTCAGGCGGACCACCTGCTTCACCCAAGCCACCCATTTGTCCAGCAACGGCCGGGCACGCGCATCACCGGTGAGATAGTAGTATTGCGCCACCCGGTCCATAGACCAAGCCTGCCAACCGAACCACGTGTTGCTACCGGGATCCCGGTAGACAGGGTGCTCTACATAGGCCAGACCGTAGAATTGCGAGACCCCTGCCGGCCGCGGCTCATACCGCCCGTTCCACGAGTTCGTCGCCCCGCCGGCGATCGCCCCCTCCGCCGACTGGAGCCACCGATAGAACTCCAGTTGGCGCTCGAGGCTGGCCTGCCAATCCCGCGCCCCGTTGGGGGAGGAGGGGCGCAACGCGGGCACAGTGCTCAATGCCCACGCCGCAAGAGGGTTTTGATATCCGAAATGGATGTGGCTCGATCCAATGCGCCAGGCCCATCCACCACCGGTCGTCGGCCCTCCCCATGCGTAATACCACGAAAGCAGATAGTGGGCGCTGTCATACCCCGTGCCCGCCGGGCAGGATGGGCTGTCGCATCCAATGACTTTGAAATATTTGTCGAAGAACGCATAGCGGAGGTAATCCCCCAGCTTCGCCGCCTTCTGGGCCAGCTGATCCACGATCGGGGATCCCCCCTGAGCATCCGCCCAAAGCTTCGCCCAGAGGATCGCCTGGATCGCGCGGGCATCCGCGTCCGGAGCGTTTGTGTAACGATACTGCTGGGCATAGGCCCAACCCTGAGGCTGTTTGATGAAGAGATCCAGGAACCCGTTCGGCCCACCCCAGCGGAAGGCCTCCCAGGAGGGATGGGGAACCGTCTCCCAGACAGACTCCTCAGGACCACGCTGGAAGGTATTAATAAAAGAAGGCGAGGTCGTCCCGTCCCCACGCTGGCCATAACCATACCAGTTATCCACATCCAATAGCCAGTGCATACCGTATATATCAAAAGTCCCATACGTCTGGGCCAGCTCGTTACAAATTGGATCGTTACCCACGCTGACATTGGGATCCAACATCACCGGGTAATCGCTCGGCAGATCTCCCTCAGGCGCATAGGTCGCTTTATAGGCACAATTGTTGTTTGGCTGATCCGCATGGCTCGGAATGATGTAGGTTTCCAGATTGTTCCATGCGTTCTGCAGATAGGACCAATCCCCCGTCAGATTGCCATACATCGCCTCCAGCCAGAGCCAGTAACTGTAGGCTTCACTGGTGGTCACATGGCCATAGTCCGGAGCTTCGACGATAAGGGTTTCTACCGAATGATAAGGGATACCCTTGGGGCTGAAATACCCGTTGTTTGGATCATGGATTTTGTTCCAGAGTTCAAAGAAACGATCCAGATAAGGGTTGGCAGGCGTCGGGGTCCCCGTGGGCGTCGGCGTCGCCGTCACCCCAGGCGTCGGGGTCGGCGCGGCGGGAGTTCCGCCACCTGACCCATTCACCACCGCCGAGAAACCGGAACTGGCCAGCCCGGTTCCCCCTTGCCAGATTTCAAAGCCCGCCTCGATCGCATGCAAATACCAGCCCGGCTGGATGTATCCCCGCTGCACCGCATCGTTGATAAACGCGAGGATGTTCAAATTCGTCACATGGTTGATCTGTGTGGTGCGCCGATAGGCGATGTAATTCCAGTCCATGCGGGCATACCAAACCTCCCAGGTGGCGCCCTCCAGGTTCACGGTCGCGACTATGGAGCCGGCCGGCTGGACGCTTCCGTTCCAGTTCAGCCAGATCATTAACTCGGCCCCGCCGGCGTAGCCGTTCGTGGTGTCCAGGTTCGGGCTGAACCAGATATCATAGGCAACGTTCCACACCCCGGATGCGGGGGTCGTGACCGTCCAGCTGCTGGTTACGCTGCTCAGCTGGTTGACCGGGATCGGCATCCCGCTGTTGGTGGTGCACGTGCCCCAGTGGCATCCCCGCACGATGGACGGGTAAGACGCCGGAGTGCCTCCCGTGTTGTTATGGGCGGCCTGGACCACCTGGAAATCCCCCGTCACATCGTCCACCTGGATGCACTGGGCCGTCGTGGCCCCCCACACGTTGTTCTGCACCCAATAGAGGCCGTTGGCGACAAACGTCGAACCCCACCGGTCGCAGATCTGAACCGTCGCGCCGTGCACCACCCTCACGACAGTGAGAAGGAGAAAAGCCCCGAGGAGGAACAACCCCACCAGCCCCACCCGGGGCATCCACCATCGGATGCGATCGGCTGCGCCCATGGCTCACCTCCAATTGAAGTTACTGAAGTTACGTTTCCTTTAGCTCTTAGCTCTGGATCATGCGATTCAGAGAGACCGCCAGGGGGATCAAATGCCGCTGGACAACAGGGGCGGGATCTGTGGCATCTGCGGCCATCTCCTGCCATATGGCCCCGAAGGCCAGCCGCAGGCGCTCCTCGATCACCCCCCAGAGCCGAACCGGCGGGAGGGAGCGGCCACGGCGGATGGCCTCCATGGCCACGGGCATCGGCTCAAAAGCGAGGGCGGCCAACACCTCGGGGATCCACTCCGCACGGGCGGGCAAGAGGGCGCTGGAAACCGCTATCCGATGCAGGGAGTCGGATTGCATAAGGGAATTCACCAACCGCAGCGCCGCTTCGGGATCCCGCGTGTCCTTCCAGATCACCAAGTGAGAGCCCCCTACGAAGGGCGGGCCAGGGGGGAGCGCGCAACCCACTTGGGATCGTCGCTCCGCGGGGATCTGAGCCCAGATCCACAGCCCGCCGAGGGTCATCGCCGCCCGGCCGTCCAAGAACACGCGATCCGCCTCCATGGCGCTCAGGAGCGGGAGCGGACGCCCCATCCACCGCCCCAAGCGAAAATAGGCGATGATCCCCTCCAGCGCCGGGCCCTCGGCGAAGGTCACCGCCTGCCCGTCAGGGCTCACGAAGTCCCCGCCCCGCCCCCAGATCCAGATGGCGATGTGGTGCACAGTGTTGCGCTCCGCCCGGGTGGGGACCACCCATGGCATTGGCACCCCTGATCGCTCCAGGCACGCCAGAGCCTCCTCCAGCCCCCGTGGGGTGGAAAAGGTCTCCAGCGGATCTACCGGGATGCCGGCCCGAGCGATCATATCGGACCAGTAGAAGATCAGACGGGGGTCCACCAACCAAGGGATCGCCCAGATCGTGCCCTCGATGGAGACGGTGCGGATCGAGAGGGGGAAGAAGGCCGTGGTCCCACCGAACATCCGCACTTCATGGGCCTGGAAGGGGCGCAGGGCTTCCATAAACCGGAGGGATTGAACCCATGTGGATCCGACCTCCGAGACATCGGGGGGCCTTCCGTGCACCACGCGTTCCACCAGCTCCAGCCAACCCGTCTCCCAGGGCAGCCAGGTGACCTGCACCGGAATCCCCGAACGGGCCTCAAAGGCTCTCACCACCTGCTCGACGGTGGCGGAAAACCCATCCGCCCGCCGCATCAAGGTGAGCTCCAACCCGCGTCGCGCCATCCCCGGCCCCCTTCCCTTCGACGCGTTTTGGGAGCGCTCCCAAATATGTTAGTTCAATCGCCCCGATTTGTCAAGCCCTCCCCTGAAGGGGGGCCAGGCCTTTCCCAGTTCGGAGGGATGGGTAAGGACCATCCGGCCCACACGGAAGCCCAAATGAAGGATTCAACAGGGGTCGAAATCCACCCGTTCAGGGTCTCCTGCCTCCTCGACCAGAGGATCATGGGCTTGACAAAACCGAGCCGCCTGATTATAATGGGGTGGGAATTGTGGGAGCGCTCCCAAATCCCCTCAGCCTGTTTAAAGGAGGAACGCCATGAAGCGCGTAAGCCTGCTGCTCGTTGGTATCCTGATCTCAACAATCCTTCTCACCGCTTGTGGCACACCGACGCCCGCCGCCACACCGACAGCGGCTGCCCCCACGCAGCCAGCCCCCGCTACGCCCACGGCTGCCCCCAGCCCCACGCCGGCCCAACCTGCCGCCGTCTACGAGCGCACCGAGACCCTGTATACCAGCGGCACCCAGTGGGGCCCGCCCTCCAATTGGAACCCGCTCCAGACGGGGACCTATGCGATGGGCACCATCGGCTTGTGTTATGAGACGCTTTTCCTGTATGACCCCCTGAAGGACGAATACATCCCTTGGCTGGCGGAGAGTGGCAAGTGGGTCGGCGACAACGTCTATGAAGTGAAGCTCCGCCAGGGGATCACCTGGCAGGACGGCCAGCCCATGACCAGCGCCGATGTGGTTTACACCTTCGAGCTGGGGAAGCTCGAAGGGGTCTACTACAGCGGCTTGTGGGACTGGCTGGAGAAGGTAGAGGCCGTGGATAACCTCACCGCCCGCTTCACCTTCAAGGAGGTCCGCCACCAGGAGTGGGGCAACCTCCTGTATTCCGTCGCGATCGTCCCCAAGCACGCATGGGAGAAGCGCTCCCAGAAGGAGATCGTCGAGGGCCAGAACCTGCCGCCGCTGTGCTCCGGCGCCTACTCCTATGAGACCCACTCGGAAGACCGCGTGGTCTGGAAGCGCAACGACAACTGGTGGGCGACCAAGGTTCTGGGCAAGTCGGTGGCCCCGCGCTACATCGTCGACATCGTCAACCCCAGCAACAACGTGGCCCTCGGCCTGGTCCTGAAGGGCGAGGTGGACCTGAGCAACAACTTCCTCCCCGGGATCGCCACCCTGGTGCGGGGCGGCTACGGGATCAAGACCTGGTATGACGACGCCCCCTACATGCTCTCCGCCAACACGGCCTTCCTGTTCATGAACCTGAAGAAGAAGCCGCTGGACGATCCCAACTTCCGCCGCGCCCTGGCCTACGCGATCAACGTGGATGAGATCGTGACGCGGGTCTACGGGAACATCGTGCAGAAGGCCAACCCCACCGGGCTGCTGCCGGTCTGGGAGCGGTTCGTGGATCAGGATGTGGTGAAGGAGCTGGGCTTCTCCTACGACCCGAACCGCGCCAAGCAGATCCTGAGCCAGGCCGGCTACCGGGATCGCAACGGCGACGGCTTCGTTGAGGCCCCCGACGGCTCCCCCATCCAGCTCAAGATCATCGTCCCCTTCGGGTGGACCGACTGGATGGAGGCAGCGAAGGTGATCGCCAGCAGCGCCCAGGCCGTCGGGATCAACCTGCAGACGGACTTCCCGGACTTCGGGGCTTACTGGGATCAGGTCACCGGCGGGACCTTCGATACGGCCATCAACAACTTCGGCTCCCAGATGAGCAACACCCCCTGGACCTTCTACAACTGGCTGTTCAACAACCCGATCCAGGATAAAATGACCAGCGGCAACTACGGCCGCTACGAGAACCCCGAGGTCTTCGACCTGCTGGTCCAGCTCGACAAGGTCCCGGTGGGGGACACCAACGGGATGAAGGCGGTGATCTCCCAGATCCAGCGGATCCAACTGACGGACATGCCGGCGATCCCGCTCTGGTATAACGGGCTGTGGGCCCAGTGGAACGAGACCTACTGGACGAACTGGCCCTCGGCCAAGGAGGGGGCGCCGAAATACCTGCCGTGCACCTGGCGGGGCTACTGGAACATGACCGCCCTCCTGATGCTCACGGAGCTGAAGCCCGCCAAGAAGTGAAGTGAACGCAGGATCGAGCGCGGCCCGTGCGGTGCTCCATGCGCCGCACGGGCCGCGGATGGAAGGGCTGCCGCATCCGCCGGTTATCTTCATCGGGGAAGGGGCCAGTGTGGGGCGCTATCTGGGGCGCAAGCTGTTGATCTATCTGCTCACGTTTTTCTTCGCCGTCACCATTGACTGGTTGATCCCTCGCTTGATGCCGGGCAACCCCGTAGACACCATGATCGCCCGCATGGCCCTGCGGGCCGACGTCGCCGAGGTGCTGCGGAGCTATTACATCCAGGCGTTCAAGCTGGACCTCCCCCTCTGGCAGCAATATCTTAACTTCTGGATCGCTCTGTTCCGGGGTGATCTGGGCGTCAGCACCTGGCTGTTCCCCCAGCCCGTGATCGCCATCATCTGGCGAGCCGTGCCCTATGACCTTCTCCTTCTGCTCCCGGCCATCCTCCTGAGCTGGATCGTCGGCAATCGCGTAGGGGCGGCGGCCGCGCGGGTGCGCTGGCTGGATAACACCCTCCTCCCGCTGGGCTATGTGCTCAACGCCACCCCCTACATGTGGCTGGCGCTGCTGCTGGCCTGGGCCCTGGGGCACGTAGCCGGCCTTTTCCCCATCGCCGGCGCCTACAGCTTCCACATCCGCCCCCACCTCTCCTGGGCGTTCCTCCTCGATCTCCTCTGGCACTGGTTCCTGCCCTTCGCCTCGCTGTTTTTGGTGATGTTCGGGGGATGGGCCATCGGTATGCGCAACATGATCATCTACGAGCTGGAGGCGGATTACTCCCGCTACCTGGAGGCCCTGGGGGCCCCCCAACGGCTGATCCGTAAATACGCTTTCCGTAACGCGATGCTCCCCCAGATCACAGGGTTGGCCCTCCAGCTGGGCGCCATCGTCGCCGGCGCCCTGGCCACCGAGATCGTCTTCGCCTACCCCGGGACCGGATACCTCATCCTGCAGGCGGTCCAGAACCAGGACTACTTCCTCCTGCAGGGATGCTTCCTGTTCATCATCACCGGGGTGCTGTTGGCGAATTTCCTGATTGACATCGTTTACGCGCTGGTGGATCCCCGCACACGACTGGGGATGACGGGGGAATGAGGGATGACGATCGAGGCGACTGCACTGACCCCTCCGGTTCGCTCCGAGTTTCTTTACTTCGCCATGCGAAACGTCAAGCTGCGCATCGGCATGGCGATCTTGCTCCTCTTTATGGCCGCGGCGGTGATCAGCCCCATGCTCGCCCGCTACGATCCCAACGCTTACGTCGGCCCGCCGGGGCACCCCCCTTCGCCGGAGTTCTGGTTCGGGACGACGACGTTCGGGCAGGACGTGTTCTCCCAGTTCGCCCATGGCCTGCGCTCCACCCTCATCGTGGGGTTGATCGGGGGAGGGATCGGCACGCTCCTCGGGGTGCTCATCGGGCTCACCGCCGGCTATCGGGGGGGCCTCCTGGATGAGATCCTCAACATGATCACCAACATCATCCTGGTCATCCCCACCCTGGCCGTCCTGATCATCATCGCTGCCTACCTGACGGTGCGGGGGATCCTGGTCGAGAGCCTCTTCATCGGATGCGCCTCGTGGCCATGGGCGGCGCGCGCCATTCGCGCCCAGACCTTCTCCCTCCGCGTCCGCGAGTTCGTCGACCTGGCTCGGATGAGCGGGAGGGGATCCCTGAAAATCATGTTGACCGAAATCGCCCCCAATATGCTTTCGTATCTATTTATGACCTTCATCCTTCAATTCGGCGGGGCCATCCTGAACGCCGCCACCCTGGACTTCATCGGCCTCGGCCCCACCCAGGGGATGTCCCTCGGCCTGATGATGAACAACGCCGTTCTCTGGGCCGCCCTACAGCTGGGGATGTGGTGGTGGCTGATCCCCCCCGGCGCGGCGATCACCGCCATCGTGGGCGCCCTCTATGTGATGAACGTGGGGCTGGACGAGGTCTTCAACCCCAAACTCCGGGAACTGTGAGGATCGCATGGGCTTGCGGGTCGAAAACCTCCGCGTTTACTACCGCACCCTCCGGGGATACGTCCGCGCCCTAGAGGGGGCTACCTTCTCCGTCTCCGACGGCGAGATCATGGGCCTGGCCGGCGAGTCGGGATGCGGCAAGACGACCCTGGGCCACAGCCTCATCAGCCTGAAACCCCCCATGACCTATATCGAAGGGCGGGTGTTCCTGGACGGCCAGGAGGTCCCCATCTGGGATCGGGAGCGGATGAACGAGTTCCGTTTCCGCCGCATCTCCATCATCCCCCAGTATGCGATGAACGCCCTGAACCCCACGCGCAAGATCGGCCGGATGATCGCTGAGCTGCTCGCCGCGCGCGGCGTGGACTACCGCGAGATCCTCCCGGAGCTGAAGCGGAGGCTGGATCTGGTCCAGCTCTCCCACGAGGTGCTGAACATGTATCCCATCGAGCTGTCGGGGGGGATGCGGCAACGGGTGGTGATGGTGATCTCCACCCTCCTCAACCCCTCGCTGCTTATCGCCGACGAGATCACCTCCGCCCTCGACGTCTCCACCCAAAGGGCGGTTTGCGAGATGATCGTGGAGTTCCGGAACCGGGGGTTCGTCCACAGCACGATCTTCATCACCCACGACATGTCCGTTCTCTACCAGATCGCGGACACCATCATGGTCATGTATGGGGGCCAGGTGGCGGAGAAGGCCCCCACCGAGACGATCTTCCGCTCCCCCCGCCATCCCTACACCCGCATGCTGATCGCCTCCCTGCCCCGGGTCGGGGTGCGTTACCGCGAGGAGCGCCTACAGGGCATCCCCGGCGCCCCGCCCCGGTTGCTGAATCCCCCTGCCGGCTGCCGCTTCCGGGAGCGATGCCCTCTGGCCTTTGACCGATGTCAGGAACCTCCCCCGCTGGTAGAGGTGGAGCCGGGCCATCTCGTCGCGTGCTGGAGGGAAACTTAGTCATGCTCACCGTCGAAGGAGTGACCAAGATCTATCGGATCGGGGCCCTGGGGCTGCGGCCGCTGACCGCCGTCGACGGCGTCAGCTTCGAGATCGGGGAGAAGGAGATCGTCGCCCTGATCGGGGAAAGCGGAAGCGGCAAAAGCACCATCGGTAAGATGATCCTCCGGCTGATCCGGCCCACCTCCGGGGCGATCCGCTTCGAGGGGAAGGATATCTTCTCCCTGCGAGGGCCAGCGGTCAAGGACTATTATCGAAAGGTCCAGGGGGTCTTCCAGGATCCCTTCGCCTCCTACAACCCGATCTTCAAGGCCGACCGGATCTTCACCATGATCCGGGAGGAGTTCTTCCCCCATATCAGCCGGGCGGAATGGGCCCGGAAGCTGGAGGAGGCCCTGCAAGCGGTTGGGTTGAACCCATCCGATGTGCTGGGCAAATACCCGCATCAGCTCAGCGGGGGACAGCTTCAGCGGTTCCTGATCGCCCGTGCCCTGCTGCTGAACATCCGCCTGTTGGTGGCCGACGAGATCATCAGCATGCTGGATGCATCCACCCGCATTGACGTCCTGAACCTGCTCGCCGATCTGCGGGATCGCGGCCTCTCCATCCTCTTCATCACCCACGACCTCTCCCTCGGCTATTACATCAGCGACCGCTCCATCGTCCTCTACAAGGGGCGCATCGTCGAGATGGGGCCGACGGAGCGGCTTTTCGCCCGCCCCCTTCATCCGTATACGGAAATGTTGATGGCAGCAGTTCCCCAAATTGAACGCAAATGGGCCGCTGCCCCCTCTCGCATCGAGCGGTCCGCGATGCCTGGGACGCGAGGCTGCGTCTACTACGGGCGGTGCCCCCTCGCCCAGCCGATCTGCACCCAGCGGGAGCCCAAGCTGGTGGAGGTGGAGGCGGGCCATTCGGTGGCCTGTCATCTGCGATCCTGAGGACGCGACCGCCCGGTGCGGGACGGGCCGCCACGCCCCCCAGGGGAACGCCAGCGGCGGGCGGCGAGGGCCATCCCCAGCGCCAGCCATCCCACGCCCACAACCAGGCCATCCCCGCCCGTTGCGCGCGCCACCTGAACGCGGGCGAGGGTGACCGAGCCCGCCTCCACCGTGAGCCGAACCGTGTGCCAGCCCGCCCCGACCGGCCAGACGAGCGCCCACGGCCCGGGGCGGAGGGCGATCTCGCGGGGGGCATCGCCGTCCAGCGCGATCCGGATCCGCCCCTCTCCTTCGCTCTCCCCCTCCAACCGCAGCAGGCCCCCGTAGAAGGTCCAGCGCACGCCCCCGCCCGCCCCCGCCCGGCGCCGCCCGTCTCCCACGCGCTCCCATGCCCCTTCCCATTGCAAGGCCCAGTGATCCGCTGTGTGGACCCCCGGATACATCCGCGGGGGCTGGTTCAGATAGGCCTTAAGGGCCTCGTAGGCGGGGAGCGGGGTGAAGTCCGGCTCCACGAGGCTGAAGTAGTAAAACGACTGGTCCCGCTCCCGGTCGGAGGCCCGCTTGAAGAACCACACGCTGGCCACCGCGACCCACGGCCACTCCCGCTGGATCCGCTCGAAGGCCTCTACCAGGTAGCGGGCCTTCTGCGCCTCCGTCACCTGGCCGAACCGCTTGTCCCCCACCCAGTCCGGCACGGCGTTCCACCCCATCTCGGCGATGTAGATCGGCTTTCGGGCGTCCCCGTGGCGCACCATCACATCCCGGATGTAAAGGGCCCGATTGATGTTGATCACGTAGGGCCGAAGCCGGCGGTCCGTGGGGCCGGACCACAGCCCATAGCCCTGAACGGAGAGGGCATCAAAGCAGGCGCCCGCGCCGGCCCGATACATCCGCTCCAGGAAGACCACGTCGTTGATCCCGTTCGGTGGATAGGGGTTCAGGGAGAGCGTGGGGGCCAGGGCTCCGGCGATCACCACGATGCGGGGGTCCACGGCCTTCAGCCGACGGTAGGCGCGGCACAGCAGGTCGACGTAGGCTTCGGGGTCCACCGCGCAGGTCGGGCACGAGCCCCACTCCGGGGCGATGTTGGGCTCGTTCCAGATCTGATAGTGGAAAACGCGGCCGCGATAGCGACGGGCCACCGCCTCCGCGAAGTCCGCGAAATCCTCCGGGTTGTCCGGCGGGGCGAAGGCCCCCCGCGCCTCCCCATCGTGGCGCGACCACGCCGGCGGGCTGGTCAGGCGCACGATCAGGCGCAGGCCATAACGCTCCGCCAGCTCCACGATGTGGTCATACTTCTCCCAGGCAGAGCGATAGGGAACATGCCGCCGGTCCTCGAAATCCCCCTTGCCGTGGATCTCGATGTCCGCCCAGGGGAACTCCTGCCGGATCCAGCGGAAGCCGGCCTCGGCGATCATCCGCACGGTCCGCTCCCGCTTCTCCGGCTCCACCTCCTGCTCCAGGAACGTGTTCACCCCAAAGGGGGGAGCATCGGTGGACGCGACCGGGACCTCCGCGGCCAGCAGCGGAGCCGGGCGCAGCGGATTGGTGAGGTAGTGCAGGACGCCTCGGAGCCGGGCCAGGGGGTTTTCCTCGCCGGTCACCGCATAGGCCCAGGCGAGGACGGCATGGGGAAGGCGGGTGGCGCCGAACAGGCCGAGCAGCACCAGCCCCCCGAGGATGAGGATCCGCCGGAAACGAGATCGGCCCATCAGCGAGCGCAAGGGTCGGGAATCCATCCTCACCGGACCGCAGCCCTCCCTCCGCTTCGATCCCGGAACGTCCGGCGACTGGGTCGGCTTCCGCCACCGGATCGCTGCCACCAGCGGGCGGATGGGGCCTGGCCGGCGCCCCCTTCACCACACTCCGGGGGCCGGCGGCGCCCGTTACGAGGCGCGCTTCGCCGCCTTGGGCGCCGGCTTCGAGGCGACCTGGCGGCCGGACGGCTTCGCGGAGCCCTTGGCGCTCCGACGGCCGGAGGGGAGCGGCGTGCCTTGGTTCAAGTAGGCCTCCACCTCCGCCCGGGCCTCCTCGAAGCGGTGGATCAGCTGCTCATCGGTGCCCCTAAACCCGGCCACCGCCCGCTGGGAGCAGGCGGCGCAGCCTAGCGAGGCCCGATAGCTGTCCATATCACAGGTCAAACAGCCAGCCAGCCGGATGACCGTCAGCGACAGGGCCAGGGTGTCCGGATGATCCTCCGGCAGCCGAGCCACCCGACGCACCAGGGCCTTCCACGCCTTCCCCCGAAGTTCCCCCAACAGCGGAATGCACCGCGGTGGGAACAGGATCTCGCTCTCCGGATACATCCCCACCTCCTCCCGGCCGTCTGAAGCGATTCTACCTTCCGAAGCCCGCAGGCTGCAACTCCCATCCACCCGGTCTTTCGAACAAAATATTTCCGCTTTGCGGAATATGTTTAATTAATAAGAAAGTTTTTAAGGCATAATATTTGAAAATTCACTTTATTTCAGACCGAAATGAATCTTAATTCCTTCACAACAGCATCCAACGACTCCAGGAACGGGCCTCTCATGCCCTATCCCGATGGCAGGACCCTGCTTCGGCGCTGCCGCGCGGGGTCGCGGGGGCCCCCGCCCCGGATGCGCCTTCGCCACCCCCTCGCCCCGGATTCGAATTAAAATGGCTGGGCGGAAACTTTCCGTGGAGATCGGTGGAGGGTGATGCCTCACCCGGCCGCGTGAGGAGGGGAGGCGATGTCCGGGAGGCCGCTGATGGCGGCCCCCATCGCCTCGAACTGCCCTTCGTCCGCCCGATCCGAATCCGATGGGAGGCCGATGTGCCCGCTCGCGTGCGGATCGATGCGGAGACCCGATCGGTCATCGTCGAATGGCCGGATGGCTTCCGACGGGCCTTCTCCTGGTCTCAATTGCGGGCGGCTTGCCCATGCGCCCTCTGCCGCGCCGAGGCGCAGACGGCGAGGGAAGATCCGCTGGCTTTGCGCCCTCGGCCGGACGATACGCTGGTGGACTTCGCCTACGTGGGGAACTACGCGGTGCGCTTCTTCTGGGGGGATGGCCATTCCTCCGGCCTCTATAGCTGGCGCTACCTCCGGGAGCTGGCGACCGGCGATCCCGGCGGGCCCGCTCCCGCTTCCTGATCCATGCCTCACCCCTCGAAGGCATGGCCCGCCGGTTCCCCTGGCACACATCGGTGGACAGTCTACGCCCCTGCGTGAGGAGGCCTGGGATGGCGCGCCTGGTCCTGATGGGCTCGCCGGCGTTCGCGCTGCCGACCTTCGAAGCGCTGGCGGAGGAGCATGAGATCGCGGCGGTCTTCACCCAACCCGATCAGCCGGCCGGCCGGGGCCTGCGGCCCACCCCGACCCCGGTGAAGCGCTGGACGGTGGCCCGCGGGCTCCCCGTCTTCCAGCCCCGCTCCCTGCGCCGCGACCCGAAAGCCATCGCCCAGCTGCGGGCGCTGAAGCCGGACGCCATCGTGGTGGTGGCCTACGGCTTGATCCTGCCCCCCGAGGTGCTGCGGCTGCCCCCCTATGGCTGCCTGAACCTCCATCCCTCCCTGCTCCCCCGCTACCGCGGCCCCGCCCCTATCCAGGCCGCCCTCCTGAACGGGGACACCGAGACCGGGGTGACGGTGATGCTGATGACCGAGGAGGTGGACGCGGGGCCGATCCTGGCGATGGAACGGGAGTCCATCGGGCCCGAGGATACGGCGGAGACTCTGGGGGAACGCCTGGCGCAGCGGGGGGCCCGGTTGATGCGTGAAACCCTCCGGCGCTGGCTGGCCGGGGAGATCACCCCCCAGCCGCAGGACGACTCCCAGGCGACTTACTGCCCGCGGATCACCAAGGCGGATGGCGAGATCGACTGGCGGCGGCCCGCGGTGGAGATCGAGCGGCGGATCCGGGCCTTCACCCCATGGCCCGGCTGCTACACGTTCTGGCGAGGGCGCCGGTTGAAGATCGGCCGCGCCCGCGTCCGCCCCGACCTCCAAGCGCCCCCCGGCCAGGTGATGCCGGCCGACGGCGGGGCGGCTGTGGGCACCGGGGAAGGCGCCCTGATGCTCCTCGAGGTCCAGCCGGAGGGCAAACGGATGATGCCCATCGAGGCGTTCCTAAACGGGCATCCCGATTTCCTGGGGTCCACCCTGGGCCGGGCGGGAGGGGACGATGGATTCCACCGCGGCGCTTGAGGTCGGCCTCCCCTTCTTCATCACCATCGCCCTGCTCTACTTCGCCCAGCAGGCGTTGCATCGGGACCTCCAGCGGGCGCTGCACCGCCTCATCGGCCACCCTGACGCGGCCCTGATGCTCTACTGGGCCCTGTTGTTCCCCGGGATCCTCCTCCACGAACTCAGCCACTGGCTGGCGGCGATGCTTCTGGGCGTCCGTCGGTATCGCTTCGCGCTGTGGCCCCGGCGGTCCGGCGGGCAGGTCCGGCTGGGGGCCGTGGAGCTGGCCGAGGCGGATCCCCTCCGCATGAGCCTGATCGGGGCGGCGCCCTTGCTGGCCGGCCTGGGGCTCATCGCCGCCCTCGGCGGCCGGTGGCCGGACGCCCCGCCCTCCGGGATGGGCCCGTGGGCTTCCGCCTGGGGCGCGCTCCAGGGGCTCTTCCATCGGGAATGGGGCGGGGCCGCGCTCTATCTGGTCTTCGCGGTGGGCAACACGATGTGGCCCAGCCCGTCGGACCGGGCCGCGTGGCCGGCGGTTGGGATCGCGGGGGGGCTGCTGGGCGTTCTTCTCGTGCTGGCAGGGCCGATCTCATTGCATCGGGCCGCGGCCGAATTCCTTCTCACAGTCCTGGCGCGGCTCACCCCGCTGCTCGCCGCCGTGCTCCTTGTGGATCTCCCGGTCCTGATGGGGCTGATCGGGTTGAATCGCCTCCTCGATGCGGTTCAGGGCCCGCGCGATCGCCGGACCCCCTAAGCCGCCCAGCAAGGATTAGGAAGCCTGTCCCGACTGGCCCTGTCCCCGCCGGCATGGTATACTGAAAATGCCACCGACTCGGGACGAGCGGTGAGCCGCTTTCGAGCGTGTTCCCCGATGATCCACCTGCGACCGCCTGGATTGCCGTGGGGCGACCGGGACGGCACCGTCCGGGAGGGTGCACCCCGGATGGCCACTCGATCCCCTGATGGACTCCCGGCCGGTCACCCCGCTCCGGCATCCGCCTGGGACAACCCAAGGCGCATCGTTTTCTTCCCTCGAGGGCAGCCGCTCAGCCACCGCAACCATGACAGGAGGGGACCATGGCCCGCAAAAAGGTGACGGTCCACACCCTTCAGGCGCGGAAGGCGGCCCGCGAGCCCATCACGATGATCACCGCCTACGATTACCCGACCGCCCTCGCCGTGGATCAGGCCGGCGTTGACGTGATCCTGGTGGGCGATTCCCTCGGCATGGTGGTCCTCGGCTACCCCAACACGCTCCCCGTCACAATGGAGGAGATGCTCCACCATGCGAAGGCGGTCGCCCGGGCGAACCCGGCCGCCCTCTTGGTCGGCGATCTCCCCTTCATGGCCTATCAGGCGGACATCGCCGAGGCGGTGCGGAACGCCGGGCGCTTCCTGAAGGAGGCCGGCATGGACGCCGTCAAACTGGAGGGGGGACGGGAGATGGCCCCCACCGTCGAGGCCATCGTGCGGGCAGGCATCCCGGTGATGGGCCACATCGGCCTCACCCCTCAATCCCTCCACCGGCTGGGCGGCTATCGCCTCCAAGGGCGCACAGCCGCCGACGCCCGCCGGCTCCTGGAGGACGCCCTGGCCCTGGAGGCCGCGGGCTGCTTCGCCATCGTCCTGGAGATGGTCCCGGCGCCGGTGGCCGCGGCCATCACCCAGCGCCTGCGCATCCCCACCATCGGCATCGGGGCGGGGGCCGGGTGCGACGGCCAGGTGCTGGTCCTCCACGATCTCCTCGGCCTCTTCGATCGCTTCACGCCGCGTTTCGTGAAGCAATACGCCCGCCTCCACGAGGAGATCGTGCGCGCAGTTCAGGCTTACTGCGAGGATGTGCGGAGCCGCCGCTTCCCCGGCCCGGAGCACGCATTCGCCATGGATCCGGAGGAGCTGGCCGCCTTCCAGGCGATGCTCGAGGCGCTCCCCGCCCCCGCGCCGACAGAGGGACGGCGATGATGCGGATCGCCCTGCTGGGGACCGGCGCCATGGGGACGCTGTTCGGGGTCCGCCTGGCCCGCGTCGCCGAGGTCTGGATGTTGGGCACGTGGGCGGAGGCCCTGGAGGCCGTCCGGGCACGCGGCCTGCGTCTCACGACCTCTGAAGGAGAGGAGACCGCCCGCGTGGCCGTCGCGGAGGACCCCGCGCGGGTTCCGCCGTGCGACCTCGCCCTCATCCTGGTGAAGGTTTATCAGACAGAGCGGGCGGCCCGGTGGGCGCAGGAGGTGCTGCGGCCGGATGGGATGGCGCTCACCCTTCAGAACGGGCTGGGGCCCTTCGAGACGCTCCAGGGGATCGTAGGGCCCTCGCGCGCGCTCCAGGGGGTCACCACGCTGGGGGCCACCCTCGTGGCGCCCGGCCACGCCCGGTGGGGTGGGGAAGGGCCGATCTGGTTGGGCGCCCCGCCGGCGAGGCGCGGCCCGGCGGAGCCGATCCGCGACCTGCTGGAGCGCGCAGGGTTCTCGGTGGAGCTCCGGGAGGACGTGCGGGGGATCCTCTGGGGGAAGCTGGTGGCCAACACGGCCATCAACCCCCTCACCGCCCTCTTCGATGTCCCCAACGGGGCGCTGCTGGAGCGGCCGGATCTGTGGGCGGTCGCGCAGGAAGTGGCATTGGAGACGGCGGCGGTGGCCCGCGCCCAGGGCATCGCCCTGCCCTTTGAGGATCCCGTGGCGTTCGTGGCTGAGGTCTGCCGGCGGACGGCGGCCAATTCCTCCTCCATGCGGCAGGACATCCAGCGGGGCCGCCCGACGGAAATCGATGCGCTGAACGGCGCGGTGGCGACGATCGGCCGGCGGGTGGGGGTTCCGGCCCCGCTGAACGAAGCGCTCTGGCGGTGGGTCAAGGCCGTGGAAGGATCCTGCGGCCCGCTCCCCGGGCAGGCCACCCCGCCGCCCGCCATCGCCGCCCGGATGGATCGCGCCCGTTGGACGCCGGGGGCTTGAGGGTTGGCCCGTAGCGCTGGGAATGAGAACATCCGGTCATGCGGAGGTGTCGGCATGCAGGTGGTTCACACTATCGCGGAAGTCCGTGCGACTCGGCGGGCCCTTCCGGGCCCGTGGGGGTTCGTGCCGACCATGGGATACCTCCACGAGGGGCATCTCTCCCTCGTCCGGCGGGCCCGGGCGGAGAACGACCACGTGGCGGTCAGCATCTTCGTCAACCCGACCCAGTTCGGGCCCCATGAAGACTACGATCGCTATCCGCGGGATCTGGAGCGGGACCTCCGCCTGCTGGAGCCGCTGGGGGTGGATCTGGTGTTCGCCCCCTCCGTGGAAGAGATGTATCCGTCGGGCTTCCAGACCTGGGTGGTCGTCGAGGAGGTCAGCCGGCCGCTGGAGGGCGCGGCGCGGCCCGGCCACTTCCGGGGCGTGGCCACGGTAGTGGCGAAGCTCTTCCACATCGTCCAGCCCGATCGGGCGTATTTCGGCCAGAAGGACGCCCAGCAGGTGGCCGTGATCCGGCGGATGGTCCGGGATCTCAACTTCCCAGTGGAGATCGTGGTCTGCCCGACGGTCCGGGAGCCGGACGGCCTGGCCATGAGCAGCCGGAACACCTACTTGAGCCCGGAGGAGCGCCGCGCGGCCACCGTGCTGTTCCGGGCGCTCCAGGCGGCCAAAGCCCGCTACGAGGCGGGGGAGCGAGACGCGGAGCGCCTGCGGGAAGCCATGCGGGAGGTGATCGGGGCCGAGCCCCTGGCCCGCCTGGATTACGTGAGCGTGGCGGATCCGGAGACCATGCAGGAGCTGAGCCGCGTCGAGGGCCGCGCCCTCCTCTCGCTGGCGGTTTACATCGGGAAGACCCGGCTCATTGATAACATCCTTCTGCCGGAATAGCGCTCCGTCAACCGGGATGCGGGGAGATCTCGGAGGGACCGCCGATGCTGCTCTGCCTGGACATCGGGAACACGAACATCAAAGCGGGGGTCTTCGACGGGGAATCCCTCATCGCCCACTGGCGGTTCTCCACCCAACGCCACCGCCTGGCCGACGAATACGCCGCCCTCTTCATGAACCTCTTCGCCCTGCACCACATCCGCCCGGAGGAGATCCGGGGCTGCGCCATCGCCTGCGTCGTCCCCCCGCTCCGCGCGGTGTTCGACGAGATGGTCCGGCGCTACCTGGGCGTCGAGCCCCTCATGGTCGGGCCCGGGATCAAGACGGGGATCCGGCTGGCGGTGGAGAACCCGCGGGAGGTGGGGGCGGATCGCGTGGCCAACGCGGTGGCCACCTTCCGACTCTATGGGGGCCCGGCCATCGCCATCGCCTTCGGGACGGCCACCGTGTTCGATGTGATCTCGCAGGAAGGGGAATACCTGGGCGGGGCGATCGCCCCGGGGATCCTGGTGGCGGCGGAGGCGCTGGTCAGCGCCGCCGCACAACTCTATCAGGTGGAACTGACCCGCCCGCCCCGGGCCATCGGGCGCAACACTATCCAGGCGATGCAATCCGGCCTGATCCTGGGGTTCGCGAGCATGGTGGAGGGGATGATCCGTCGGATCCAGGCGGAACTGGAGGAGCCGGCGCGGGTGATCGCCACCGGCGGCCTGGCCGACACCATCGCCCATGAAGTCCGCGCCATCCAGGTGGTGGACCCCCATCTGACGCTCCACGGGCTCCGGTTCCTCTTCGAATTGAACCGCCGGCGATGACATCAGGGGTGGGCCGCATCCGATGGCTCCCGCCGGATCCGCGGGCGTCATGATGGGGGCACCTCCTGCGCTCCCGTCATGACGCCCGCGGGCGCAGGCGAAGGCGCCGGGCCAGGAAGGCTAAGATCAGCACGCCGATCGCCCCCAGCCCCCAACCCAGGCTGCTCCCTCCGGTTTGCGGCAGCCCGCTCGGCCGCCGGGTCGGGGTGGGGCGGGCTGGGACGGCGGTGGCCGTGGGGGTGGAAGTCGGCTGGCCCGCGACGGCCACCGGCGGGGTCGGCGTCGCGGTCCAGACCCGGGTCGGAGTGGGGCTGGGCGTGGGCGTGTAGGTGGGCGGCAATGGGCTCGGCGAGGGGAGCGGGGTCCGCGTCGGCGTGCCCATCAGCGCCGCGGGCCGCCCGCGTGCCGGGCCGCTCAGGGCCAGATACAAGCCGATGGCGAAGAGGAGCACGACGAACAGCCCGCCCAGGGCCAGCACGGCCAGGAGGAACGCCCGGTTTTGCCCTTCCTCGGGAGGCAGCCCTTCCAGATCCACATCGGCCATCGGGATCGCCTCCTCGATAGGATCTCGACCGCCCCTCACGGCCCTTCCGGCCGCGGAACCGTGAGAGGGCCTTCGTCCCCCTCACGAGCGGAGGATCTCCACATTGTAAACGGGAACCCAGACCGATCGCTCCTCGCCGTCCAGATGGATCTCCACGCACCACGTCCGCAGGCCGCTCTCCAGCGTCCAGGGATAGGGAGAGATCCTCCGCACGGTCCCCACACGCCCTCGATCGGGCTCCCGGATCAGGCGCACCCGGACGCCGGGTTGCAGGAAGACCTCCCCGCCGGGTTCGGGGGGCGGGGGGTTCTCGGTCGGCACGGGGATCAGGATCTCCGGATGGCCCGGCCGGCCGTCGGGGCCGGACGGCGAGTGGAGCACGAAGGCCTCCCGTCCCTGGTAGAGGGAGAGGATGCGGAAGATCCCAGGGTGCATCGGGAGGTGGCCGAAGCCCTCCGTCAGGACGACAGGGAAGGAGAGCTCCCGCAGCCGGGGCAGAAGGGAAACCTCCATGCTTCCGGCGATGATCCCCTTGACCTGAAGGTGCTCCGCCTGCTCCAGGGCGCTGGGCTCGATCCACGCACCGCCCACCACGATGGTCCCCTGGGCCACCGGGTCGATGGCGCGCGCCCGCAAGGGCTCCGCCCCCCCGGTGACGACCCGGAGCATCCCGCTGAAATCCGCCCCGCTGGCCCAGAAGGCCTGGATCAGGGCCCCAGTCGTCTCGACGACCGCCCCGAAGTCCGGGATGACCTCGACGACGATCCCTGGGAACCCCGCTCGGAGCTCGAGGATACGCGCGCCGGCCTGGATGAGGACTTTCCCCCCTCCCGCCGCGACGACCTCGCCGTCCACCGGCGAGCGCACCCGGAGGGTGCGCAGCCCCATCCAGATCCGCCGCCGCGCCAGGACCTCCTGGGCGCGCACCGGGGCGCCGGGCTTCCGTTGCAAATAAACGGCCGCCCGCTCGGGGGGCACCCTCAGCGGCCGCGCGATGTCCACCACCACCACCCCGGCGGGTTGCTCCGCCGTGGCGAGGAGGGTGGCGGCTTCCACGGTTTCCCCCCGCCGGACGAGCACCTTCCCGGGGACAGGCAGCCGGCGCTCCCGGCGGATGGTCGCCAGGGCGGTGAATTTCACCTCCTCCGGGTAAAACCGAAGCGCCTCCATCCCTTAGAGGCCTCCTCCCAGCGCGCCGACGTCCCAGAGCCAGCGCTGGATCTGCTCCCGACGCGCCTCGGGGGATTCCGCCAGCGAAAGCGGGCGGCCCCGGCCATCAATGATCAAGCCCAACAGCCCCCCGGCGATTCGGATCCGCCGCGGGGATCGCCGCGGGCCCCACCCCAGATCCACCGGGCGCCGCATGCGGAACCGCCGCAGCTCGGTCTCGCCCAAACCCGGGATCGGCACCACCTCCAGGCACCCTCCCCGCGCCTCGATCTCATAGACGGACTCGGAGCCGTCCGGGCCGCGGTGGTGCACCTCAACGGTGAATAGCAGTTCGTCCGGCGCCACCGGCCCGTCCAGCGCGGGGGCGAGGACGGTGGCCAGCGGGATCCACGGCCGGCCGCCCATCGCCTCCACCGCCAGAGAAGGGTCCAGCGCCGCCAGTGCCCCCAGGGCCGGGGTGAGCCCCACCGGATCCCAAAGCAGGGTCGTCAGGCCGATGGGCTGCAATGCGTCCAGGACGATCAGGGCGAACGCGCCGGGACGGACATGGTCGGTGAACGCGCCGCCGGTGATGAGGATCGGCTCGAACATCCGCACCGACCGGCCCAGCTCGGGCCAGAGCCCGTGCAGCTGCTCCCAGGCCTCCGCGAGGGCCTCACGGGCGAAGGCCAGCTCGATCCACATCTCCTCCAGGGTCTGCGGGATCGAGAGGGGATGCATAGCCTTGGTCCAGACGAAGACCTCCAAGGCCTCCGGGCGGACCTCGTGCGGCAGCCAGCGGGCGATGCGCTCGTATCCGCGGCGCTGGTAGAGGCCCAAGATCCCCTGCCCGATCCCGCTTTCGGATCGCACCACCTGAGCCAGCGCCCCCCCGCTGGCCGCTGCGATCACCGTGTGGTTCCCACCCACGTCCACCATCAGCGTCCCCCGATCGGGGGCCTCCAGGCTGAGGTAACGGGCCACGTGGCTCAGCGCCCGGGCCGTCGGCAGGATCTCCCCCCGGGCCCAGCGCTGCAGCCACGAGGCCCCCGGAAGGCTGGCCATCGCCCGCTCCACATACTGGGCGTCCAGGGCTTCCACCACCGGGCCGATGCGCTCCTGCCCCAGCCGAGGGCGGATGTTCTCCAGCACCCGCAGGGGAAGCTCCCGGCCGGCCAGGGTCACCGCTTCCTCGCGGAGGACGGCGTTCCCCGCAAAGAGGATCAGCGGACGATCGGCCTCCGGGCGCAGCCGCGCGGCGAGCGCCACCGTCTCCAGGAGTGCCTGGACCGGCCGCGTCGCCCCGCCGTCCACACCGCCGGCGATCGCCACGACGTGGGGCTCGGCCGCCGCGAGGGCTTCCAACCAGCGTTCCTCGGTTTGCCGATGCCCGTTCAGCGGGGCGGCGGAGAGGATCTCCACGATCTGGGCATATGTGCTGGCCGCAGCCCGCTGGAGGCTGGCCAGGCTCCACTCGGGGGCAAGGCCGGCCAGGGCCACCCGGATCGGCGGCGCCGCGCTGAGGGTCAACAGGCAGGCATCCACCCCTGCCCCGTTGGAGAACTCCGGCTCGATTAAGTTCCCCTGGGGATCCAGAAGGGGACGGCCGGAGATTATGCTCAGCTGCTCCAGGGCCTGGACCCCACCCCAGGCGACATCCAGGTGGGGCCCCCGCAGGCGGGTGGGCACGCAGGCGGCGGCCACGAACCGGAAGCGGCCCTCCACCCGAGCGAACAGGAGCGCACGGGTCTGCGTGCTCCCGATGTCGATGACCACCACGCTTTTCACGCTCATCGCGCCCGCCCTCCGCCAGCCCTCGCTAAGGCCCCCAGCGGCTCAACACCTGGATCAGGAACTCCGCCCGGCCGATCAGGAGCGAGATCCCGGTGATCAACGCGCCCCCGAACAGGGTGCCGAGGGCGAAGGCCCACACCGCACGCCCCAACCCCTGCAGCCCCGCCCAGGCCGAGCCCAGGACCCGGCCCCGCGCCGGGGGACGATAGAACTGGGCCGCCAGCAGCGCCAGGAGCGTCGCCACCAGCCCCAGGGAGAGGCCCCGCCCCGCCCCGGCCGCGATCTGCGGCCCCAGGGTCCCCCAAATGGCCCCCGCGCCGGCGGTCCCCAAACCGATCCCCAGGGCGACGGCGAGCCCCAGGTCCCCCAGGAAGCCCAGACGGGGCAGCCCCTTCGCCAGGAGCAGAACCCCCAACCCGGCCTCCAAGGCCAACACGCCACGCCGGGTCGGGTCCGTTGTGGCCAAGAGCTCCCGCCATTGCGGGATCAGGACGTTCCACAGCATCGCAGCCAGGAAATAGCCGACGCTGAGCCCGACCAGCAGGCTGGCGGCCAGGCGATACACCGCCGTGTCGTCAATCAGGTAACTGAGGACCATCAGGGTGAGGAGCAACGCGATCACCGTCCCGAGATCCATCCGGATCCTCCGTTCGCGGCTACCCTCGGCCTTTTGCCCCCGCTCCGAGGGGCAGCAGGCGGATCGCCAGCCCGATGCCGATCAGCGCGATGAGGAAGACCTGAAGCGCCGTCTGCGCCTGGAGATCGAAGAAGGCCGGGCTGCCCTCTGCAGGAGGGCCTTCGAACAGCAAGGCATCCCGCAGGCCGACGGCCACCGCCTGGAGCTGGCCGCTCTCCTGATAGGGCGCCGCGTAGGGCCAGAGGTTCGTCCCCACGGCGGCTACCATGGGCGCCTCGCGGGGGAGCCGCCCATGGGCCTGCTGAATCCACCCCCGCAGGGCGTCCGGAGATCCGGTGATCAGCACCACCAGATGCAGCCGGGCCGCCAGTGGCTCCCCCCCGAAATCCTGGGCGATGGGGAGGGACCTCAGCGGCTGCCCCCGATAATCCGCCCCCAGCCGGTCCATCGGCCCGGTGAGCAGACGGGCGGCCCCCACCTCCTGCCCCGGGAAATATCCCAGATGGACCACGCGCTCCCCGTAATCGGGACGCCCCGCCACCACCTGGGCGGCCTGGGCGGCGCCCCACGGGGACAAGCTGACCGTGAGCACCCGAACGTCGCGCGCCGTCAGCCGATCCAGAACCCGCTGCAGATAAGGCTCCAGCTCCGCCGCGCGATCCGGCCCATACTCCACCGCCACCAAGGCCAAGCCCCCCGCAGGCGCTCGGTCCAGGGCGGCCAGGAACTCCTGGGGTGGGGCGAGCAGATCCGCCCGGAAGAACGGCAGGGGCCAGTAAAGCCCGACGATCAGCGCGCCCAAGAGGAGGGCAAAGAGCAACAGGCGCTCCAACGTGGCGCCCAGGCCCGCCGGAGCCCACTCCACGGCCCGCTCCCCGATCAAGAACTCCAGGCCGTGATCCAGCAGGCTGCGCCAGGCCTGGGCCCGGGTCAGCAGATCCGCCGGAGGCTCGGCGGCGAGCCGGGCGGCGGGCCCTTGAGGCTCCAGCAACCGCGGGTTCATGGGAAGCACGTCCACCAGCCCCGCCAGCGGACCCCGGGTCTCCACCACAGCGGGTTCCACTGCCGGGATGGCCTCCGTGCGAGCCTCCCCGCCCTCCTCCGGAACCGGCTGGAGGGTCTGCAGCCATTCCGGCATCTCGGCCAGCGCCGCCTCCAGGTCCGTGAAAGGCGGGACCTCAGCCGGTGGCGCCTCCGCGGACACCTCCCCGATCCAGAAGGGGCCCATCTGTGCCTGGATCCCTTCCGCCTCTGGTAGCCCCTCGAAGCGCTCCGCGGGGTGGGGGACCTCTTCCCCCTGCTTCCATTTTTCCTCCGGAGGCCCCTCCGGCGCAGGAGGGAGGATGGCCTCGGAAGGGGGCGCGAGCGGCTCGGCCGCCTCCGCGAATCCCCGCAGCCACTCCGGGAGCGCTCCGCCCTCCCACTCAGCCCCGGGCGCTCCTTCGGCCTGGCCCAGGGCCTCCGGGGGAAGTCCGCGGAACGGCGCCACACCCGCCGCGGGCGGCTCGCTTTCCTCCCATTCCGGGGGCCACCCGAGGAACGGCTCCGTCCCTTCGGGCGACGCCTCCGACGGCGGCGCGATGGTCTCCCCGGAAAGCTCCAGCCAGGGGAATGGAGGGATCGCTTCGCCCTCGGACAGCGGGGGTGCTTTCTCCTCTTCTCCCATCGGGAAAGCGCCGGGGAACGGGAAGGCCTCGAGCGCCTCCGGGGTTTCCAGAGGGAACTCCGTGAAGGGAGGAACGGAAAGCCCCTCCTCAAGAGGCGGAAATCCCTCGATCGGCTGCTTGAACGGAGGAGGTTTCTCCAAGCCTTCATCCGGGGAAAGGGGCTCCGCCTCCGCAGGCGCCTCCTCCCCAATCCGCCATGGAAAGGATCCCGCCTCCTGAGCCTCCGATGGGATCGCCTCGGAGGCCGGAGCCGGTGGAATGGGCGGGGTCTCGGGGAGGAACTCCTCCAGCGCGGACAGCCAGTCCAGCCCCACGGGTTCGGCGGCTTCCCCCGGGGCGCCCTCGGGTCCCAAGCGGGCGCCGCACTGCTCGCAGAAGATCGCCTCGACCGGATTCCGATAGCCGCAGATCGCACAGAGGGCTCCCCCCTCGATCTCCGGGGGAAGATCGAGGGGCGCCCCGCACTGCTCGCAGATCTCCTGGGTTTCCGGGTTCGAAGCCCCGCAGCCCCGGCAGCGTTTCATCTCAACCCCCTCTCAGCGGCCCAGAGGCCGCTCCAACCACAGGAACGTCCGCGCCACCATGACCACCACCCCCACCGCCACGCCGATCAAGATCCCGCGGATCCCGCCGCTCGCCAGCGGGGCCAGCAGCGTTTCATAAAAAGAACCGAAGAGAACGGGAAAGAGGGTTCCCCCGGAATGGAGGATCAGCGCCGACAGCACCCCGGCGATGAACAGCAGCCCGTAGGCCGAGCGACGAGTGCGCGCCAGACGCCAGAGGGCGAGGGCCATGAAAAAAGGCAGGAGGGCGCCTAAGGAGGCCTCCAGCGGCAGCAACCCGTGCTGATACAGCCAGCGGGTCCAGGGCCCGGCCAGGCCGTCCCCTCGGAGGCTCCCCTCCAGGAGGGTCAGCGTCGGGAAGACCAGGGCGGCGAGGACGGTGATCAGGCTGTACGGCCAGCCCGGCCCGCGCGCCCCCACGCGGTGGAAATGGGCCTCCAGGAAGGAAAGGAAGCCGATCACCGCCGCGTAAGCCAGGAGGGTGGAGCCGATCTCGGTCAGGGCTTGGCGGAGGGCCGGCTGAGGCCAGCCATACGCCAGAAGGGCCAGGAAGATCGTCCCGCTCAGGATCGCTGCCGGCACCGCGCGTCGAAGCATCCCGCTCCCTCCTTCAGCCTCGGATGGCGAAGCCCAAGGCGGCCGCGATCAGGATCGCGATCAACAGCCAGCGGACCCCATCATGGGTCAAGAGGAGGGCGGAGGGTCGCCCCGGAAGCTCCCCCTCGGGAGGGGCGGCGAAGGCCTCCTCGCCGACCGCCGTCGTCGGATCCAGCGGCCAGAGGACAGCGGCCCCCAATGGATCAGGCATCGCGAACAGCGAGCGGATCCCATACCGCTGGCCGATCTCCCCGGCCAAGACCGCTTCCTCCCGCAACAAGCCGCCCATCATACTGGCCGCGACCGGCTGCGTTCCCAGGAAGAGGGTCAGGCCGGCGGCGTAGGCCATGGGGCTGGCCCCGGCCCACTCCACCCGATCCGGCGGCACCGCCGATGGGATGCCGTAACGCCGATAGGCTTTCTGGAGCACATCGCGGGCATACAGCAGCGCCACGGGATCGGCGACGGTGATAAAGGGAGGGACCTCGCTGGCCGCCGTATCCTCGGCCAGGCGCCCCAGCGCCCGCACCCCACTCCATGTCAACGCCGCCTCCCCGCCGATTAATCCCCCCGAACCCAACGCCAGATGGAGGGGCTCCCCCGTCTCCAGGGCCCGCCCCGCCTGCCGAGGAAGCTGGCGGAAAGGCTCCGGCTCCCGCGGAAGGATCTGGATCCGCCGGGCGAACCGAACGGCGAGGAGGGCCAGCAGCGCCGTGAGGAGCGCGAACAGTCCGCCGATCATGAGGGGTCTCCCCGTTCCCCCGGGCGAGGAGGGGCCTCCAGATCCGCCACCCAGCGGGCGATCCGTTCGGACCCCAGCCAGGGGCGCAGAAGCCACAGCCCCTGGGCCAGGGGGAACCGGAGGGGGGCGAACGCCTCCAGGATCCAGTGGAGATCCCACTCGAGGATTCTACCGGCCTGCGGGACGCCCTCCTTTTTCCCCATCACTCCCTCCCCGGAGCGCACTCATCCGAATGCGCGCCCGATCGTCTTTCATCCATGGCCCCCATGGAGGGCCTTCGGTTTGAGTATAGAAGTTTTCCCGCCTCCCCACAACCGAGGCGACGGTCGGCCTTCCCCGCCGCGCCGCCTCCGCCTCAGGCGAGGGCCGCGCCGGGCACAGGGACCCGGCTCACGATCTCGGCCAGGATTTGCTCCGAAGTGATCTCCCGCATCCGAGCCGAGGGGTTCAGGAGGAGCCGATGGGCCAGGCACGGCTGGACCAGCGCCTTGACGTCGTCGGGGAGCACGTAGTCCCGCCCCCGCAGGACGGCGCGGGCCTGGGCAGTTCGGAAGAGCGCAAGGGCGCCGCGGGGGCTGGCCCCGAGATAGACGTCGGGATGCTTCCGCGTGTGCTCCACGATCTCCAGCAGATACACCTTGACCTCCGCCGACACGTGAACCTTCCGGATCTCCCCCTGGGCCCGGCGCAGCTCCTCCAGCTGCACCACCTGCTCCAGCGTTTCGATGGGATGGCGAAACTGCTGGGCCTCCAGGATGGCCAGCTCATCCCTCCGGGAGGGATAGCCCAGCCGGATGCGCAGCATGAAGCGGTCCAGCTCCGCCTCCGGAAGGGGGAACGTGCCTTCGTATTCGATGGGGTTCTGAGTGGCCAGCACCAGGAACGGCTGTGGCAGCGGATACGTCACGCCGTCCACGCTGACCTGACGTTCCTCCATCGCCTCCAGCAGCGCGGCCTGGGTTTTCGGGGTAGCGCGGTTGATCTCGTCCGCCAGGACGATGTTGGCCATGATCGGGCCGGGGCGGAACTCAAAGGCCCGGGTCCCGGGGTTGAAGATCGAGACCCCCGTGATATCGCTGGGCAGCATATCCGGCGTAAACTGGATCCGGCGGAAGGTCCCCCCGATGGAGCGGGCCATCGTCTTGGCCAGCATGGTCTTCCCCACGCCAGGGACATCCTCGATCAACAGATGGCCCTGGGCCAGCAAGCCGATCACCGCGAGTTCCACCGCATCTCGTTTTCCGAAGATCACCCGCTCGATGTTCTCGATGAGCCGGCGGGCGATATCCTGGGCGAATCCCACCATGGCCAGGTCCTCCTCCGAGGGAAAATGCCCTGCAACCATGAGGAGCGGGCGGACCTCCCGTGCGCGCATGACCTCACCCCGGTCATGGATGAAGCGTCGGCGTGGGCGGAGGGGAGAGGGGCGAGGTCGCCGTCGGGGCGGGCGACGGCGCAGGGGTTTCCACGCCCTCCGCCGGCGCGGTGGGGGTCGGGGGCTCGGGGCTCGCCGTGGGGGTGGCGGGCGGAGCGAAGGGCTCCCAGCCCGCCGTGGGCGTCGCGGTCGGAAGCCCCACCGAATCGGCTCCGCCGAACGCTGCGTCCGATCCTGGGGTGGCCGACGGTGCGGGGATGGGAGACGTCATCGCGGGCGCGGAAGGCGGCGTGGGGATCCGAGTGGGGATCTCGCCGGAGGGGTGGACTTCCACCACGATCCACGGCGTCCCCGTGGCGATCGGGGGAGCGCCTTCCGCCGCCGCAGGGCTCCCCCCGCTCGCCGCAAGCCCCGTCGCCAGCCCCATGGCGATCCCCACCATCCACGCGAAGCCTCCCCCCGCCGCCAGCGCGCGCTGCCAGCCCCGGAGCGGGCCCGACAGAGTCGCCCCGGCGAGGGCGGCCCCGGCCATGGCGAACAGCGGGCCCTTCCCGATGTAGAGCATGGGGTTCGAGACCTCGGGCGGAACGGCCCGCCAAGCGGCAACCCACCCGCCCAGCGCCCCGATTCCCCCGATCAACGCCAGGCCGGCTGGGATGGGCCAGACCGAAGGGGTCTCGGGGGCCACCCACGGCCACATCAGCGCCGGGATCCCGGCCAGAAGGACCAGCAGCCCCCACCCGTCCAGGCCGCGCGCTTCCGGAGAGGGACCCCACGGCAGCATCACCCCCACCACCATCAGCACGGGGCCCAGCATCTGCAATCCGCGCGGCAACGACTTGTCGTTCATCAACCCTCCTCTTGCCTCCACGCCCCCCACGCCCATCACCCGAAGGGAACCGGTCCGACCGACCGGACGACGGGGCGATCCTCCATCCATGAGCCTATGATATCGCCGAACGGGATATTTAAAAAACCCAACACCTCCGGCTCGCGGCGGCTCCCCGGGTGGCGAAGGGGAAGCGCAACGACGATCGCCGGATGCAGGCAGAGATCAACCCTCAAGCGCCGTCTGCTTTTCCACGATCAGCGTCTTGAGATAGAGGGTCTCCGGGATCTGGAGGATCCACGGGTGGTCCGGCGGCTGATACGTGACCTCCCGCACCGCGAGGCGGCAGCGGACCTCCCCGGCGGCCAACCGGGCGGCCTCGATGAGATCGTCCAGGCGGATCGGGTAGGCGCAGGAGGAGAAAAAGAGCCCGCCGCCTTCCTCCAGCAGACCCAGCGCCAGGCGGGCCATCTCCAAGAAGCGACGCCGCACCCCGCGCTCCCATTCCGCCCGCCGCTTCACCATCGCGGGGGGATCCAGCACCACCCAGCGGAACCGCCGCCCCTCCGCGGCCAGCGCCTCCATCATCTCGAGGGCATCCCCCAGCCGAACCGCGATCCGATCCGCCAAGCCGTTGCGCGCGGCATTGCGCTCGGCCTGCTCCAGGGCCCACGGATCCTTGTCGATGATGAGCGCGGTGGCCCCGGCCGCCGCGGCGTGCAGCGCGAACGCCCCGATGTATCCGTAAACGTCCAGCACTCGGTCCCCAGGCCGGACCCACTGCCGCAGCCGGCGGCGGTTGTCCCGCTGGTCGAGGTAAAAGCCGGTCTTCTGCCCCCGCGCCGCGCTGGTCTCGAAGACCAAGCCGTCCTCCACCACCTCCAGCGGTTCCGGCACCTCCCCCCAGATCAACCCGGTCCGGGGCTCCAGCCCTTCGTCCTCCCGGGCTTCCACGTCGCTGCGCTCATAGATCCCCCGGGGCGCGAACAGCGCCCGCAACGCCTCGATCAGGGTCTCCCGCCATCGCTCCATCCCCAGGTTGCGGATCTGCACCACCAACACGTCGCCGTAACGGTCCACGATGAGGCCCGGGAGGCCGTCGGCTTCCCCGTGGACCAGGCGGACGGCGTTGGTCCCCTGGATTCCCCGCCGGCGGGCGGCCGCCCCCATCAGGCGCCGGCGGAACCATGTCCCATCGATGCGCTCCTCGCCCGAGGTGAGCATCCGCAGGGGGATGGACGCGCGCGGGTTGTAGAACGCCTGCCCGACGAAGGCGCCGGAGGCCTCACGGACCTGGACGATCGCCCCGGGCTCCGGATCGCCCTGGACATCGGCGATGTCATCATGGAAAGCCCAGGGGTAAAAATTCCGGAGCTTGCGCTCCGCCTGCGGCTTCAGGATCACGCTCGGTTTCATTTGAGGTCCCTCTCCTCCCAGGCCCGTTCATAACCTCTCAGGGGGAAGGAGCCTGTTCTGCTTCTTCCCTCCCGTGCCGGGAAGCCGCGCAGGGAGGGGGATGACCGGGCGGAATGGAGGTCGCCGGGGGCGGCCCCTTGCAAGGAAAAGGGGCGCGCGCAGCCTCCGGACCTCAGGGCGTGGGTTCCGGGGGCCGCGCGGATCCCGCGCTGCGGGATGGGGGGAGCTCTCGCCGCCCGACGGAGACGATGAACGTCTCCAGCGCCACCACGTCGGGGATCTGCCCCGTTTTGATCGCCACGTCCAGTTCCGCCAGGCTTCGGTAGAACGCCTCCAGCTGGGGGAGCGAAAACCCCGCCGCGGACTCCGCGATCTTGCGCGCCGCGTAGGGATGAAGCCCCAACAGGTTCCCCGCCTCCGCCACTGTGAGGCCCTGTTCCAGCAGCTCTTTCAAGAGCAACATCAGGCGGAACTGGCGGACGATCATCCCGAACAGGCCGAGGGGATGCTCCCCTTCGGAGAGGAGCCGGTGGAGGGCCGCCAAGGCCCGGCGCCCATTTCGACGGCCCAGGGCTTCCGTGAGCTCGAACAGGCTGATGGGGGCCGCGTAGGGCACCAACCGCTCGACGTCCTGAGGGGTCACCGGCCGCCCGGCCGCCCAGGCGATCAGTTTCCGGATCTCCTGGTCCAAGAGGCGCGGATCCGTGAGGAGGGCGGCCAGCGCGGAGGCGGCCTGCGGCGTGAACGTTCCCCCATGGCGTCGGGCCCGGGCCATCACCCATTCCGGCAACGTCCGGGGAGGAGGAAGCGGGAAATGCCGCGCCTCCGCCCGATCGGGATGGGCCTCGATCCAGCGCAATAGCGGGTGATCCTCGGGGAGGGTTCGGCGCTCCACCAGCGCCAGGGTGGTCGTGGGGGGCACAGCGGACAACGCCTCCAGGAAGGCGGGGTCCTCGCGGGCCCGCCGGCGTTCGCGGGCGAACCCGCCCTCCACAATGACCAGGCGGCGGGCGGCCAGGAACGGCAGCGCCGCGCACGCCGCCTGCAGCTCCGCAGGGGAAACCCGCTCGTCCAGGGTGATCACGTTCATGGATTGGGCGGCGGCGCCCCCCACGGCCTCCCGCAGCTCGGCCAGTGCCTCCTCGATCTCTAAGTCGTTCTCCCCATGCAGCAGGAGGATCATCGGTGGATTATCCGCCGCGGGTCTCCACGAAGTGCACGCGGACCCAGCCGCCGGGCAGCGCGCGCACGGCGGCGATCTCCAGATCCCCCGGGTCCGCGCGGGTGGTCAGGTGGGTTTGAAGCCATGGCCCCAGCGGTTGCGCGGCGATCAAAGCCAGCACCGTCGCCAGGACCACCAGGGGCAACACATCCCGACGGCGGCGGTAGGGAACCAAACTGAGGGTCAGGAAGGCAGCCACCCCCGCCGAGGTGCCGGAGGCCACATAGTTCGTGCCGCATCCGGGGTGGATGGCCCAATGATGCTCTCCGCGCCGCAACCGCTCCAGGGCCTCATGGGCCGCTGCCGCCACGGCCTCCATGGGCGCGTTCCCATAGATGTAAAACCCGAAGGGCGTGGAGCGGCCCGCCATCGGCAGGCCCGGGAACCGCTGGCTCAGCAGATGGATCGTCGCGTGCTCCAACGCATGGTTCCGGCGGATCCTCCGGATCGGCGTCCAGTCCAGAAGCGACATGCGTCTCGCTCCTCATCCTACGGGATGTTCCAGGCGGCGCCGGCCATCCGGACGCTCCGGCACGGCGTCACGGCTCACCGGCTGGCCGGGCCACCACGACTAAGCGATGCGTGTTGTTATTCGGAGGCCAGCACGTGACCAGGGTCAAGCGCTCGTCCGGGGTGGGCAGGACCCACTGCAGGTTGCGCCGACGGACCTCCAGGGGCTGGCCCTTCTCCGGCAGGATGTGGACGGCCTCCACGGCGTAGACGTAAACCCCCCGACGGGTCTCGATCCAGATGCGCTGGCCAGAGCGCAAGCGGTGGAGATCCGCGAACACCTTCCCGTAAATGTTATGATGGCCGATCAGGACCACATTGCCCGGCCGGCCGGGGTCGGCGGAGGTGGTCAGCCACCCCGCGGCAAAGCGGTCCGGCGGCTCCCAAGTGATGAACTCCTGCCCGCCCTCGCGCACGGTCGTCAACCGGGCCGGGACCACCGGGGCGTCTAACCGGATGGAGGGGATGCGGAGGCGGAGCGGGGGATCCCGCTCCAGGCTTGCGGCCGGCTGCGGCGGGCGACCGGGCGCCGGCTGGGGAGTCGGGGTGAACGGCGGTTCGCTCTCGATGAACGTTGGAGAAGGCCCCGGGGCAGGCGGAACATCCCATCCGACGGATGGATCCGGGGCCGGGGGGTGGAAGGCCGGCGCCCCCCAGCCGAGCCATACGCCCCCGATGCCGAGCGCCAGCCCGGCCCCCCATAGGAGCGCGCTCAGTCGACGGAAGAGCCCGCGGCGGCCTTCGCCCATGGCGCTCGCTCCAAGTAGCCTTCCACCATGGCCAGCAGCGTCTCGTTGTAAAAGGACGTGACATCGCGATACACCTCGTGCCAACGCTCCGGCGAGCCGCCCATCTCCACCATCCGGAACGTGCTCTCCAGCAGGTAGCCCCCGAAATGCACAAAGGCGCGCAGCAGGTCCCCCAGGGTGAGGTCAGCGGCGAGGGCCTGCTCGGCGTAGCGCAACCCGATCCTCCGCGGACGCTGCGGGTCATGATCGCGGATGTAGGCCTGGAGCTCCTCCAGCAAGCGGTAGCACGTGGCCTGGAAGGCGCGCGCCACCTCCCCTTGCATCTGAATCCGTTCGAACCAGGGCGCCTGAGACCCGGCGCCCCGGGCCAGTTCCAGGCGGAGCTGGCCCAGGGTGTATGCGATCAGCATCTGCACCCCCGGCTCCGCCCCGTGGGCGTGCAGCCAGGCCTCGATATCTCGGCGGGCGAACCGCCGATGCCCGCCGGCCGTCCGGCGGGAGGGGATACGGCCGGCATCGGCCCAGGCCCGGAGCGTCGCCGGATGCACCCCCAGCAGCGCCGCCGCCTCCTTCAGCGACAGCCACTCCTCCCCTTGACCCTTCGCCCTTTGCTGGGCCATCCCCTCTTCTCTATCCTCTCCATCCGGCGGATCTCGAAGGGCGGGGGTTCGCGCCGCCCCTCATCCCACGGGCCTTCCAGGAGCCCGCGCGGCCCCGAACCGATGCGGGGAAGCGAGATCCTGCGCCCGCTCACGAGCCGGGGCGGGAGAGGGCCGTGACCTGACGGAGATAAGCCTCGATGAAATCGTTCAGCTCCCCGTCCAGGACGCGCTCCACCTGGCTGGTTTCGTGATCGGTGCGGTGATCCTTCACCAGCTGGTAGGGATGAAGGACGTAGGAGCGGATCTGGTTCCCCCACTCGGCGCTCACGTGCTCCCCTTTGAGGGCGGCGATCTCCGCCCGTCGCTTCTGCTCCTCCAGCTCCGCCAGGCGGGCCTTCAGGATCTTCAGCGCGGTCTCCTTGTTCTGCGTCTGGCTCCGCTCGTTCTGGCACGAGACCACGATCCCGGTTGGGATATGCCGGATGCGGACCGCCGTCTCGTTCTTCTGCATGTGCTGGCCGCCGGCCGTGGAGGCCCGGAAGGTCTCGAGGATAATGTCCTCAGGGCGGATCACGATCTCGGGGCTCTCCCCGATGTCCGGCCACACCTCGACCAGGGCGAAGGACGTGTGGCGGCGGCGGGCGGCGTCGAAGGGGGAAATGCGGACCAGCCGGTGCACGCCTTTCTCCGCCCTCAGGTAGCCATAGGCGTAAGGCCCCTTCACCAGGACCGTGGCGCTCTTGATCCCCGCCTCCTCGCCGTCCACCCGATCCAGCAGTTCCGTCTCCCACCCGCGGCGCTCGGCCCAGCGCAGATACATGCGCAGCAGCATCTCCGCCCAATCCTGGGCGTCCGTCCCCCCTGCCCCTGCGTGGATGGCCAGGATCGCGTCGTTGCGGTCGTAAGGGCCGGACATCCAGACCTCGAATTGATGGCGGCGGATCTCCTCATCTAAAGATCGGATCTCCCGCTCCAGATCCGCCGCCAGCGCCTCGTCCTCCTCCGCCTCGGCCAGGTCGAGGAGCTCCTGGGCCTCCTGGACCCTCCGGCGCAACCGGAGCCAGCCTTCCACCTCTTCCTTGAGGCGGCCGAGACGCTTCATGACCTCCTGCGCCCGCCCCGGCTGATCCCAAAGGTCCGGCCGGGCGGCCTCCTCCTCCAGCTTCCGGATCTCCGCCTCTTTCCCCGGGATGTCAAAGGCGGTCCAGGAGATCTTCCAGGGTCAGCGTCAACGCCTCCAATCGTTCGCGCAACGCGTTCATTCGCAGCCTCCTTCGGGACCCCGGCTCAGGATCAGCGGAGGCATCGGTGGGTCTTATGCCCGGACCGATGCGGACGGCGCATTTTCAAAAAGCCCCTCCACGAAGGTGTCCGCGTCGAACGGCAACAGGTCCTCCAGGCCCTCCCCGACGCCGACGAACCGCACCGGCAACCCCAGGTCCCGGGCGATCGCGAAGATCGCCCCGCCCCTGGCCGTGCCGTCCAGCTTGGTGAGGATCAGGCCGGTCACCCCCACCGCCTGATGGAACTCCCGCGCCTGGGCGAGGGCGTTCTGCCCGGTGGTCGCGTCGAGCACCAGCCAGACCTCATGGGGGGCGTCCGGGATGACCTTCGCCGCCACGTTCCGGACCTTCCGGAGCTCCTGCATCAGGTTGAATTTGGTGTGGAGCCGGCCGGCCGTGTCCGCCAGGACCAAGTCGTAGCCCCGGGCGCGGGCGGCTTGCAGGGCGTCGAAGAGGATCGCGCCGGGGTCGGCCCCGGGCTGGCCGCTGATGCACGGCGCCCCCGCCCGCTCCGCCCAGATCTCCAACTGCTCCCCCGCGGCGGCCCGGAAGGTATCCGCTGCCGCCAGCAACACCCGCCGGCCCTGCCGCCGGAAGTAATAGGCCAGCTTGGCGACCGTGGTCGTTTTCCCCGAGCCGTTCACCCCGACCACGAGCGCCACCTCCAGCGGCCGCCGTCCCAGGTTCAGCGGAGGAGGGTTCCCCAGGATCGCCCGCAGCTCCTCTTGGAGGAGCGCCCGCAAGCGATCCGCCTGCGTGATCCCCTCCCGGCGGACCCGCTCCCGCAGGCGGCCCAGGATCTCCGTGGTCACCCGGACGCCGACATCGGCCTGCAGGAGGGCCGCTTCCAGGTCCTCCCAGAGCGCTTCTGTGATCTCCGTCGCCCCCAGCAGCTGGGCGATCCGGCCGAAGGCCGCCTGGCGCGTCCGCCTCAACCCATCCCACAACGATTGCAACACCGCCGGCATTCCCCCCGGAAGAAACCCCTCCCCTTTCCCTTCTCCTTAGCTGTCGGCCTCTTCTCCTCCCTGCCAGAAGGAGGACCAGGCGCCAACCCATGTTCCTTATGAATTATAACCTGCACACCCCTCCCAGGGCCTCATCGGGCCCTTCGGCCGATGTCGCTCCCCGGCCTCCCCCCTCCCGCGTGGCTGCGCCGAGCGGGAGGAGCCCGGCGCCCCATTGTCCCTCCCTGCGGGAGAACAGGGAACGAGCGGGGGGACAGCGCCCCGAGGCGCTTGGAGCCCCCTGGCGGGGAGGGCATGGGTTGGGGAACGGGGGCGATCGCCTCACCGGGGGACGGCCGTGCGACGCTCCAGGGCGCGGACCAGGAGGGAGAGCAACAGGGTCATCGCGAGGTAGAGGAGGGCCACGGTGTTATAGACCTCGAAATATCGGAAGGTGCCGGCGGCACGCTGGCGGCCCACATACATCAGCTCGGGGACGGCGATCACGGAGGCCAGGGCGGTATCTTTGAGCATCGCGATGAAGTCGTTCCCAAGGGGAGGCAACACGTTCCGGATCGCCTGGGGGAGGATCACCAAGCGCATCGCCTGCCAGTAGGTCATGCCCAGGCTGCGGGCGGCCTCCATCTGGCCCTTGGGGATGGATTCGATGCCGGCCCGGTAGATCTCGGCGAGGTAAGCCCCATAGCCGAGGGCCAGGCCGGTCACCGCCCGCCCCATCTCGCTCCGGATCAAGCGGCCCAGCTCGACCAAGGGGGGCACGCCCCAAGCGTGGCCGGCCCCGATGAACGCATCGCCCAGCGGAGGGGCCGCCACGAAGGCGACGTAGAACAGCACCACCAGAAGCGGGACGCCTCGAATGAATTCGACATACAGGGTGCTCAGGTTATAGAACACCACGTTCCGCGAGACCCGTCCCAGGCCTGCGATGAGGCCCAGGATCAGAGCGATGGAATATGCGATCACCGTTAACTGGAGGGTGATGGGGATCCCGCGGAGCAAGAAGCGGGCGGTGGCCTGGTAATCCGGGGAGTGAAGGATCGCCACGACGGTCCAGAGCCCAAACGCCCCCAACGCCACCGCCCACCATGGCCACGTCCGCCAGCCCAGGCCAACCCGCTGCGGGGGAGGGGTTGCGGAAAGCGCCGGTCGGGTTTCCAGAGAGACCGCCATCTCCACGCTCCTTGGCGCGATAGAGACACAAATGAAACAGAATGGGCCGCGAGATGCGCCGCGACCCATTCTGTGAACCTCAGGGCCTCAACAGACGGTTTTCACTGGCCCGGCTTGAACTCGACGAACCATTTGTTGTAGAGGCGATCCAGCGTGCCGTTCTCCTTGAGGACCTTCAGGGCGGCGTTGAAGGGGCCGACCAGATCGCTCCCCTTGGGGAAGCAAAGGCCCAGGTCCTCGCTGGTGAAGGGCTGGCCGGCGATCTTCAGTTTGCCCGGGTTCTGGGCGATGAAGCCATCGGCCGCCGGGCTGTCGATCACCACCGCGTCCACATCTTTCGCCAGCAGCGCCCGCACCGCGAGGTCGAAGGTGTCGTAGCGCTTCAGCTGCCTCGCCTCGTCGGCCACCAGCGTCTTGGCCGTCTCCTCGTTGGTGGTCCCGATCTGTACCCCTACGATCTTGTCCTTGAGATCGTCCTTGCTCTTGATGCGCTCCTCGTCGGCGCGGACCAGGACCACCTGCCCGTAGCGGAGGTAGGAGTCGGAGAAATCGAACTTCTTCTTGCGCTCCTCGGTGATGGTGATGCCGGAGGCCGCCAGATCGAACTGCTTCTGCTCCAGGCCGGCGAAGATCCCCTCCCACGCGGTGGAGATGATCCGCGGCTTGCAGTTGAGGAGCTTGCAGATCTCATTGACCAGGTCCACGTCGAAGCCCACGATCTCGTTGGTCTTGGGGTCCACGAACTCGAAAGGCGGATACGTGGTGTCGCTGGCGACCTTCAGCTCCCGCCCGCCCAGGTCGGGCAGCTCAGGAGCAGGTGCACGGGTCGGGGTGGGAGCCGGCGTGGCGGCCGGCTGGCATGCGGCCGCCAGCAAAGCCCCAACCAGAATCCCCAGCAGCAGGCGCCTCATGGTCTCCTCCCTCCACAACCGGATGTTGTTCCCTTATACCGTCAATGCACCCCCAGGTAAGCCGCCTGAACCTGGGGGTTGTTGGCCAGCTCCCGCGCGGTCCCCTGCAGGACAATGCGGCCCGTCTCCAACACGTATCCCCGGTGGGCGACCTGGAGGGCCATGTGGGCGTTCTGCTCTACCAGGAGGATCGTGGTGCCCTGCTGGTTCAGCTGCCGGATGACCTCGAAGATGCTCTCCACCAGCACCGGGGCCAGCCCCATCGAGGGCTCGTCCATCAAGAGGATGCGCGGCCCCATCATCAGGGCGCGCGCGATGGACAGCATCTGCTGCTCGCCCCCGGAGAGGGTCCCCCCTTTCTGATGCAGGCGCTCCTTCAGGCGCGGGAAGATCGTGAACACGAACTCCATCCGCCGCGCCACCTCCCGCCGGTCCCGCACCGTGTAGGCCCCCATCTCCAGGTTCTCCCAGACGGTCAGCTGGGGGAAGATCCGGCGCCCCTCCGGGACGTGCCCCACGCCCCGGGCCACGATTTCGTGGGGAGGCAGATGGGTGATGTCCTCCCCATCCAGCAGGATGCGGCCGTGCCGGGCCCGGACCAGACCGGAGATCGTGCGGAGGGTGGTGCTCTTCCCGGCCCCGTTGGCCCCGATCAGGGTGACAATCTCCCCGGGCTCGACTTTGAAGGAGATCCCCTTGAGGGCATGGATGTGCCCATAGTAGGTGTGGACGTCAATCAACTCCAAAACGGCCATGTTCGTTCCCTTATACCCCGTATGCTGGAAGGCGCTTCCCTGTCTCTCTGCTTGCCGCCTGCGGGCGGGGAAACCGCCGGGGGGAGACGTCACACGATGGCCCCGATGGCGACCCCCCGCCCCAGGTAGGCTTCGATCACCCGCGGGTTCCGCCGCACCTCCTCCGGCGTCCCTTCGGCGATCTTCTCCCCGTAGTCCAGCACCGTGACCCGCTCCGAGATCCCCATCACCACCCGCATCTGGTGCTCGATCAGGATCACCGTGATCCCAAGTTCATCTCGCAGGCGACGGATCAGCCGGGTGGTCTCCGCCGTCTCCTGCGGGTTCATCCCCGCCGTCGGCTCATCGAGAAGGATCAACTGAGGGCGCGCCGCCAGGGCGCGGGCGATCTCGACCTTCCGCTGCTCCCCATAGGGCAGGTTCTTCGCCAGCTCATCGGGCGAGGCCCGCAGCCCGACGAACCGGATGAGCTGCAGGGCCTCCTCCCGCAGCCGCCGCTCCTCCTCCCGAAAGCGGGACGTCTGAAACAGGATGTCGACCGGGCTCGCCCGGAAGCGGATGTGCATGCCGACCAGGATGTTCTCCATCACGGTCATGTTCCCGAACAGGCGGATGTTCTGGAAGGTCCGGGCGATGCCCCGGGCGGTGATCTGATCCGGCCGGAGCCCGACCAGGGAGCGGCCTTCGAAGAGGATCTCGCCTTCGTCGGGCTTATAGATCCCGGTGATCAGGTTGAACAGCGTGGTCTTCCCCGCCCCATTCGGGCCGATGATGCTGACAATGCGGCCCGGCTCCAGGGTGAAATCCACCCGGTTGACCGCCACCAGCCCCCCGAAGCGTTTCGTGACCTTCCTGAGCTCCAGCAGATACGCCATCCGGATGCCTCCTGGCGCCGAAAGCGCACTGGGGGACCCCCGGAGAGGCCCGGCGCGGGCGCGCCTAATCCCGCGCGGGCGGGGCCTCCGGCGCGGGGATCGCAGGGGGAAGCTCCTCCTCCACGGGCAACCGCCCCGGCGCGGCGGCCGCCTCCCGCGCCTCCCGACCCAGGGCCTCCGCCAGCTCCATGCGATGGCGGCGCTCGGGGATCAGGCCCTGCGGCCGCAGGATCATCATGAGGATCAGCAGGATCCCGAAGACCAGGCGTTCATACTTCGCCGGCTCCAGCTGGGTCGGCCACTGGCTGAGGGGGAAGTCGATCAGCGGGATCACCACCCCGGCCTGGCGCAGCTTGTTCAACATCAGCGAGAGGCCCTTCAGGATCTGGAGGTTCAGGATGGTGACCACCGTGGCCCCCACGATGGCGCCGGGGATGCTCCCCATGCCGCCCACGATGACCATCACCAGGACCCCGATGGATTCCATGAACGTGAAGCTCTCGGGGTTGATGAAATACTGCTTGGAGGCGAAGATCATGCCCATCGCGCCCGCGAAGGAGGCCCCGGTGGCAAAGGCCGCGAGCTTCATCCGCACCAGCGGGATCCCCATCGCCTGCGCCGCCAGCTCGTCCTCCCGGATCGCAGTCCACGCCCGACCCACCCAGGAGTTCTCCAGACGACGGGCGAGCCAGATCGCGAAGCCGATCACCGCAAGGACCAGGAAATAGAAATAAAGGGCGTAGAGGGTGGGGTCGTCCAGTTGGATCCCAACCGCGTTCAACCACGGCTTGAAGAACAAGGGGGGTCGTTGAACCGGGCGGATCCCCTGGGGGCCGTTGGTGAGGTTGATGGGCTTATCGAGGTTGTTCACGATCACCCGGATCACCTCGCCGAAGGCCAGGGTGACGATGGCCAGATAGTCTCCCCGCAGCCGCAACACCGGCAACCCCAAGAGGATCCCGGTGAGGGCGGCCACGCCGACGGCGAGGAAGAGGAACATGAAGAACCACTCCGGCTCCAGCGGAAAGCGGTTGGTCCCGAAGGCGATGTTGGCCTGGGGGGAGCCGAAGATCGCCCAAAGGTAAGCCCCCACCGCATAGAACGCCACATACCCCAGGTCCAGCAGGCCGGCGAAACCCACGACGATGTTCAGCCCCAAGGCCATCGCCGCGTAGATCCCCACCTGGGTGGCCACTTCCAAGAGGAAGGTGTTGCGCACCCCCAAGATGGGGAGCAGGATCAACAGGAGGCTCAGGCCCAGGATCGCCTTCGCCAGCCCGCTGAGGGGCGTGTAGTAAATCAGGAGCAGAGAACCGAGGAACCCGGCGAACGCCAGGGCGGAGGCCAGCGGATACCAGACGACGCCCCGCATCCCCGGTTGGGAGAGCCAGATCATCACGAGGAGGGCGGCGAGGATGTATGCCAGCACCCCCACTAAGTGGAACAGACGTCCGTTCTGTGCCCGCTCGATCCACGCTTTCGCCTTCACATCGATCATCCGGCACCTCACTCGCCGCGGATCAGGCTTTCTGGCCGACCGCCTCGCCCAACAAGCCTGTCGGACGGAACATCAGGATGAGGATCAAAATGGCGAAGGCGAAGATGTCTTTGTATTCCGCCCCGAAGGCCCCGCCCGTGAACTGGGAGAGGTAAGCCCCGGCGAACCCCTCCAGCACCCCGAGGACGATCCCGCCCAGCATCGCCCCGGTGATGTTGCCGATGCCTCCCAGCACCGCGGCGGTGAACGCCTTGATCCCGGGGATGAATCCCACATACGGATCAATGCGTCCGACCCGGATCCCGAACAGCACCCCGGTCGCGCCCCCCAGGGCCCCGCCGATCAAGAAGGTCAGCATGATGATGCGATCGACATTGACCCCCATCAAGGCCGCCGTCGGCCGGTCCTGCGCCACCGCCCGGATGGCCCGCCCCAGCCGAGTGGCGTTCACCACAAAGTTCAACCCCGTCAGCATGAGCAGGGAGGCAATGATGATGAAGATCACCTTGGCCTGGACCTGCATCTGGACCGGCTGGCCCATGAGGGTGAAAGCGGCCAGGGGGATCTGCTGGTTAAGGACAGGAAAGGAAGGATAATTGCGGTAAAAGGCGTTATTGAGCAACCCCTCGATCGCCCGCACCGCGTCCTGGAGGAAGAACGAAACCCCGATGGCGGAGATCAGGGGCACCAGCCGGGGCGCCCCGCGCAGCGGCCGGTAGGCGATGCGTTCGATGGCCACCGCCAGCAATCCGCTCCCGGCCATCCCGGCCGCCACCGCCAGCAGGATCCCGGCCATGATCAGCATCAGCGGGGCAGTTGAGGGGATGGCCATGGCCAGCATCAGCTCGACGCCGATGAAGGCCCCGACCATGAAGATCTCGCTGTGGGCGAAGTTGATGAACCGCAACACCCCGTAGACCATCGTGTAGCCCAGGGCGATCATGGCATAGAGGAAACCAATCACCAAGCCATCAACCGCCACCTGGGGGAGCGTGCGGACCACGAACTCGAGGAGCGTCATCCCGCCGGAGACAGGGCGGTTGAAGAGGGCGGCGAGGATCAGGACGATCGAACCGATCACCACCAAGCTGATCGCCACGAAGACAAACAGCTGAATCAGCGGGACCACCAGCGCTTGATACAAAAGGGATTCCGAGATCAACTTGCGCATCCCACCGGCCCCACTCAGGGTTTCAACCCGCTCGATCCCAACATCCCGACGGCTTCTTATGATGAAGGGTGGGGTAGGGGCCCTTGCCCCACCCCACCCTCATTCAGACGCCTCATTCAGACGCCTCACTTCACCCCGCAGGCGGCCTTGAGCTCGGGGGTGAGCGGCGGCGGCGCCAGCTCCAGAGTCTTCACTATCTGGTTCTTGCCCCAGTCCTCCGGCTTGCCGGAGACCACCTTGATGATGAAGTATTTCGCCTTGACCGGGTCGCCCCGCTCATCGAGGGTGATCACGCCGGTGATCCCCTGGAAGTCCTTGGTCGCCCGCACCTTCTCCGCCACCGCCTTGCGGGTCGGCTTGTTGCCGCCAGCCTCCTTGATCGCGGCCTCGATCGCCTTCAACAGGATGGCGGTGGCATCGTAGGCCTGGGCGGCGAAGGGCTCCGGATCCTTACCGAACTTCGCCTTGTGATCATCAATGAACTTCTTCGCTCCCTCGTAAACCGTGGGCGGCGCGGCCACGGTGCTGTAATACATCCCGCCGCCGGTCACCAGGGCGTCCCCGGCGATCTTGGCCAGCTCCGAGGAGTCCATCCCATCCGGGCCCAGGAAGATGGCCTGGATCCCCTTCTCCCGCGCCTGCTTGAAGAACACGCCGGCCTGGGAATAGATGCCGCCGAAGTAGATCACCTCAGGGTTCAGGGCCTGGATGGACGTGATCAAGGGATCGAAGACGGCCTGCTCCTCCGTCCCTTCGAAGCCCAGGACCTGGCCGCCGAGCTCCTCGAAGCGCTTGCGGAAGAACTCCGCCACCCCCTGGCCGTAGGTCGTCTTGTCGTGGATGACGAAGGCGGTCTTGACCTTCAGCTCGTTGAAGGCGAACTCGGCGCCCACCGCGCCCTGCACATCGTCCCGCCCGCAGACGCGGTTGACCGTCAGGTAACCGCGATCGGTGATGCAGGGGTGGGTGTTGGCCGGGGAGATCATCACCAGATCGAAGTCCTTGTAGGTCTCCGAGGACGGGATCGCCACGCCGGAGTTCAGGTGGCCGATCACCCCCAGGATGTCCGGGTCGTTCACGAGCTGCTTGGCGTTCGCCACCCCCACCTCCGGCTTGGCCTGGTCATCGAAGGGGACCAGCTCCACCGTGAAGCCCAGGGCCTCGATGGGACCTTTCAACTGCTCGATGGCCAGCTGAGCCCCATTTTTGATGGCCTCCCCCAGCGCCGCTTGGGGGCCCGAGAGCGGGCTCTGGGTGGCGATCTTGATCGTCCCCTTCACCGCCGGGGCCGCAGGAGTCGGGGTCGCCGCCGGAGCAACCGGCGCCGGCGTGGGAGTGGGCACGGGCGTGGCCGGCGGAACGCAGGCGGCCAGCAGCAGGCTCACCGTCACCAGACCGATCAGGAACCTGAAGAACCTCATGGCCTCCTCCTTTTAGCAGAATGGTGAATCGGGACGAACGGATGCGCTCAGGCTATCCAGACCCACCCGCAAGGTGGATCTCAAAGGGTTCCGCCTTCAACACCGGAGAACCCCGAAGGCCCCCATCAACCCCTCGCCGCCTCCTTTCTGAAACAGGATCTTACCTCAAATTTTAGAGACACATTGAACATCTGTCAAGGCCATGCGAACCTCGATCGCCTACCGTGCGGCACGGGTCATGATGCTCCATCTCCTGACTTTGTCCCTCCGTCGTTTGAAAACTCTTTGAAAACTCTTAGGAAAAATATCTCCGGCGTCCAGGCGACGGTGTCCATTCCCGTCCATGCTTCATCGGCCCCTGGCGTTTGGGCTGCCCCTGCGCTCACGGAACGCCCAGGCGCGCGAGGTCGGCCTCGGGCACCCCCAGGGCCTTCAATTCTTCCTGCAGATCGCACTTGAAGCGCTGGAGCCAGTAGATGGGGACTTTCAAGTTGTAAAGGAAGATCTGCTCGTTCAGCTCCGCGATCCGGCGGGCGAAGGCCCGCAAGGCTCGCTCCCACTCCGCCTCGATCCACGCCCGCTCCGCTTGGCTTCGAGCGTCCGTCCGCCCTTCCAAGGCGCGCAGCGCCTCCTCCCGCCACTGCATCGTCCGCCGCAGGTCCTGGCGCGCCGCCTCGATGCCCTTCCGGATCGCCAGGTCCGCCTCGATCCATTCGGGGCGGGCGTCGTTCTGGCGGAGGAGGTGATAGGCGAGGGCCAGGCCCGGCTCCAGGTAAGGGTTCTCCTCCAGGCGGAGCGGCTTCCCTTTCCCCGGGAGATGATCGAACTCCCCCCGACGGATCGCCTCCAGGATCTTCTGCTCGACCCATTCGCCCCAGTGGACCACGGAAAGTTCTTTTCCCCAACTTGGGATGACAACGGCCCCTCGCGTGGAGGGGCTCGCGGGAACGCCGCGCGCCCCCGCGGCCCCTTGCCTGCACCCCAGGCTCACCCCAGCCGCATCTCACTGGAATGGCCCGGGAAGACCTTCGCCTGCGGGTTGATGTAGGTGGCGGCGTAGTTCACCGCCGTGGTCGCCTGGGCGAAGCCGATGACGATGAGGTTGAGGGGTTCCACCCCCTCCGGCGCGGCGATATCCCCCGCCGCATACACCCCGGGCAGGTTGGTCTCCATCCGGGCGTTCACCTTGATGTAACGGTTCCCCACCGTCTCCAGCCCCCACGTCTTGATCGGCCCCAGGTCCGCCTTGAACCCGAGGCTCATGATGATGGCGTCCACCGGGATCACTGTCTCGGCCCCGGTGCGGTTGTCGAAGATCACCGCCTCGCAGATCTGGCCGTCCGGCCCGGTGCGGATGGCCTTCAATTCATGGAAGAGGCGGATGTCAATACCAGAGCGCATCAGCTCGGCCACGCTGCCCGGGTGAGCGCGGAACTGGTCCCGGCGGTGGATCAGCGTGATGTGGACGGCGAAGTCCTTGAGGTTCAGCGCCCAGTCCACCGCCGTGTCGCCCCCTCCCACGATGAGCAGCCGCTTATTGCGGAAAGGCCGGCGTTCGGTCACCACATAGTAGAGCCCCCGCCCCTCGTATTGATCGATCTCCGGCTTCCCCAGGCGGTTCGGATGGAAGGCCCCGATGCCGGCGGCGATCAGCACCGCCCGCGACCGGTAGGCCGCCCGCTCGGTCTCCACCACCCAAAAGGCATCCTCCCGGCGCAGCGAGAGGGCCCGCTCCCCCAGGCAGAAGATCGGGTTGAACATCGAGGCCTGCTCGACCAGCAGGCGCACCAGATCCTTGGCCAGGATCTTGGGATGGCCCGGGACATCGTAAATGAACTTCTCAGGGTAAAGCACCACCAGCTGGCCGCCGGGCTGCGGGAGCGCGTCGATGATCCGCACGCTCATCCCCCGCAGGCCGGCATAGAACGCCCCGAAGAGCCCCGTCGGCCCCGCCCCGATGATCGTCAGGTCCGTCGGCTCCGCGCTCCCCGGCGTCGAGGTCTGCGCCATGGCTGGCCTCCTCAGGGAACATGGATGATGGTCGTGACGGATCGAAGGGATGGTCAGGATGCGCGCCGCACCCTGTTTATAATTATAATTCCACCACACCCCCACGCTGCCCGATCCGCCCAGGCCGCTGGGTTAAACGCCATCCCTCGGGCCTGATCGGGAGAGAACGAGGGGGCCGCCGAGGGTCGCCCCCCTTCCCCCAACGCCGGATGGGCGACGATCGGGCCGAGCCCTTCCGAGGCCGCCCGCTTGGGTTAAAATACAGGCGCCCGCCCGGCGCCCCCGGGCCCGAGGGCGCTCACGATCATTGGGAGGTCCGATCCGATGGCGACCGCACCCTTGAGAAACCGCCCCTCGTCCAGGGGCTCCCTCCCCTGGCCGTGGATCATCGGGGGAGGGATCATCGTTCTCCTCCTGTTGGGCGGGATCGGGGCATGGTGGGCCCGTTCCGCCGCCGCGTCATGTGAGACCGCCACCGCCGCGCAGCCGCTGCAACTGCCCACCTTCCAGCTGGCCCCTGCGGATCCCGCCCAGAGCGTGCGAGCCGCGGTCTGGCCCATGGCGGAGCCAGATGCGGCCCTGCGGGAGGCCCTGAACCGCCTGCCGCCGACCCTCAAGCCCGTGGGCCCTGCCTACGCCCTGCGCTTCTGCGGGGAAGTCCGCGGCCCGCTCCGCCTAACGGTTTACATCCCAGACGGCGTGGAGCCGTGGACCATCGCTGATGTGTGGGGTTGGACTGGAACGGGCTGGTCCTGGATCGGGGGGGAGCTGGAGGAAGCCCACGGCCTTCTGACCGGGGAGGCGATCGCCCCGCCGCGGTATGTGATCGTCACCGCTGCCCAGGTCCCGATCCCCGCCTTCGGGGCCATCCGGGAGATGGGGGGAACGCCGGACGCCCGCGCCCTGGAGGTCGTGAGCGAGGTGAGCGTGGCCGGGATGACGCTGGGGCTCGGCGGCCGTCTGGTGGGGGACGTCAACGCGTTGCCGCCCCCGGACCCCGCCGGGCGGTTCACGACGTGGCTACTGGTGCGGAACTATCTCCCGGGCGGCGCCCCGAACGGGGCCGCCCTCGCCGCCCTGCTGGCCAGCCCCGCGGTCTACCAGGCCCATATCCAGGAAATCCTCCGCATCGTCCAGGCCCGCAACTACAACGGCGTCCTGGTGGATTACCGGGGCCTCGCCCCCGAGCAGCAGCCCGCCTTCCTGGATTTCCTCGGCCAGCTCGGGCGCGCCCTGCATGAGCAAGGGAAGGTCCTGGCCGTCGCCGCCCCCCTGCCGCTTCCCGGGGAGGGCGGCCGCTTCCTGACCGGCGGTTACGATTGGCGCCGGCTGGGCCGCCTCGCCGACGTTCTCTACGTGGAAGCCCCCGACGATCCTGCCGCCTTCGCCCCGGGCGGGCTGGTGGAGCAGAGCCTGCGCTGGCTGATCGGTCAGGTGAACCGGTATCAGCTGCAACTGGTGGGGCCGGGCCTCGCGATGGACCTGGGCCCGCCAGGTCCGCGGCCGGTTTCCTTCGAGGAAGCGCTCTCCCGCCTGGGCCGCCTGGACCCCTCGGCCCCGCTGACCCTCACGGCTGGCGTGACCCTCACGCTGGAGCCTGGGGCCACCGCTCAGGACCTCCAGTTCCTGGCGGAGGCAGGCGTCTACCGCTACGAATACGTGGATGCGGAAGGCCAGCCGCATATCGTCTGGATGCCAACGTCCGGCCTGCTGGACCGTCAACTTTCCTTGGTTCAGACTTACCGGCTGCGGGGGTTGACCGTGCGGGGCCTGCTCGACGGAGGCGTCGCGCCGGGCACGGTGGATGCCCTGCAGGCCTACCGTCAGAGCGGCCAGGGGCCGGGCCTCTCGGCAATGGAGTGGGTCTGGCGGATCACGGGCCCGGAGGGCCAGGTCGTGGCCGAGATCGCCCGCCCCCTGACGGAAGGTCGCGCGGAATGGGCGCCGCCCCCCGGGGCGAGCGGCCCCTTCCGCATCGCCCTCGTCCTGCGGACGGGGTCCCATGAAAAGGGCCAGGGGGAGACCGCCGGGGTGGTCGCGACGGAGACGCCTCCGCCGACCCCCTCCCCCACCCGCCCACTGGGGCCGACCCGCACGCCCGGGCCCAGCCCAACGCCCCGCCCCACGAACACGCCGCGCCCTCGCCCCATCGGCGGCGGCTTCGAGCTGGGCGGTCACGTGGATAGCTTCTCCCGGCCGGACCTGATGCGCTACGCCGGCATGACGTGGGTCAAGCGGCAGGTCCGCTGGTCCCCCGGCCAGGATCCCTCGAGCGTCGCCGGCCTGATCCAGCAGGCCCACGCTAACGGCTTCAAGATCCTGCTGGGCATCGTGGGCTTCCCGGAGCAAATGGGGGCCCCCAACCCCGGCTATTTCGATGCCTTCGCCCAGTTCCTCGGCGGGGTGGCGGCGCTGGGGGCGGACGGCATCGAGGTCTGGAATGAGCCGAACATCGACCGGGAGTGGCCCACGGGCCACATCGACCCCGTCAGCTACACCGATATGCTGCGGCGGGCGTATAACGCCATCAAGAGCCGCAACCCGGGGACGATGGTGATCAGCGGGGCGCCAGCCCCGACCGGCGCCGAGGGGGCCTTCGGCTCCCATCGGGTGTGGAACGACGATCGCTACGTGGCGGGGATGGCCGCCGCCGGCGCGGCCAACTACGCCGACTGCATCGGCGTCCACTACAACGAAGGCATCGTCCCGCCCGATTGGACCAGCGGCGATCCGCGGGACAACTACTACACACGCTACTTCTGGGGGATGGTGAACACCTACTGGAACGCCTTCGGCGGCGCCCGAAAACTTTGCTTCACCGAGCTGGGCTACCTCACGGACGACGGGTATCCGCCGCTGGAGGCGGTGGCCCCCTCCTTCGCCTGGGCGAAAGACGTGACCGTCCAGCAGCAGGCGGAGTGGCTGGCCCGGGCGGCTCAGCTCTCGGCCCAGAGCGGGAAGGTGCGGCTGATAATCGTCTGGAACGTGGATTTCAAGAACTACGGGGCGGACCCGATGGCCGGCTACGCCATCATCCGTCCGGACGGCTCCTGTCCCGCGTGCGAGACCCTGCATCAGGTGATGGGCGGGCGTTGAAGCCCATCCATCCGCCGGGGCGGCGTCCGGATCGCGCCGCCCCCACCGTCAACGGGGAAAGGGGGCGCAGCCCCGCCGGGGCGGGAGGATCGTCCCGCCTCCCAGGGGTTCGCCCCCGCCCGCAATGCCCGGATGCTCATCCCCCGAAAGGAGGGTCACTTCCCGTTGAGCCGATCCGTCCGTCGATGGATCCTGGGGCTGGCCGCCCTGATGGTCGCGCTGGAGATGGGCGTCCTGGGCTTCGCCCTGTGGCGCTCCTCCACCCCCCGGCCGCCGGCCAGCCCCACGCCTTCCCCTCCCCCTCCGGCCTCCCCGACGCCCCTGCCGGCCTCCAAGCCCCCCACCGGGCCCTTCTGGATGGGGGTCCAGGTCCACGGATACGTGGGGGACCCCCGGGACACCCTACGGGTGGTCCGGCAGGTCGGCTTCCCATGGGTTAAACAGCAAGTCCTCTGGTCCATGCACGAGCCGGCGCCGGGGCGATACGATTGGGGCATCCTGGAGGGGTTCCTGATCGTCTCGGAGCTCCAAGGCGTGAAGGTCGTGCTGAGCGTGGTCACCGCGCCGGAGTGGAGCCGGCGGGAAGGGGGGATCCACGGGCCGCCGGATCGTCCGGAGGATCTCGCCCGCTTCCTACGGGTTCTCATCCGGCGGCACCGGGGGCGGATCCACGCCATCGAGGTGTGGAACGAGCAGAACCTGCGCCGAGAGTGGCAGACAGCGCGGGGCCTCCGTCCCGAGGACTACGTGGCCTTGCTCCGCGCCGCCTACGCGGCGATCAAAGCGGAGGATCCAGAGATCCTTGTCATCAGCGGGGCGCTCTCGCCCACCGGGATCGATGACGGGGTGAACGCGGTGGACGATTTCCGCTACCTGCAGGGCCTCGTGCAGGCCGGCGTCCTCAACTACGCCGACTGCATCGGGGTCCACCACAACGGATACAACATCGGCCCGGACGTCCTGGCCGAGGAGGCCCCCCGCTCGCCGGAAGCCCGGACCGCCCGCTTCCGCGGCCCTTTTGACAATCCTCATCACAGCTGGAGCTTCAAGTCCACCCTGTGGGGCTATCAGCGGATCATCGGCGGCGCGAAACCGCTGTGTGTGACCGAGTTCGGATGGGCTTCTGCGGAGGAATATGGGGCGACGCCGCCCGGGTTTGAGTTCGCCCTGGACAACTCCCTGGAGGAACAGGCCCGCTGGATCGTGGAGGCTTTCGAGCGGATGCGCTCCTGGGACTTCGTCCGGATGGCGATCCTGTGGAACCTGGACTTCGGGCCGAAGGGGTTCGGGCCGGAGCGGGACGACAACGTCCTCTACAGCATCCTGGACACGCGGGGGGTCCCCCGCCCCGCCTTCAGCGCCCTGCAGGCGTATCTGGCCCAAGTTCAGGGCGGGCGATGAGGCGCCCGGCGATGGGGGCCTCCGCGCTTGATGGAGTGGGATGAAGCGAACATCCTGCTGCAGGCCACCCACTGGAAGCGTCCGGCCAGGTCCGCGCTAATATATTATTGAGCCCTACCCAAAGATCTGCCGTTACGCCATAGTGCTTTTAAGAGGAGCGCATGGCTCAACGAGAGGGCGGCTACCCCAACACGTGTCGCTGGTTTTCCTGTGAAGAATTGGCGATCGGAGGGATGCGATGCCTTCGGTGGAAACCCTGTTGGCCCATCTGAAAGATGAAGCCACGCCGCTCTCGATCGCCCGGCTCTACTGGCTTTCGGACCTCAGCGACGAGGAGCTGGAGCAGGTGGCGCGGGTCTGGCTCACCCTCTCGGCCGCGCGGCGCCGGGCGATCATCAGCCATCTGGTGGACATCAGCGAAGAGAACACGGAGGTGGATTTCGGCCGCGTCTTCCGGATGGCCCTGAGCGATCCCGATCCGGAAGTGCGGGCGATGGCCATTGATGGGCTGTGGTATGAGGATCGGGACCTTCAGCTCATGCGCCGCTTCTTCGAGCTTTTCGAGAAGGATCCCGACACGGAGGTGCGCGCCCGCGCGGCCCTCGGCCTGAGCCGCTATCTCTACAACGCCTGCATCATGGAACAGATCCCCCTCTCCGCCGTCCGTCCGCTCATCGACGCCCTCCGCCGGGCGTTCTACAGCGCGGAGGAGCCCCTGGAGGTGCGGCGGCGCGCCCTGGAGGCCCTGGGGAACACCCTGGAGCCGGACCTCCCCCTGATGATCGAACGGGCCTACGCCGACCCCGACGAGCGGATGCAGGTCAGCGCCCTCTTCGCCATGGGGCGAACCGGCGAGGAGCGGTGGGCGCCTTACGTCATGGAGGCGCTGCGCAGCCCCAGCCCGGCGATGCGCTACGAGGCCGTGGTCGCCGCCGGCGAGATCGGGATCCGCGAGGCGGTCCCCATCCTGGGACGCCTGATTGGGGAGGGGGATGCGGAGATCCAGGAGGCTGCAATCTGGGCCCTGGGGGAGATCGGCGGGCCGCGGGCGCGGGAGATCTTGGAGGAGATCGCCGCCGGGGAGGACGAGGACCTCGCGGCGCTGGCCGAGGAAGCCCTGGAGGAGCTGAGCCTGCTGGAGGGGGCGGAGACCTTCCTGCCCTTGATGGAGATGGATCTGGAGGCGGCGGAGGAGGAGGCCGAGGACTGGCTCGCGTGGTGGGAGCAACAGGAAGAAGAGGAGGAATGGGACGAAGGAGAGGAAGAGGATGAGGACGATGAGGATCGGAAGCGGCGCCGCCGACGCTGAGCGAGGAGCGCTTCCGTGATCCTCCGCCTCGTCCCCGAGATCCTCTTCCACGACCTCGTGCCGGTCCTCCTGGCGATCGCGGCCGGCTGGCTCGCCGGACGGTGGCTGGAGATCCCCCCGCATCCGCTGGCCCGGGTCTCTTTCTACATCCTGAACCCCGCGCTGGTCTATATCTCCCTCGCCCGCTCGGACATCCACGGGGGGGAGCTGGTGCGCTTCCTGGGGTTCGCCACCTCGGTCCCCCTGCTGGGCGGCGGGCTGGCCTTCCTCCTCAGCCGGGCCCTTGGGCTCTCGCGGCCGGAGCGGACCGCCCTGATGCTCACGGCCATGTTCGTCAACGCGGGAAGCTACGGGCTGGGGGTGGTGCAGCGGGCCCTCGGCGAGGAGGCCCTGGCGCGGGCGGTGCTCTACTTTATGACGAACAACGTCCTGTTGAATTCGCTGGGCGTGTGGATGGCCGCTCACAGCGGCAACCGGATGGGGTGGAAATCGCGGCTGGTCCTGCCGAGCTTCTACGCCGCCCTGGCGGCGGCCGCGGTGCGCCTCGGCGGCTGGCACCCCCCGGAGCCCATTGAGGCGGGCATCGCCCTTCTGAGCCGGGGCGCCATCCCGGTCCTCCTGATGGTTTTGGGCCTGGAGCTGGCCCACATCCGGCTGGAGGGCCGGCGCTCCCTCATGCTCCTGGGGACGGCGATGCGCCTGATCGTCGTCCCCCTGGCGGCGGTCCCGCTGGCCCGCCTCTGGGGGCTGGAGGGGCCGGCCCGCCAGGCCGGGCTGTTGGAGACGGCGATGCCCGCCGCGATCTCGAACGTAGTGATGGCGGTGGAGTTCGGGGCCTACCCGCGGGCCATCGCGGGGATCATCTTCCTCTCCACCCTGTTCAGCCCGCTCACCCTCAGCCTCTGGATCGCATGGCTGCGGGGGTGAAGCCTCCCCGAACCCGTGCGCCCAGCGGGCGATCGGAGGAGAAGCCGGAGATGCGTTCCACGCCCTCGCCCGATCGAGGCCCCGATCATGGCCTTCCGCGCGGGAGGGCCCTCGCCCCCGGGCGAACGGTGGCGGGGCTCTCGCTGTTCCTTGCCCTGCTGGCCGCGCACCCGCCGGGCCCGCCGGAGCCCCTCCCCCTCCGCGCGACGGTGGATTACACCTTCGGCCAGCGCATGCGCTTCGTCCTGGAGCTGGAGCGTCCCGTGTCCATCGCCGAGGCCGTCCTGTATTACACCCTCCCCGGTATGGAGATCCCCCAACGCATCACCCAGGTCTCAGAATCCCCCGCCCAGACCCGCTTTCTTTACGAACGAGACCTGGGCCGGGATCCCCTGCCCCCGTTCGCCCCCCTCACGTTCTGGTGGGAGGTCCGGGACGATCAGGGGAACTGGCGATCCACCGAGCGACAGACGATCCGTTATCTGGATAACCGGATCGCATGGCGGACCCTGAGCCGCGGCCCCCTCCGGCTCTACTGGCACGCGGGGGATCCCGGGCTGGCCCAGGCGGTCCTGGAGCTGGCCCGCCAGAGCGTGGAGCGGATCGGCGGGCCGTTGGGGTATTCCGCGCCGGAGCCGATTGACCTCTTCTGGTATGCGGACCCTGAGCAGGCTCGGGCGGCGTTCCGCCTCGCCGGGGTCGAGATCGGGGGGGAAGTCCGCCCCCGCTGGCGGGCCGTGATCGTGACCGCCTCCCCCGATCCGGCGGGGCTGGAGGCCCTGCGCCGCCTGATCCCCCATGAGCTGACCCATCTGATTCTGGACGATCTGGCAGGGGGACGGCCGTTGCCGGCCTGGCTGGATGAGGGCTGGGCGCTGCTGAACGAGGGCCCCCCCGATCCCGGCTGGGTGCGCGCCCTCCAGGAGCCTCGGCGGGAAGGGGTTTCCTTGGCGGGGTTGTGCGAGGAGTTCCCGCAGGACCCCGCACAGGCCCGCCAGGCGTATGCCCTTTCCTGGGCGACGGTCCGCTTCATCCAGGATCAGGAGGGGCTCAGCGGGTTGCGGCGGTTGCTGGAGGCCTACGCCGGGGGCATCTCGTGCGAGGGCGGCGCCCGCCGGATCCTCGGGCGTTCCCTGGCCCGGCTGGAGCGCGAGGCGGAGGCCGCGCTGCGTCCGGAACCCGCGTGGCGATCCGTCCTGAAGGACCTGGGGCCGTGGCTCCTCCTGTTCCTGCTGCTCAGCCTGGGTCCCTGCTCCCTGGCGCTCGGGAACCGGATGGCGAGGGCCGCCTTCGGCAGCCTCCCTCCCACCGCCCGCCGGCCGCGGTGATCCGGGCGCCCCGCGCGGTCGCCCCCACCCCTTGTTCTCACTCCTCCGGTCCGATTACCGGCTTCTCAGGTGGCTTCTCCAGGCATGCCCCGCCCCGACCCCATCGGAAGGCCCGACGGCGGATCGGCCGGCCGCTGCCCGGGCCGCCCATCCACTTCTTCTTCTTCAGATGCTGCGCCAGCGCCGAGGGAGTGGAGGTGGAGGATCCACGTCCCCCACCGCCCTCACCGAGGAGGTGTTTTCCGCTTACCGGCCACCCCAGGAGGCCGATGGGGTGCTCCTGGCCGGCTGGTCGCCGGATGGATCCCGGCTGGCCCTCTGGCGGGTCCCGGCAGGCTCCGCCTCTTTAGCCGCCGACGGCGTGCCGTTGTTAACGGTCTCGGCCGGGGGCGGCACGCGGACGTGATCGCGGAAGCCGTATTGCCGCACCCGGACAGGGAACTCCCGGTAGGGCCGTTGAGGGCGGCCAACCCATACCCCACCCCCTTCCCCTCCCCCATTGGGGGAGGGGCGAGGGGAGGGGTTGAGCGCAGCGTTGACATCCTGTTGGATCTCCAAGCCGCGATGGGGACAGTGGATGATGAGCCCGATCTGCTGGCCGAACTGGAGCCGTTGCTGGAGCGAGCGGGCTTTCAGGTGCTTACCGCCGGCAACGGCGAGGAAGCTCTGAAGCGCATCATCGGTGTTGCGTCGCCTGCGCCAGGCTGGCGATTGGACTCCCGTTATCCTCCTCACCCAGTGGGCACGCCCACAGAGCGAGCCTTCAGCCTGCAAGAAGGGGCGGACGACTATCTCAACAAGCCCTTGGAGCCGATGGAACTGGCCGCCCGCATTCAGGCCGTGCTGCGGCGCACACGCCGGGGGAACCCCCGCTGACCGCCTATCGCCGCCTGGAGTGTAGAAACCTGATGCTGGACCGTCAGGCGCGGCGTGCGCGGCGGGCCGGCCGGGACCTCGTCCTTACCCCCCGGGCCATTGCTCTGCTGGAGTGCTTGATGCGGCACTCCGGCGAGGCACTCTCCCGAGAGTAATTGCTGGACGCTGCTCAGCGGGATCGGGTGGGGCGTTCTGGGATTACGGGCGTGGATTGAGCGGGAGATGGCAAAGGTCCGGGCGGCAGAACAGGAGAGGCACGCGGCGGCCTACCGGCGTTTCTCGCGGCGACTGGACCACGAACTGCGGCTGCCGCTGGTGCCGGAAGAGACGGCTATGGAAAGGCCCTCCGCCCCATAGACCCGCTCGGCTTCCGCGAGCCTCGCCGGGGCGGATCCGGCGCCGCTCCCCTATGTTCGTCGTGCGGTCCAGAGCCCCTTCTCCCGGCGCCATCGCCAGAGCACGCGCCGGGTGCTGGCGAAGACCAGCGGAGCGGGCAGGCCATCGGGCGGGAAGAAGCCCGCCTCCAGCGCGTCGTCCCCCGGCTGGAGGGTGCCGCCGACTGGGACGCCGCGATAGACGATGAGGACCGCGGGGCCCCGAGGATCCATCGAGACGGCGAAGACCCCCACCACCCCGTCGATGCGGACGATCAACCCGGTCTCCTCGCGGCACTCTCGGATGGCGGCGGCCACCGGCCCCTCGTCGATCTCCACGAATCCGGCAGGGAGTGCCCATCCCCCCTTCCCCGGCTCGTAACGCCGACGCACCAGGAGGACCTTCCCCTCATGCTCCACCAGCACGCCCACGGCCACCTTCGGATCGTAGAAGACGATATACCCACAGGCCGGGCAGATCGGCCGTTCCCGGCCGAAGAGGAGACGATGCTCCAAACGCCCCCCGCAACGGGGACAGAAGACGAAAGGCTCCAAACCCACCCCTCGATCTCGCGTGGAGGATCCCCTCGCTGGGGCTTCCGGCATGCGGAAGCGGGACGGCGGCGACGATCACCGACCGCGCGGGCGCTGCGACCCCTCGCATCGGGCGGATGCGCCGTCCCACCGCAACACGGGCCCCTCCACGCACAGCACCACGCCCTCCCGCTCGCAGGAGCCGCACAGCCCGATCCCGCATCGCATATAGGCCTCGTAGCTCAGCTGCGCCGGGATGCCGAAGGACGCAGCCAGGGCCTTGAGCCCCTCCAGCATCCCCTCCGGGCCACAGCCATACAGGGCATCGTAAGACCCAGACGCCAACAGGCGATGGGCGACCTCGGTGGCGCGCCCCCGCACCCCCGCCGAACCGTCCTCCGTCGCCACCACCACCTCCGCCCCAAGGGCCTGGAAGCGATCCACATACAGCACATCCTCCGCGCGCCGGGCGGCCGTCAGCGCGGTGACCTGCACACCCCGCCCGATCGCCAACCGGGCCAGGAAGGCCAGCGGGGCGACCCCGTATCCCCCGCCGACCAGGAGGATCCGCCGCCCCTCGACTTCAAAGCCCCGGCCGAGGGGGCCCCGGATCCACAGCCGGTCGCCCGGCTGCAGGGCGTGGAGGGCGGTGGAGAACGGGCCCACCCGGGCGACCGTCAAGGCCACCGGGTCCGCCTCCGCCAGGCTGAAGGGCTTCTCCTCGTGGCCGGGCAGCCAGGCCATCACGAACTGGCCCGGCTGGGCCTCCATCCGGGCGTCCAGCACCAGGGTGCGCACCCGCGGGCTCTCCCGATCCACCCGGACCACCCGCAGGGCGCGAGGGCGCCCTCCCGCCCACTCGACATCGGGGAGCCCGTGGCCCGGCCGTTCCCCGCTCATTCCCACTTCTCCCCTTTTCAACACCGCGGCCCCGCCGATCACGAATCCATCCGGGGAAGGGATATCGGGGATGCGGGCCGCTGGCTATGAGGGCCGGAGGATCGCCGGCGCGGCGGCGACCTGCTCGGCCAGCGACCGGATCGCCGCCACCTGCTCGGCCATCTCAGGTCGCCCTTCCTCCCGCATGCGGGCCTCCATCTGCTGGAGCCACTGCAGGAACTCCGGCGTGAGCAGCCGCCGGTTCCGCTCCAGGATCTGCCGACGCTGCGCCTCCGACCGGGCGCTGAGCAAAGCGTTCAGAAGCCGAAGCTCCAGCGGGAGCGTCTGCTGGAGGATCGCCATCGCGATCTGGCCCAGCAGCTGGAGGGCCTGGGCCAGCCGGGTGTCGCCGGCCTCCAGGGCGGCCTCGATGTTCATCTGGAGGACATCGAAGAAAATATCGTCCAGCTCGTTGATGCGCTGCACCAGCCGCTCCTGCAGCTCCCGCTCCGAGGGGGCGCTCAGCAGCTCGCGGATCAACCGCGCCCGGTCCTCATACACCCGGCGGATCTCCTGATCAACCGCCTCCCGGGCCTCCAGGATCTCCCGGCGCAGGGCGATCAGGCGTTCGGCCTCCTCGCGTCGGCCCGCCGCCTCCGCCTCCTCGATCCGGCGGGTCAGGCGCTGGAAGAACCGGTAATCCAGGAAGGGGCGCCCCAGGGCCACCAGGGTCTGGCGGGTCGTCGGGTCCGGGGCCTCTAGGAGCGCCTCCAGCAGGGTCTCCGCGCTGGGGGAACGGGTGAATTTCTCGACCACCTGGGTCCGCGCCCGGACGGTCTGCCCGTAAGGCGTCCGCTCGAGCAGGCGGTCCCGGATGGCCATGATCCGGGCGAACTCCTCCGCCGAGCCTTCCTCCTGGACTGTCGCCAGCGCCTCGTGGAAGAGCCGGAAGAACTCCTCGTCGATCTTCTCCGCGTTCTCCTGGATCAGGGCCTCCGCATCCTCGATGCGCCGCGCGTTCAGGATGCGGTGCAGCAACAACGTCCGCTCCTCCATCGCCCGCAAATCCTCGTCCGTGTAGCCATCGGCCCGGAGGATCGCTTCCAAGAGGCTCTGGATGGTGAAGAACTCCTTAGGCTGCAGCAGGTAAGCCTTCCGCCGCTCCTTGGGCACCTGCCGCAGCACGGCGTCCATGAGCTGCCCCACGATGCGCTGGCGATCGACCTCCTTCAAATCCGCCTGGATCGGGATGAAGACGAAGGCGAGCCCCTTCTCCGGATCGTGATAAAGGAACGGCACGGCGAAGCTCACCCGGTTGCCGCAGCGGGGGCAGACGAAGGCGTTCAAACGCCCCGAGAGGAGCAGCCGCTTCAGATGAGGCTCCTCGGAGACATCGATGATCTGGCGGACCGGGACCTGCACCGATTGGCCGCAGAAGGGACAGCGGATGACCATCGGGGTGGGCGGAAAAGGCATCTCGTTCCTCCTCAAAATGAACGTGATCCGGATCGGCCTGCCGGGAGGCCAGCGCCCTCAATCAAGGGCGCTCGATAGGCGATGGCGTCCGGTTCTCCATACACGGGGTTAATTTTAGCGCGAACCGTGGGGCCCGGGGACAGGGGTGGATGCCCCACCCGCCGGACCTGGGACATGGATGGAACCCTCAGCGGGAGGACCTCCACCCCCCGGCCCGGTTTCCGCGGAGTGATGTGAGCATCCTCACGGAGGATCTATGACAGATCACACTACCCTCGCGGGGGAGCCAGACGTAGTCTGAAATAGACGATTTCGGTCCGCATAATCTGGATTCCCATCAGGGGGGTCAGATGGAGATCAGCCGGCGGGCCGATTATGCGATGCGGGTGATCATGGATCTGGCGCTGCTGCCACCGGGGATGCGGACCCGGGCCCGGGATATCGCGCGGCGACAGGCGATCCCCTACGCCTTCCTACAGAAGATCATCCGGGACCTCTGCGCGGCGGGCTTTGTGGAGGCCAGCCGGGGGCGCCGGGGCGGGGTCCGGCTGGCCCGACCGGCCGAGGCCATCACCCTGCTGGAGGTCCTGGAGGCCGTGGAAGGGCACATCCGCCTGAACCGGTGCGCTCGCGATCCAAGTCTCTGCCCGCGCTGGAGCTTCTGTGCCCTTCACCCGATCTGGGTCCAGGCGCAAGCCCACCTGGAGCAGCTACTGGGCTCCACCACCTTCGCCCAGGTGGCCGCGCAGGCGCGGCAGATCTGGGCTTCCGCCCGGAACGGGGGAAGCGCCCCCATGGCGCTACCGAAGGGCGAGCAGCGGGCTGTCCGGTAACGGGCTTCAGGCCCCCTCGCTCCCCTTGGCCGTCGGCAAGCGGGGGGTCGTTTCGTGAGCTGCCCCGCCGCCCACCCGGACCGCCTTTCGCCGCCGCTCGCTTGCGCCCATCGGCCTCCAGCGGGTCGGGCCGCTCCGGCTATCATGGTCCCCCGGAGGACCCTCCTCGAGGGCCGCGGTCCTCGGGCCGGCTTCTGCCACGGCCTGTGGGGATCGTCGGGAACCCAACCGGTCAGGGGGTGCGCGATGGGGCTGAAAGCGAAGGACATCATGACGACCGAGGTGGTCACCATCGAACCCTCCGCGACGGTGGCGGAGGCGGTCGCCCTGATGAAGGAGAGGGGCCTGCGGGCGCTGATCGTGGAGCGGGCGAACGAGGAAGATGCCTACGGCATCCTCACTGAAACCGACGTCGTCTACAAGGTCGTCGCCCACGGCCTCAGCCCGCAGTCGGTGCTGGTCCGCGAGATCATGACCAAACCGTGCATCGTGGTCAACCCGGATCTCTCGGTGGAGAACGTGGCCCGCCTCTTCGCCCTCGCCAGGATCCGACGCGCGCCGGTGATCCGCGAGCGGCTGCTGGGCGTGATCTCCGTGACCGATATCATCCGCAAGGCGCTGTGAAGGGGAACGGCAGAGAGGGGCGTGCTCCTAACCGGCGCGTCGGCATCCCCTTGGACGATGGGGAATAAGGGCCTCAAATCGCCCGTTTCCTTCCCCGCGTCCGGTTCGGAATCGGACGCCTCGGCGCCTGTCCGCCCCGAGGGGGTTAAGGAAACGAAGCAGGGCCGTTCTCCTTTGACCAGCCCGGGGGTCGAAGGGAGGATCCTCAACCAGCCGATCGCCTGGAATGAGGGGAGCCGATGAGGATGCCTCGTGCGTTTTGGTTCGGGATCGGATTGGGGCTGCTTTTCGTGGCCGCTGCGGGAGCGGCGAGGATCGCCCTGAACACGCGGGCGGAATCGCTGCCGGTCTACATGGCCCTCCCGGATCTACCCCTCACGGACCAGGATGGGCGCGCCTTCCGGTTGGGCCAGACGCGAGGGAAGGTGGTGGTCCTCGGGATGATCTACACCCACTGCCCGGATGTCTGCCCCATGATCACCGCCCGCATGAAGCAGATCCAGCAGCAGGTGGGCGTCGAGGGGCTATCGGACGAGGTGTTCTTCGTCACCATCACCCTCGATCCGGAGCGGGACACCCCGGAGGTCCTGCGCCGCTATGCCCAGGTTTACCAGGCGGACCTGCGCAACTGGGTGTTCCTGACCGGCGACCCCGCCGTGATCCGGCAGCTCACCCAGGCGCTGGGGATTTACACAGAGCGCGTTTACATGGAGCGCGTGGGCGGGACGCCGGGCCCTTCCGGCGCCGAGCCGGTTTATTTCATCAACCACACGGATAGGATCTTCCTCGCGGATCGCCAGGGGCGGGTGCGGGCGTTGCCGCCGGGAAGCCGGACAGTGCTGAGCGAGGCCATGGAGAAGATCCGCCGACTGGTTCGGGAACCCCCTACGTCCTAAGGTGGGAGGCAGGATCCTAGCCCTCCTCGGAGGCATCCGCGATGCGCCTTTCACACGGCATGGGCTGGGCCCTTCTGCTCCTGGGCGCCCTGATGGCCGCATGTGTTGCCCCCCGGGCGTCGGGCCCCCAGATCCAGGTCCGGGACGCCTGGGCCCGGCCGGGGGCGATGGGCATGGGACACGAGCGTATGGAGCACGAGGGGGAGATCACCAGCGCGGTCTATTTCATCATCGTAAACGATGGGGATCAGCCGGACGCCCTGGTCGGTGCCGCCACCGACGTGGCGGAGAAGGCGGAGCTCCACGAAACCCAGATGGAAGGGGACGTGGCGCGCATGCGGCCCGTCGCACGGGTGGAGATCCCCGCCCGGGGACGGGTGGAATTCCGGCCCCGCGGCCTTCACGTGATGCTGATGGGGTTAAAGCAGGACCTTCAGGTGGGGGACACCTTCACGCTCACCTTGCGGTTCGAGCGGAGCGGGGAGATTCAGGTCGCCGTCGCGGTGAAGGAGGCGGGCCCCTGAAGGGCATGGCGGACCGCTCCCCCGGGGGAAGCCAGCCGATCCGTGCACCAGCGCCTCCCCTCGTCCTGGCCGATCCCTCGCCGCCGCGCTATAATGAAGAAGCGGTGGGGAGTCGTCTAAGGGGCAGGACACCGGCCTTTGGAGCCGAGGGTGGAGGTTCGAGTCCTCCCTCCCCAGTGCACGGCCCGGCCGCTCCGGCCGGGCCTTTGTGTTTTGTGCTGGGCTCAGGCCCCGATGGGCCGAATCGCGCGCCTCCCAAAGACCCGGCCGGATCTCGCGCGGATGCCTCCGCCATGCCCCTGAAGCGGGTTCGACGGGGCGGGGCGTCTTGAGCACCCCTCAGGAACGCCACCGGCGAAGGATCTCGTGGGCCGCTTGCTGCACGTATCGGACATCGGAAGCCACGGCCAGGAAACGGAATCCCTGGGCGCGCCGCTCGAGGGCCTCCTCAATTGAAAGGCACATCATCCCGACCGGGCGTCCGGCCCGCTGGGCCGCCCTCAAGACCGTCTGGATGGCCTCCTCCCAGGCCGCGTTCTCCCGGAACTCGATTCCGATGAGCCCCATGGAGGCCGCCAGATCGTTGGGCCCGATGAAGACGACGTCTACCCCTTCCGCCGCGCAGATCTCATCCGCCCGTTCCACGGCCGCGATGTGCTCGATCTGGACCACCACCATCACCTGGCTGTCGATGGCGGCGAGGTAATCCTCCCCGTGCAGGCTGGGCCCCACCCACGCGCCGACCGAGCGGATGCCGCGCGGGGGGAAGCGGGCGGCCTCGGCCGCCCGCCGTGCCTCTTCCCCGTTCATCACCATGGGCACCACGATCCCCAGCGCCCCGGTGTCCAAGGCCAGCTTGATCCAGACCGGGTCGTTCCACGGGACGCGCACCAGGGGGGTGGTGGGGCTGGGGAGGATGGCCATCACGCTCTGGGCCATCGCGTCATAGCCGAACGGGCTGTGCTCGGCATCCACGACCAGCCAGTCGAAGCCCATGCGGGCCATCAGGGCCGCCGCGTAGGGGCTCCCCAGGCCCAACCAGGCTCCGATGGTCGCCTCCCCGTCGCGCAGTCGCCTCAGGGTGTGATTGGGAATCATCGGCCCATGCCTCCACGAAGCCATCAGCGGTCTTCATCGTAAGAATCATCCTCCCGGTCGCCTTCTCCGGCCGATTGTGTGATTGCTCTTGGATTTTCGCAACCGGTCCGCCCCGCCGCATGCATGGCCTTCCTCTCACCGTGCCGAACCCATCCTCGTCGAGAAGCGCGTCTCCGATCCTCTGCGAAAGAGGATCTCCGGCGAGCCCGCTATCAATATTATGGAGCGCTGCGCAGGCCAGGCAGGCTTGCCAGGGGCGAACAAGCGCTCTATAATCCCAACCGGAGGCGATCCATGGCGTTCAGCGCTCAGGATTTCCAGGACCTGCTGCAGCAGTTGAAAGAGCATCCGGAATGGCAGGAAGCCCTGCGGCGGCTCCTCTGGGCCGAGCCCCTGGCCGAGCTGGGGGGCACCCTGCGTCTGTTGATCGAGACCTTCCAGCGGATGTCCGAAGCGGTCCAGCGGCTCGTCGCCTCCCAGCAGCAGACTGACCTCCTGCTGCACCGCCTGACCGAGGCCATGATCCACCTCACCGAGGCCCAGGCCCAAGGCCAGCGCCGCCTTGAGGAAGCCCTCGCCCGCCTCGCCGAAGCCCAGGCCCACACCGAAGAACGGGTCGCCCGCCTTATCGAAACCCAAACCCGCTTGGAGGAGCGGGTGGGACGGCTCGAGGAAGGCCAGCGCCGCCTCGAGGAAGCCCTCGCCCGCCTCGCCGAAGCCCAGGCCCACCTCGAAGAGCGGGTCGCCCGCCTCGAGGAAGCCGTCGCCCGCCTCATCGAAGCCCAAACCCGCTTGGAGGAGCGGGTGGGGCGGCTCGAGGAAGGCCAGCGCCGCCTCGAGGAAGCCCTCGCCCGCCTCGCCGAAGCCCAGGCCCACACCGAAGAACGGGTCGCCCGCCTCGAGGAAGCCGTCGCCCACCTCCTCCAGGCCCAGGCGCACCTCGAAGCGCGAGTCAGTCGCCTCGAGGAAGCCGTCGCCCGCCTCATCGAGGCCCAAACCCGTTTGGAGGAACAGGTCGCTCTCCTGGTTCGAACCCAGGAGCAGATCCTCCGACGCCTGGAACACCTGGAGGGGATTAAGAAGGCTTTCGAAGACTACAAGGCGAAGTTCGGGGCAACCCTTGAAGAGGAAGCCGAGACGATGGTGCGCTGGGTCCTGGAGCAGAAGGGGTATCGTCCCATCGGCCCAGGATACCCGCTAATCCTGCCGGTTTACGAGGAAGGGGAATCCGGTGAGGTGGATGCGGTGATCCCGCTCCAGGCGCCCGACCAGCGGATCGTTTGGGCCATCGTGGAGGCCAAGGCCCGCCAGAGTCCACGCGCCATTCAGGCCTGGGCCAATCGGGCGCGATCGGAAGGATTCCGCAAGCGGCTCGCCGAGGCGGGGATCCCCGGACCTTACTTGGTTTACGCGTATGGGATCCGAATCGATCCGGCCTGTGAACGCATGGCGGAGACCATGCGGATTGGGCTGGTGACCGGGCGCGGGGAACTGGTGCCCCCGGCAGAGGAGATCCCTACTGTTTCCTGAACGTCCCGCCCTCGGACCGGCTGGAGCGGCCTCCCCCGAGGGCTTTCAGGTTCGACTGGAGACATCTGGGGGTGGAGGGCCGCCGAAGGCAGCCCCTCACCCCCCCATTGACCTCCCGTTGCTCCTCGCCCGCCGCCGCCCGTCCCGGGAGGGGGTGCTCCCTCGAAGGACGCGGCGCAGGAACTGGCCCGTATACGAAGCCTCCACTTGGGCGACCTGCTCCGGGGTCCCCTCCGCCACGATATATCCGCCTCGCTCCCCGCCCTCCGGCCCCAGGTCGATGATCCAGTCGGCGACCTTGATCACATCGAGGTTGTGTTCGATGACGATCACGGTGTGCCCCTGATCCACGAACCGCTGCAGCACGTCGATCAGCTTCTGCACATCCGCGGCGTGCAGGCCCACCGTGGGCTCATCGAGGATATAGAGGGTGTGCCCGGTGGGGCGACGGGAGAGCTCTTTGGCCAGCTTGACCCGCTGGGCCTCGCCCCCCGAAAGGGTCGGCGCCGGCTGGCCCAGCCGGATGTAGCCGAGCCCCACATCCCGCAGGGTTTCCAGCTTGCGCCGGATCGTCGGGAAGGCTTCGAAGAACTCGTAGGCCTCGTCCACGGTCATGTTGAGGACATCGGCGATGTTCTTTCCCCGATAGCGGATCTGAAGGGTCTCCTTGTTGAACCGGGCCCCTCGGCAGACCTCGCAGGTCACGAACACATCGGGCAGGAACTGCATCTCGATCTGGATCTGGCCTTGGCCCTCGCAGGCCTCGCAACGCCCTCCCTTCACGTTGAAGGAGAACCGGCCCGGCCCGTAGCCCCGCAGCTTGCTCTCCGGGAGGCTGGCGAAGAGATCCCGGATGTCTGTGAACACCCCGGTGTAGGTGGCGGGGTTGGAGCGGGGCGTCCGCCCGATGGGGGACTGATCGATGTTGATCACCTTGTCAATGAACTCGACGCCCTCGATCACATCGTGGGCCCCGGCGGGGTCGCGGGCACCATAGAGGATCTGCGCCAGCCGCTTGTAGAGGATCTCCACCACCAAGGTGCTCTTGCCGGAGCCCGAGACCCCGGTCACGCAGATGAAGCAGCCCAGGGGGAAACAGACGTCAATGTTCTTCAAGTTGTGCGCCCGGGCCCCCCGGACGACCAAGAGGCGGCCGTTGCCCGGGCGCCGGCGGGCCGGGACCGCGATGGTCAGCCGGCCGGCCAGATAGGCCCCGGTGAGGGATTTGCGGTTGCGCATGATCGCCTCGACCGGCCCCTGGGCCACCACGTAGCCGCCATGCTCCCCCGCCCCGGGCCCCAGATCGATCACCCAGTCGGCCGCCCGGATCATCGCCTCGTCGTGCTCCACCACCAGCACCGTGTTCCCCAGATCCCGCAACCGCTTCAGCGTCCGGATCAAGCGCTCGTTATCCCGAGGGTGAAGCCCGATGCTGGGCTCGTCGAGGACATAGAGCACCCCAGTCAGCTGGCTGCCGATCTGGGTGGCCAGGCGGATGCGCTGGACCTCACCCCCCGATAGCGTGGCCGTCGGTCGGTCGAGGGTGAGGTAATCCAAGCCCACGTCCACCATAAAGCGCAGGCGGTTGTGGAGCTCCTGCAGGACCTGGCCGACGATGAGGCGTTGGCGCTCGGGGAGCAACGGCGGCTGGCCCCCGTCGCCCCGCAAGGCCTCGATCCAGCGCATGGCCTCGGCCACCGACATGCGGGTGACCTCGTAGATGTTCCTCCCAGCCACCGTCACCGCCAGGGCCTCCGGACGCAGCCGCGCCCCGCCGCAGGCCGGGCACGGACGCTCGCTCATCCACCCCTCCACCCGCGCCCGGAAGTAGTCCGAAGTGCTCTCCTCATAGCGGCGGCGCAGGTTGGGGATCACGCCTTCGAACGGCGCCTCGTAGGTCCGCCACGTCCCGTCGCGGGCTTGATATCGGACAGGGATGCGGACCCCCTCGCCGGCACCGTAGAGGAGCAGGCGCAACTGCTCCGGCGGGAGGTCGCGCACGGGGACATCGGGGGGGATCCCGAAGGCGCGGCAGGCGGCCTCCAGCAGCTGCCAGTAATAACCGCCGTCCTCCTCCCCGCCCCACGCCACGATCGCCCCCTCGGCCAGGGAGAGATCCTTGTTCGGGATGAGCAGATCGGGGTCCAGCTCCAGCTGCACCCCCAGCCCTTCGCACGTCGGGCACGCGCCCTTGGGGCTGTTGAAGGAGAAGAGGCGGGGCTCCAGCTCCGGCAGGCTGATGTTGCAATATGGACACGCGAAATGCTCGCTGAACAGAAGGTCCTCCGGTGGCTCGGCCGAGGCATGGTGCACGATGACCAGGCCATCCCCCAGCCGCAGTGCGGTCTCCACGGAATCCTGGAGGCGGGAGCGATCGGCCCCATCCCGGCGCACCACCAAGCGATCCACCACCGCCTCAATGTGGTGGATCTTGTAGCGGTCCAGCTCGATGGGCTCGTCCAGATCCCGCAGCACGCCGTCCACCCGGACGCGGACGAAGCCCATGCGGCGCAGCTCCTCGAAAACCGGGCCGTGGTGCCCCTTCCGGCCGCGGACGACCGGGCCCAGGATCATGATGCGCGCGCCCTCGGGGAGGGCCAGGATGGCCTCCACGATCTGCTCCGCACTCTGCTTCTGGACCTCCCGGCCGCAGCGGGGGCAGTGGGGGATCCCAGCGCGGGCGAAGAGCAGCCGGAGGTAATCGTAAACCTCCGTCACCGTCCCCACGGTGGAGCGGGGGTTATGGGAGGCGCCCCGCTGATCAATGGAGATGGCCGGGGAGAGCCCCTCGATCTGGTCCACATCGGGCTTCTCCATCAACCCCAGGAACTGGCGGGCGTAGGCCGAGAGGGATTCCACATAGCGCCGCTGGCCTTCGGCGTAGAGGGTGTCGAAGGCCAGGCTGGACTTCCCGGAGCCGGAGAGGCCGGTGATGACCACCAGGCGCTCCCGGGGGATCTCCACCGTGATGTTCTTCAGGTTGTGCTCGCGGGCGCCGCGGACGACGATCTTCCCCTTCGCCATGATCCCGCTGCCGCCTTCACTGAAGTAGACCGGTTTTCAGCATAGCACGCCATGGGCTTCCGTTCAACGCGAGGGGGGATCCGAAGCGATGAGGGCCGCCCTTGGAGGGCGGCCCTCGCGGGGCGTCGCCTCCGGCACGTCCCGAGGCCCCTCCGCTCAAGCCGCCGCAGCGGCGCGCCGGAGGATGCGGGCTCTGAGGATGAACGGCCTATCGCGGCTCCGGCTGCCCCACCAGGGCGCGGGCGGCCTCCAGGACCGCGTCATAGTTCGGGTGCTGGGCGATCTCGGGGACATATTCCGCATATCGGATGGTCCCATCCCGATCCAACACGAAGACCGCCCGCTGCTCGAGCCGCAGCTCCTTCACGTAGGTGCCGTAGGCGCGGCCGAAAGCCATCTCCCGGTGGTCCGAGGCCAGGATCACGTGCTGGGCGTTGGCCTCGGCGGCCCAGCGCCGCTGGGCGAAAGGCAGGTCAGCGCTCACGGTGATGAGCACCACCTCATCCCCGAAGCGGGCCACCTCCTGATCGAACCGCCGGGTCTGGGCGTCGCACACCCCGGTGTCCAGGGAGGGGACGACGCTGAGGATGCGGACCTTGCCATCGGTGCTGCGGATGCGGAAGGGGGTGAGGTCGGGGGCGACCAGCTCCACATCGGGCGCCAGATCGCCCACCCGCAGGGGTTCCCCGATCACCGTCAGCGGCTTTCCGCGAAACGTCACCGCCCCGAAACGCTCCACCGTCATGCGCCACCTCCCGCGGGTAGGATCCGCCTGGGCGCCGGCATCTTCCGCGGCGCCCGAACGGAAGCGGACGTGGATCATTCTATAAGAGGATGAGGAGGTCCACTTTTCCCGCTCACCTCCCCGTCCACGGGGTCGCGTCCGGATGAAACAGCGGGGCGGCTGCGCGCCGCCCCGCTGGGAGCCTCCGGCCGGTCGCCCCGCCCGCTCACTCCTCCAGGGTGGAGAGATCCCCCTCCGGGAGGCCCAGGGCGCGGGCGCGGAGCACCCGGCGCATGATCTTCCCCGACCGGGTCTTGGGCAGCTTGTCCACGAAGTGGATGGCTTCCGGCCGGGCGATGGGGCCGATCAGCTTGGCCACGTGCTGGCGCAGCTCCTCCGCCAACTGCTCGCTGGGGGCATAGCCGGCCTTGAGGATCACGTAGCAGTGGATCCCCTCGCCCTTCACCTCGTGGGGCAGGCCGATGGCCGCCGCCTCGGCCACCGCCGGGTGGGCCACCAGCGCCGACTCGATCTCCGCCGTCCCCAGCCGGTAGCCGCTCACCTTGAGCACATCGTCCACCCGCCCGATGATGTAGAAATACCCATCCTCATCCCGCCGGGCAGCGTCCCCGGTGAAGAACCAACCGGGGTATTTCGACCAATACGTCCGGACGTAGCGCTCCGGGTCCCCATACAGGGTGCGGGTCATCCCCGGCCACGGCGTCTGGATCACGAGGTAGCCCTCCACCCCAGGCGGGCAGGGCTGGCCGTTCTCATCCACCACATTGGCGGCGATGCCCGGGAAGGGCAAGGTGGCCGATCCGGGCTTCAGCGGGATGCAGGGCATCGGGGTGATCATGAAGCCGCCCGTCTCCGTCATCCACCAGGTGTCCATGATCGGGCAGCGCCCCTTCCCGATCACCCGGTAATACCAGCGCCAGGCCTCCGGGTTGATCGGCTCCCCCACGGTGCCCAGCAGGCGAAGGGAGGAGAGGTTGCGCCGGTTGGGCCATTCGTCCCCGAACCGCATCAGCCCTCGAATGGCCGTGGGGGTGGTGTAGAGCATCGTCACGCCATATTTCTCCACGATGCTCCACCAGCGGTCGGGGTAGGGATACGTCGGCGCGCCCTCATACATCACACTGGTGGCCCCCAGCATCAACGGGGCGTAGACGATGTAAGAATGACCGGTCACCCAACCGGGGTCCGCCGTGCACCACCAGACATCCTCATCCTTGAGGTCGAACACCCACTTCATCGTCGTGTAGATGAAAACCGCATAGCCCCCGTGGACGTGGACCTGGCCCTTGGGGGCGCCGGTGGTGCCGGAGGTGTAGAGGATGTAGAGGGGATCCTCGGCATCAGTGACCTCCACCGGGCACTCGCCCTGGGCGAAGGGCAGCCGCGCCAGCTCATCGTAGAAATAGTCCCGCCCCGGCTCCATGGGCACCTCATGGCGGGTGCGGCGGACCACCAGCACGTGCTCCACGGAAGGGGTACGCTTGACCGCCTCGTCCACGGTCCGCTTGGTCTCCACGATCCGCCCGTTGAGGTAGCCGCCGTCGGCGGTGATCACCAGTCGGGACTTGGAGTCCTCGATGCGGGTGTGAAGGGCCTCGACGGAGAAGCCCGCGAAGACCACGCTGTGGATGGCCCCGATGCGGGCGCAGGCCAGCATGGCGATGGGGAGCTCGGGGATGCGGGGCATGTAGATGGTCACCCGATCGCCCTTGCGCACCCCCATGGCCTTGAGGACGTTGGCGAAGCGATTGACTTCCTTATAAAGATCGTAATAACTCAAGACCCGACGCTCGCCGTTCTCCCCCTCCCAGTAGAGGGCCACCTTATTCTTGCGCCAGGTCTTCATGTGGCGGTCTACCGCGTTGTAGCAGATATTGAACTGGCCGCCGACGAACCACTTGTAGAAGGGCTTATTGCGATCATCCAGGACGCGGTCCCACTTGCGGAACCACTCCAGCTCCTCGGCCCGCTCGGCCCAGAACGCCTCGAGGTCCTGCATGGCCTGCCGGTAGAGGGAGGGGTAGTCCTTGATGTAAGCCCACTCGAGGACCTCGGGGGAAGGATAGTAAACCTCGCCGCTCAGATGGCGGATGTCCGCCAGCACCTCCTTCACCGTCATGACCCCTCCTTATGTTTTCAGGATCGTGCCGCGTTGAGGGATAACGGAAGACACAAAGCGAGGATGTTCCCATTTTACATTGGAGCGAGAGACCCCGTCAAGCCGCGCCTCCGGCCGTGGCCTCAGGAAGCCCGCGCAAACCTTTTCGTTCTTTCCTGCCCGCAAACGCCTGGGGCTCTACGGAAGTTGATCCAGATAGCCCCGATGGGCATTGGCGAAGGAATACCCATTCGCCGCATCCCAGTTAGTAGTTCCCCAGACCCCCCTGGACGTAAGCCGTTTCCGGAGCCATCGTGAGCACGAAGCCCGGCCCGAACGCAGCGGTGATATCCCGGCATGCTTGAATCAAGTTGCGGATCCTCATCCTGCACCTATCCGGGGATCCCCACCCTTACCCCCTTGATGTCCTCCAAGGAACCTCCGACCTCCTCGAGCGCCGCGCGGATCGCGTGCTGGATCGCCGCGACCAGTTGCTCGGGCGCGCCTGGAGGCGTCGCCACCCGGCTGTATCCCTTCGCAGCATGCTCCTGGCTCCAGGCCATCGCCTCGATCTTCGTTCCCCCGACATCCACGCCGATCAGCCATGAAGCGGGCATGGGGCGCGTTCTCCTTCAGGGAAGATGGAGCACCTGGGCCATGATCATGGCGGAGGCCCCGAGCATCACCGCCTCCTTCCCCAGGCTGGACAAGCGGATCTGCAAGCGATCGGCGACGCGCGGCAGGATCCACCGCCGGGCCTCCGCGGCGGCCGCGTTGAGGAAAGGGGCGCCCAACGATGCCCCTTCCCCGCAGATCACCACGTGTTCTACATCCAGCACGCTGACCATGGCGGCGATGGCCACCCCCAGGGCGCGGCCTGCCTCTTCCACCAGATCCCACGCCACCCTATCCCCCTGCTCCAACGCCTCCCGGATCTCCCGCAGGCCCAGCGTCCCCCGCTCGCGGTGTAAAGCCGCCAGCCGAGCGCCCGGGTGATCCTGAATCCGCTGGCGGGCCCGGCGAACCAAGGCGCGGACGCTGGCCACCGTCTCCAGACACCCTCGATTGCCGCACGTGCACTCCTCGCCGGATTCCACGACCACCAGATGGCCGATCTCGCCCGCGGCGTGGGCTGTCGCCCCCCAACAGACGCCCTTCCAGCACCACCCCCGATCCGATCCCCTCGCCGGCGCCGAAGCGATACTCCGCCAGCGCTGTCATGTGGCTGTCGTTGGCCACGTAGACGGGAACGCCACACCGGCGGGACAGGAGGGCTTTCAAGGGGAGGTGCTCCCAGCCGCGGTTCACCGCCTGGTGCACAACGCCTTCCTCGAGATCCACCACCCCTGGGGTCCCCACGCCGATCCCGAGCACCGAGGCGGGGGCCACCGCCCACAAGGCGTCGATCAGCTCGAAGACGTGGGCCAGTGCTCCTTCCCCCTGCGGCGCCTGCAACGGCCAGCCCACCTGATGCCGAATCCGGCCGCGCAGGTTGAACAGCGCCCCCCGATACTGCTCGTTGCTCAAATCCACCCCGCGGTGGCCTTTGGGCGGGGAGGGAGGCTCGGAGGGCGGCAGGTGCGCTCCTCGGGCGGGGACCGCCCGTTGGGGGAAACGTGACAGGGTCCGGGCGGCCGCCCGGACCCCGCTCCCGACGAGGGGAAACTTTGCTTTCACCACACTGCGATCAGCCGCACCGGCCCGCCGGAGGCCCCCTCAATGCGCAGGGCGCCCACGAACACCATCGCGCCCGCCGGCGGGATCCGGCCCAGGTTGGCCACGTTCTCCAACCCCCACTTGTTGGCCGGCAGGATCGTATAGTGGGTCTTGAAATCCTTCGAGGCCCCGTAATCCAGGCTCAGCGTGTCCACCCCGATCCCGACGATGTTGCGCTCGCGCAGCAGGAACTCCGCCGTGTCGGGATGGAAGCCCGGGAAGTGCATCACGCCCTTGTCGTCCATGTTGCGGAAGGCCGCCTCGTCGTTCACCCGCGCCCCCCACCCACTCCACATGAAAACCACCGCCCCATCGGGCAGCCGCCCGTAGCGCCGCTCCCAGGCGAGGATGTCCTCCGGCACCACCTGGGCGTCCGGGTTGCGCCGCGCCCGATCGCGGATGTCAATGACGGCGGCCGGGGCCACCAGGACCTCCGCCGGGAGCCGTTCGAGGGTGAGGGCGTTCTTCCCGAAGTGGACCGGGGCGTCCATATGGGTGCCGTGGTGCTCGTAGATGTGCCAGCGGTTGGCGTAGAAGCCGTGCTGGGCGTGGTTGAAGACGTTCTCGATCTGGAGCCGGGGCGCCCCCGGCCAGATGGGGAAGTTCGGGTTCTGCACGTAGGTGAGGTCCACTTTGCGCCGGAACACTCTGGCGGTGGCCCGCACCACCACCCCCACAGGGGCCGAGGCCGCCTCCCCATACAGCGGCCGGCGCCAGGAGACAAACCCATGGGCGTTCACGACGGTGGCCGCGGGATGGGGGGCCACCTGATACCGGAAGGGCCCCAGAGCGCCCCTGGAGGGAACGCCCTCCGCCAGCCACACGGCCGACTGGAGGTCGCTGGACTCGGCCTCGAAGCCCCGGAACCAGGCGCCGGGCGGGGTGGCGGTGGCGGCGACGAAGTCCGCGTTGCGGGGGACGTGGCCGGCGACGTAGAGGTCGGAGACGGGCTCCTCGGTGAGGTTGCGGACGGTGAGGGTGAAGGTTACGAGGTCGCCCTCGCGGGCGCCGGCGATCTCCACGGCCAGCCAGGGCCAGATCGCCAGCTGGGGCCGGGGGAGGGCGGCGGCGGCCATCGCGCCGCCCAACATCTTGAGGAAATCCCGGCGGCTGTAAATCCGCGCCATCGCCCCATAGACTTGCGGTCCGCACATGGCTCCCCCTCCTGATCCGTTTGGGAGGCGCGCGGGGATAGGGTTCCGGCCCCGCGCGTTCGGATTCCGACATCGTGAGAGTGAGGAGAAGGGGTCCGCAGGCCCCTGGTCTTTCTACATCCATTGATCCGCAAAATCCGCTTCCCTGTCAATCCCGAGGCCCCGGCGCGGACCGCAGGCTCATCCCCCCCGCACGTAGTGCATGGCGCCCAGATGGCGGGCCATCCCTTTGAGCTCCATCACCGCCAGGGCGCCACTCACCTGGGCGACGGGGAGGCCGGCCGCCCGGGCGATGTCATCGATGTGTTGGGGCTCCCGGCTCAACACCTCCAGCAGGCGCGCCTCGATCGGATCCGCCGGCAGTTGGAGTTGCGCCTCCACCTGCTGGGCGGCCGCGGACCAGTTGAGGGCTTCCAGGAGCTCCGAAGGGGATGTGACCGGGGTGGCCCCGTCGCGGATCAGCCGGTGGGTCCCCTGGCTGGCCGGAGAGAAGATGCTCCCGGGGACGGCGAAGACCTCCCGCCCCTGCTCGGCGGCGTGGGCCGCGGTGATGAGCGCCCCGCTGGTCGCCCCCGCCTCCACCACCAGCACGCCCACCGCCAGGCCGCTGATCAGGCGGTTGCGGGCGGGGAAATTCCCCGGCTCGGCCGGCGCCCCTAAGGGGAGCTCGGAGACCAACGCCCCTTGCTCCAGGATCCGCGCCGCCAGCCGGGCGTGCTCCAGGGGATACACCCGATCCACCCCGCAGGGGAGCACCGCCAGCGTCCGCCCGCCCGCCTTCAACGCGGCCTCGTGGGCGATGGCATCAATCCCCCGGGCCAGCCCGCTGACCACCGGGATCCCCGCCCGGGCCAGCTCCCCGGCGAACCATTCCGCCGCCTGTCGCCCATAGGCCGTCGGCCGACGGGTCCCCACGATGGCGAGCGCCCACCGATCGGCCTCGGCCAGGCTCCCCCGCACGAACAGCACCGGCGGGGGATCCGGGATATGGCGCAGCAACGGCGGATAAGCGGGATCCTCCCACGTCAGCGCCTTCGCCCCCGAACGCTCCAGCCGCTCCCGCTCCCGGTCAGGATGTAGCCGCCGCCTCGCCTCCGCCAGGTTCCGGATGGTCCGCTGGTCCAACCCGGCGGCCCGCCATGCGCCCGCATCGGCCTCCCACGCCGCCCGCAGGCTCCCGAAATATTGCCGCAACGCCCGCAGGCGCGCCGGCCCGATCCCCATCACCCGGTTGAAGACCAGCCAGTATCCCAGGTCGTCCATCCCCCCTCCTCGGGGCTGCGATCGCCTTCTTCCTGATGATAGCCGATCCGGAGGGGCCGTTTACGGGAGACCGCGTGGCGAAGCGAGGAGGGCGGATGTTCCGCTTCACCGTTGGGGGAAAGCCTTCGCTCCGGGGTTGAGGGGCCGCCCCCCGCGGCCTTGGACGTCCCGCGCGGGCGGCTCGGGCGCGCCGTCGTCGCGCCGCGTTACAGGCTGTCCTCGTCCGCCACCATGCGGCGGAGACGGGCGGCCAGGAGGCGATAGAAATACGAGCGATCCCCCAGGCGGAGGAAACAGGCGCTGAAGGGCGCGGCGGCGATCTCCACCCGATCCCCGTTGGCCATCGGATGCTCCCCCGCCCCATCCACCGTCAGGGCCGCTTTGCCCTCCGTGTGCACGGTGAGGGCCAGCCGGACCCCCTCATCCAGCACCACCGCCCGGTCCAGGCTGAGGTGGGGCGCGATGGGGACGAGGACGATGTTCTTGAGTTCCGGGGGCAGGATGGGGCCGCCTGCCGCCAGGGCGTAGGCGGTGCTCCCCGTCGGCGTGGCCACGATCAGGCCGTCCCCGATGTAGGTGGTGAAATAACGTCCGTCGATCTCCGCGCGGACCCGCACCACGCGCCCCAGACCCATCCGCCCCACCACGACATCGTTCAGGGCGTAGAAGGGCCCCTGGCGCTGGCCCTCCTGGATCCAGTGGGCCTCCAGCATCAGCCGCCGCTCCACCCAATAGCGGCCCTCCCAGACCCGGCTCAGTTGCTCCAGCCACTCCTCCGGCTGGATCTCGGTGAGGAACCCCACGCGCCCCAGGTTGATCCCCAGCAAGGGCACGCCCATGGGCGCCGCATACCGGGCGACCCGCAGCACCAGCCCATCCCCCCCGAACGTCAGGACCAGATCCCAGCCAGCCATGCGATCCACCCGGTCCAGCTCCTCCGCGGAGAGCAGCACCGGTTCCCGGCCGGTCTGCCGCAGGTGGTGGGCGACGGCCTCCGCCAGCCCCCACGCATGGGGCCGCTGGGGGTGAAGGACCAGCCCGATCCGCTGGAAGCGAACCTCCGACACGGGATCTCCCACCGTCAGGGATGGACCGGATCACGGCCAGCGGAAGCCGCGGGCATCCAGGCTCTGGCCGGTGACCGCCCGGCTCTCCTCGGAGGCCAGATAGACGAAGATGGGGACGATCTCCTCGGGCGCGGGGAGGGAGAGGGGATCCTCCTCCGGGTAGGCCTGCGCCCGCATCCGGGTGCGGGTGGGGCCGGGGTTGACGGCGTTGACCCGGATGCCCTCCGGGGCCAGCTCCTCCGCCAGGACCTGGGTGAAGATCTCGATCGCCCCCTTGGAGACCGCGTAAGCGCCCCAACG